>JGI12150J12686_100974_pt1 | contig 40071 bp, 46 predicted proteins | sample ANMFosRound1_FD_12686 | JGI IMG/M metagenome (IMG submission 12686)
TTCGAGCTCGGTACCCGGGGATCCCACGCTCGGGCGCACATTTCTGCTGATATCGATTCTATCCTCAAGGAACGCATCGAGGACGGCGGCACGCCCCATCGTCCCGCCAAGAACCGCTGTCACCTCGTAATGCTCAGAGAGCACATCCAATACGTGGTGTGCACCGCCCGAGTCGATTATCTCGGGACCGTGGATGACGATGCCAATCTCTGGTTTCATCCGCCGGATTCGCAGAGTTCTACTTCAAGTATCTGCTGAGCGTGGCTGAGACTGTCCAGTTTGCGCTCTTCTAATTTCTTTAGCTCTTCTAAGGTCAGTTCTTTGTTCCATTTAGTCACTTCGAACTCATCTCCGAGAACCTCAAGTTCCGCTGTATCGTACCAGAGACCGGTACCGTCAACGCGTGCCCATAGTTCGTGGTCACGCTCCATGACCCTCTTCACCTTGCCGATCGAGCCGGTGCCGGTGTACCGAACCGTGTCGCCGACCGCAACAGCAACATTTCCGTTATCTTTGTCCATACGATCACTAACACTTACATCTTTGATATTCGTATATCAATCTTACTGAGATCTATATTCTGCAGTTGCACACCGCCAGAAACCCCTGCGATCTGCATCCCGTCGAACTCGCTGCCTCCGCATAGCACGTCCTGCTCCGGATGCGTTCCCGGTGTGATTTTGCAACTGATTGTGGTCTTCTCACCGGCAGACACAACGATTTGCAGTCTGCCGGATGCCGGGTGGTTCTTCGGGAGAACGATCAGCGGAGAGCAAATCTCTCGCACAAGATACAGCATGCACCTGACCCCCTCAATCATCCGCGCATCCGTGTCAAACCCGGACGCAACAAAGAGATCATCCTCTTCTGTGAACAATGCGATCTCGCAATCGTCGGTCTCGATGAACCACTGATCGGCACCCGCTTTCACGATGCCGATTGTGCCATCTCTGCCGCAGAGGTACAGAATCTCGTCGAAACCGAGCTCAATTGTCTCACAATCGCTCATTTGATCTTCTTGACATTGCCTGATTTGCATGCCGGGCACTTGACTCTCCGTCCGAGCCCTTTGAACTTGTTGTTGCAATCCATGCATTCGTACTCACCCGGAGTGAGCGAAGCCACATCGACACTGGTAACATCACCAACGCTACACATATTAAATCAGCCTCCTTTCGGTTTGTGTATCACTAACGTGTCCGGAATTATTTATAGTTATTGTACCCTATCCGCTTATTCTACTTTGGATTCATGAGCGTTAGAGCAGCGTTATATCTTCCAAACCGATCCGAAGTATTGCGGTAAACTATTTGTTTGAAAGCCCCTCATTAAGCTATCAGGTAAAGTTAAGGCATCAGTAGGCATCAACATGACAACACAGATCGATCCGTGGACATCCGCTGGAATTGAGGACTATTCCAAGCTGTTTGAGGAGTTTGGAATACAATCATTCGAGAATCTACTCCCATACACCCCGGACCCCTGTCCGTACATGCGAAGGAGAATTATCTTTGGGCACAGGGGTTACGAGCCCGTGCTGGACGCAATCGTCAACAAGAAGCCGTTTTCAGTGATGAGCGGGTTCATGCCGTCAGGCAAGATCCATCTCGGAAACAAGATGGTCATGGAGGAGATCATCTGGCATCAGCGCATGGGCGGCGACGCGTTCGTTGGAATCGCCGATATGGAGGCGCATTCGGTCCGCGGGACGTCGTGGCGGGACTGCCGCAGGGTTGGTATCGACGAGTATCTCTTGAGCCTGATCGCGCTCGGGTTTGAGCCGGACGGGCACATCTACTTCCAGTCGGAGTGCTCTCCTGTGCGCGATCTTGCGTTCGAGCTGGGCATGAAGACGAACATCTCCGAACTGAGCGCAATCTACGGGTTCAGCGGGGAGACCAGCATCGCGCACCTGCAGAGCGCGCTTGTGCAGAGCGCTGACATCCTTCAGCCGCAGATTACGGAGTACCACGGTCCAAAGCCGGTCGTAATCCCGGTCGGTGCAGATCAGGACCCGCACATCCGCCTCGTGCGCGGGCTTGCGAGCAAGATGCGGATGTTTAAGTGCGAGGTCAGGACGAGTACGAGTACGGAGCAGCACTTGAGCACACATAGGACGGACGATGCGCACACCTCCCATTACGAAGTCTACGAGCGCAAAGGGCAGTACATCAGCGTACGCGGCAAATCCGCGCCACCACCGGCACTCTCCGCAATAGCCGCAACCATCTCAGGCATGGGCTATGATGTGAAGCAGTACGAGGAGCACGTCGATGTTGCGGCTGATGCAAGCGTATTTGATGCGATCGAGTCCATTGTGCGCACAATTGAGATCGAATTCGGGGGCTACGGCTTTGTGCCGCCGGCAGCAACATACCACCGGTTCATGAGCGGGATTACCGGCGGAAAGATGTCGAGCAGCGTTCCCGACAGTATCATCGCGCTGACCGAAAAACCGGAGGAGGCTGCAACCAAGGTGAGGAAGGCGAAGACAGGCGGTAGGATGACACTTGAGGAGCAGAAGAAGCTCGGCGGCGATCCGGATCAATGTTCGGTCTATGAACTGCTCCTGTTCCACCTGATACCTGATGACCGGGAGGTTGCGGAGATCTACAATGAGTGCCGGGCTGGGACTCGGATATGCGGGGCGTGCAAGGCTAATGCCGCAGTGCTGATGGCTGATTTTCTGCGTGAGCATCAGGAGTTACGAGAGATTGCAAGGGATCGGCTGGATGAGTACGGGCTCGCCGGCAAATGACCGTCCCCACCTCATTTCATCCCATTTTACAAAATTTAAGCAAAAAAAAGAGAACGTGCTTAATACTATCTCGATTTTCGGTGAAACGTAAATTGCAGCCCAAAAGGTGTCACGCAAGTATGACACGTTCCACCTTTTTCAAACGTCTATTCTTCAATCGCGTTGTTATCATTGGTAATTCTACACATGTTCTGTGACGATAAAAGGACGGGCCATTCCAATTCACCGAAAGTCAGGTACTATGTGATATGAACCACAAGATTACACAGATTTCTACAGGATTTCTGTGTTGATTTTGTGTAATCTCGTGGTTTTATGTGTAGACATCCGCACAATATTGAGTAAGTACGCAGAAGAGAACTCGGTGGCGCGGGCAAGCACTGTCAACAATTGGTGACTAATAATCGCACGTTGTGACCTTTTTCGCTTCGAGTGACCAGAACTCCCCGGAACCGAAAGGAATACATCACATAATATTCAGATACCGGCAGCATGAACGTGAGAGATGTCATGCACGAAGAGGTCATAACCTGCCAGATCGACGACGCAATCAGAACGGTCGCATCGTCGTTGAAGCACCACGGCATAAGTGGCATGCCAGTCATGGATGGTGACCGACTGGCTGGGATCGTCACCGAGTCTGATGTACTGAGATTACTCGAACTTCCCGAGCACAGCAGAAGCCTGTGGCTCCCGAGCCCGCTCGAGATAATCGAGATTCCGCTGCGCGAACTGATCGGATGGGATGAAGCAAAGAGGGCGCTTGAGGACGTCGGCGAAAAGCCGATACGCACGATCATGACGAAGCACGTGCGTACAATCTCGCCGGACGATTCGATCGGAGCCGCGAGCGCGCTGATGGTGAATCACCGGATCAACCGACTGCCTGTGCTCGACGATGGGCGCATGGTAGGAATTGTCACGCGGGGCGACATAATCCGCGGACTCTCCGGCGAGAACGCGGCCGTCTGACCATGATCACAGGACATTGAACTGGCTCGGCTGTATAACCGTCCAGTCGACCTTTGTTCCGTCCTTGTTATACAGCGTCACACGCAGCGGTGTTTCAGAGAGTTCAGACTGCATGGCATCTACCACAAGGTATGCCTCATCTCCGACATTTATCTCCATATCCTTTTTTGTCTTGCCAAAGAATAGCCGCTTCTTTGACGCCTTCCGCTCTACCACTATGTTATTCCACGTCTTGCCTTCGTTGATCGCTACGATCTCACATGGGATTCTTTTTTCAGTCATGATTGGGATGATGTTTTAACACATTCTGTTGGGTCAGTCTCACGGCACTCTGACCGCATGAGAGCTGCAATTATACTGCGGTCCGGTTTTGCTGATTCATCACAAAGCACCATCCTCTCGATATTACTTAAGATTGTTTGCCGAACCAGCGGTTCTGCTGGCAAAAGAGCCGTATCCTCCGGAACGTATTACTTCAACCAAAACTACCGCATATACTCGCTCTGAATCGCTACCACCTCTGAGCTGTCCCGCGCATGCGCATATTCGTCCAGCAATTCGCGGTTCAGTTCGTGGAACGTGTGCCCCCAGTTGAACTTTTCGAGGACCAGCCTGGATTGCTCAGGCTCGCATAAGATATAGAGTGCAGCAGCGAATGCCTCCGCAGTTGTGAGCTTGAACGGCTTTCCGAAGTTAACAGGGTTCGCAGCTACCAGATACGGAAGCGCCCTCTGTTTTACGTGGCGGAGACTCCTGAAAATCTCTTCTGCGTGTTCCCACGAAATGTCCAGAGCAGAGATTCCTTTGCATGCCTGCGCATCATCAGGCGCGAGCGCTCTCTCTGAGAACGGGCTGAGCAGTATCGATCTGCGCGGCAGTTCAGAGGGGATCCGCTTCTGAGCCAGCCCGAACCGCAACAGTTTTCGTCCCGTGCATCTCTTCGGATCGCACTGGTTTGCGTGGTACAGGTAGAGTGGGAGCATGTTTTTTGGTACTTACTTAATATTGTGTGAATATCCGCATATACAACCACGAAATTTCACGAGATTGCACAGAAATCTTGTGGAAATCCGTGTAATCTTGTGGTTCCTAACATACCGTACTGAGCATGTTCATCTTCGCAACTTACACTCGCTATTCGCAAATTCTCCGGTATATCCTCTGATAAACGTCAGAGAGATTCCCTTTGTCGTATCTGTACACGTCCTTGTCGAGACTCACAATCTCGCCATTCTCGTATGAATCCAGATCCCAGAACCGGCAGCCATCCGGAGTTCCGACCTCATCGGCAAGCAATATCTCGCCCGCGGAGTTCTTGCCAAACTCTATCTTGAAGTCTGCAAGGATGATTCCCTTATCAGAGAGGCGTCTCTTCAGGATATTGTTCACCTTTCTTGTGCATTCTGCAATTGAGTCCAGTTCCTCGCGTCTGAGCCAGCCCTTCTCTACGATCTCTTCATAATCGATCGGTCGATCCACAGCCTCGAACTTGGTTGTGAACTCGACGATGGGATCAGGTATCTTTGCGCCAAGACGTGGTTCGATTCCTGCGGGGACTGCGTCTCCGCTTTCATGTCGCCTCAAGAGCGATCCCGCAACAAAATTGCGGCAGATCACCTCGACCGGGATTATCTCGAGATGTTCAACTTCCATTGTGTTTGGCGGGACGAACGCACGGAAATGCGTTGGTATGCCCTCGCTTTCCATGATCTCGAACCAGTATGCAGATAATTTGCAGCATACCTCGCCCTTGTGCGCGAACTCGTCCTTCTTTACCCCGTCGAACGCGGTTGTGCGATTCGTGAATTCAAAGAACGTCTTTCCATCCTTTTTGATGATGTCCTTCGATTTACCTGCCCTCTCTCTGATCTCGGTTGTCATGACATTCTCTGATGCGTACCAAAAGATATAAAGTATGCTGCCACAATTGTTCATATCCGCGGCTGTAGTTTAGCGGTATGACATGAGCTTCCCAAGCTTGTAACCCGGGTTCGAATCCCGGCAGCCGCATACGTACATGGTGATATCATGGACAAGGGAATCATATACTTTGAAGAACCGGGTGCTGCCAACACGGACGAGACCGTGAGAGCCGCTGTTGAGCGGGCATCCGAACTTGGAGTCAAGCACATCGTTGTTGCAAGCACCACCGGATCAACCGGGATTAAGGTTGCTAAGGCAGCAGAAGGAACAGACATAAAAACAATCGTCGTGACGCTGCATTATGGCGCAAGAGGCGCAGAAACGTGGTTAGTCGATGATCTCAATCTCAAAACATTGCAGGAGATGGGTGCAAGTGTCTTCACGCAGACGCACGCCCTCTCCGGAGTTGAGCGGTCGTTTTCCGACAAACTCGGCGGAGCAAGCAGATCCGAGACCATTGCGGCAGTTCTGAGGAGCCTCTTTGGGATCGGATTCAAGGTGGCTGTCGAGATCACGATCATGGCTGCTGATTCGGGCATGATCCCTGTTAGCAACGACTCCGAGATCATCGCAATCGGTGGGACTGGTACCGGCGCTGATGTCGCGTGCGTGATCCGACCAGGGCATGCAAACAGCTTTTTTGATATGCAGGTGCGAGAGATCATTGCGATGCCGAGGGTAAAGTGACGGGTCGTAGGAAGAGAGGGATATAATGGACGACATTGGAATTATTGGCGTCGGCGGATACAATGAGATGGGTCGGAATATGACCGCTGTGCACGTCGGCAAAGACATAATCATTCTGGACATGGGGCTCCGTCTCGATCAGATACAGATTCACGAAGACGTGGAGATCGAACGGATGCATTCGCTTGATCTGATCAAGATGGGTGCGATACCGGATGACACCGTGATGAAAGGGGTGGACGGAACGGTTCGCGCAATAGTCTGCACGCACGGGCACCTCGACCACATCGGGGCGATTCCGAAGCTGGCGCACAGGTACCGTGCACCGATCATCGCAACACCCTATACGATCGGTCTGATCAAGCAATTGATCAAGTCGGAACGAAAGTTTAACGCAGAAAACAAACTCATATCGATGCATGCGGGAGATGTGAGGGAGATCTCGCCAAATCTATCCATAGAATTTATTCGGGTGCAGCACAGCACGCTGGACTGCGTCTTTGTTGCGATACATGCTCCACAGGGCATTCTATTGTATGCCAACGACTTCAAGATGGACCGGACACCGACACTGGGCGAGCCACCAGACATACCTCGGCTCAAACAGATCGGAAAGGAAGGCGTCTTTCTGATGATCACAGAGAGCACCAATGCGGCAATCTCCGGAAAAACGCCGTCGGAGCGAATCGCAAAGGAGATGCTCCACGATGTTCTCACCGGAACCGAGGAAACTCAGTCCGGAGTCATCGTGACCACTTTTTCATCACATGTCGCAAGAATTGATTCGATCGTTAAGATCGCGAAGAAGATGGATAGAATCCCGGTACTCCTGGGGCGCTCGATGGATAAATATGTGAAACTGGCAAAGAATATGGGCTATGTGGAGTTTCCGGATAATCTGAATGTGTATGGCACACGCAAGACGATAGACAAGGCGCTTGCGAGAATTGCAGCCGAAGGGAAGGATAAATACCTCCCGATCATGACCGGGCACCAGGGAGAGCCAGGGGCTGTGCTTGACCGGGTGGCTGTGGATGGCACGGACTACCGGATTGAAACCGGAGATAAGGTCATATTTTCCGCAAACGCCATACCAACACCGGGAACGCTTGCAAACCGTTACGCAATCGAGACGAAATTGAGGATGAGGGGCGCACGCATCTATGATAAGGTTCATGTCTCAGGGCATGCCTGCAGGGAGGATCACTGGGAGCTCTTGCGCATGATAAATCCGGAGCACGTGATCCCCGCACACGGCAGCATCGTGATGCATGGTTCGTATCTCGAGATAGCCGAATCTGCGGGATATGTGCTCGGGGACACCATCCACCTGCTCAGAAACGGGGAGGAACTGGTTCTCGGATGATACTATGAATGAACTGTTCAAAAGCGAACTCACAAAACGTGGAGACCTAGTTTACGAGTATATCAGATCAGATAGGCAAAGGAAGCGATTTCACGGGAAGGACGTTCACGACTCGGTCTATCTGTATCTGGATGGGAAGCGCGGCAAGTCGCTCCGACCTGCTGTGCTACTTTTCTCATGTGGCGCAGCCGGCGGTAACGAGGAGATCGCACTTCCCGCGGCGGCGGCAATTGAGATATTTCACACATGGACGCTCGTGCATGATGACGTCATAGACCGGGACAGCATGCGGCGTGGCGGATACACCGTGCACGAGGAATTTCGCAGGAGGGCGGGCGAACTCGGCTACGATAGTGACGCTGCGGCACGTTATGGCTCATCGATTGCGATACTTGCAGGAGACGTCCAGCAGGGCTGGTCTGTCTCACTTCTATCTGCACTCGAGGGGCGTGGCGTCGACTCCACTGTCGTGCTGCACCTGATCAGAATGATGGAGACCGACGTTGTGCTGGCGCTCCTCTCAGGGCAGACCCTCGATGTCCAGTATTCGAGAGCTCCGATAGAATCGTTGAGCGAGGATGCGATCCTCGAGATGCTCTGGAAAAAGACAGGCGCGCTGTACGAGTTTTCCGGAAAAATGGGTGCGATGATCGGACTCAACACAAAAGACGAGGAGAACGAGCTGGTTCATTCGATATCGCAGTTCACAGGCAGATGTGGCACCGCATTCCAGTTGCAGGACGATATCCTTGGCGTTGTCGGGGATACGAAGAAACTCGGAAAAGTGGTCGGTTCAGACATTAAGGAAGGGAAACGGACGCTCATCATATACCACGCCTTCACGAATGCGGACTCTGCGCAGAAGAGGCGCTTATCGGAAACGCTTGGAAACGAGGGCGCGTCGGATGCGGAGGTGAGCGAGGTCGTGGACATCCTCGCGGATCTGGGTAGCATCGAATACGTGAGTGCGCTCGCTGATCGGCACATTGGAGAGGCGAAGAGCTACATAGACCAGATACCGCAGTCCGGATACAGGGATCTTCTGCTGATGTGGGCGGAGTATATGGTCAAAAGGGATTTTTAGAGACGCAATCGAATTTTAATGGTCAGTTGGATGTGTAACAGCATGAAAGACGTGGAGACCGGGGTTGACAACACTCTTCGCGTTAAATCAAGAACGCGAATACGCAACGGTGCAATGCCGCAAAGAACAAAAATCCCCCTGTTGGTGATCCTGTTGTATTGGCATCGGTCGCTCTCGTGTTCATGGTCCGATTGACCATTACAAAATCCTTATGCGTTCTCGAGATCATCTATGAGCTATACTCCCTAAAAGCCCCTCCTAAAATTCGAGCATGCTCAATACTATCTGGTAGGAACCACAAGATTACACAGTCTGCGAAGCAGCGGCGCAGCCATCTCCACAAGATTTCTGTGCTAATCTCGTGAAATCCCGTGGTTTTACGTGCAGATATCCACGCGATATTGAGCAAGTACTAAAATTCCACCTTTGGCGCGGTTTCTGCCCCCTTCTCTGCCTCAAAGTATGGTTTTTCATCAAACCCGAACATGTTGGCAACTATTGCAGCTGGCATCCTTTTTATCCGGGTATTGTACGATCTAACCTCTTCATTGTAGCGCATCCGTTCTACTGCGATGCGGTTTTCCGTCCCCTCCAGTTGCGACTGTAAGGCAAGGAAGTTCTCGCTCGCCTTCAGGTCAGGGTAATTCTCAACGACAAGAAGAAGTTTTGAGAGCGCGGAATCCATCGTGCCGGCAGCCGCCATCTTCTCATCAGTCGTGGACGCCGCGCTCCACTGGCTCCTTGCCTTCGTAATCTCGGTTAAGAGTTCCTCTTCATGCGATGCGTAACCCTTCACAGTCGAAACGAGGTTCGGGATCAGATCGGCTCTTCGCTGATACTGGCTCTCCACCTGAGCCCACGCACCGTCAACCTTCTCCTCAGAACTTACAAAACCGTTGTACATCGATAGGAACCAGCCGCCGGTAAGCAGCGCAACTACCGCGAGTACGGCGACAACGACAAGTGCTGCATTCTTGGAACTCATTCAATCACCTCAAATTCATCAACAATCTCTCCGATGTCAGATAATACTTTAATGATATCCCTGATGTACTGCTCCTTCTCCTTCTTAAATTTGGCATTGCCACGTCGTATCTCATAGATCTCTCTTAAGACCTCCGTATCGGCATCATAAGCGTCCGAGACTGCCCCCCACATATCACCAGGGCTGATAGGGGGTAAGTCCTTCAGATACAGGAGCGCGCCAATGACCGGCGCAAGGACAGGGACCGCCGCAAGGATAAGCCTCTCAAGATCCTTGCCCTTGAACATGAGATATTCCCCGCGAAGATGGAGCAGCTTTGATCGAAACTCGAACTCAAGCTGGTGTCGCAGGTGCTTTTTGGATATCACAAGGTCTTTTAAGAGGTCTTCACCATCGAGCATTATGTGGTGCTGCTTGATGTTTAAAAATTCGATGGGAAACACATCGGCACCGTCAAGGAGTTCCTCTTTTGTCAAGAGAAGCGGTATTTCCTTGGTCCCTTTGAGTTTATGCAGCGTATCGAAGTCGATACTATTGCATACTGCAAGGAGTGTCATCTTATCACCAGTCTGATATTCTGCAAGTGTAACCAGATTGCCTCCCAGAATCGTCTTTATTTTTTCCGCATCTGTCTCTTTTGTCATATTATCACCATATTATCACCATAGTATCATCAAACACCGATCGGCGGTCTACACATCACCACTCCATCACCAGCCACCGCCGAACCCTCCACCTCCGGACATACCGCCTCCGAATCCACCGAAGCCGCCACCAGACATACCGCCACCAGAGATACCGCCTCCGAATCCACCGATTCCCCCATAGTATGTACTACGTCCACGTCTTCCACCTCTCCGCCCTACAGACATCAGAATGCTGAAAGCTATGATGAGAATGATCAAAACTCCGATCCACCCATTGGGTGTATCATCTTGATTGTTCATGCTATACTTGGAGATAACCTCTTCATCGCCTTCGAGGAGCCCTTCGATTACAAGCATCGATTCATAGATGCCTCTGCCGTATTCGCCACTTCTGAAATTGGGTGTGATGATTCTATCGCCAATGTTCACCTTCATGCTATCGGTTATCACCCCTTCAAGCCCGTAACCAACTTCAAACCTGTATTTTCGTTCCTGTTTTGCTACAAGAATCAAAAGACCATTATCCTTATCCTTTTTGCCTATGCCCGCCTGTTCGAAGAGTTTTACCGCATACATCTCTTTGGATTCGCCTCCAAGAGATTCCACAGTAACGACAGCGATCTCAACTGTCGTCGCCACCTCGATCTTCTTTGCGAGCTCGGTTATCTTTGATTCATAGACCGCATCGATCATATCCGCATCATCAGTGACAAACCCTGTGAGCTGCGGATAATCGACGGCTGCAACCGCAGGTAAGACGGATAGGAGGATCAGTAGAATCAATATTACTATAGATGGCTTTGTCATTTTCATCGTACCACGGTCGCTCCTTGAATAACTTCTAATCTTATCTATCTTAACTTATATAAAAACTCTCCAGCTTGGCAAGGTTGTCAACGTACCATACATGCTCAGGCAACGTATGGATAAACGCGGTGGAATCCGTGTTGGTACGATTCGAGTGCAAAGTATCCCGGCAGGGCATACCTGTACCACCTTAACCGCCTTAATCCGTGGTCTTGATCACCCAAACACAGCTCTTCGCACAGCATCGATCCCAACATCCACCTCGATTGGCTTTGCGCAGACATCCACGACCGGACGCGAACCCCCTGCCTGAATACTGGTCATCTTCGGGATCGCATCGGTGACGCTGAGTTCTTTCAGTTCCTTAAAACCTTTATGAACGCTCATGACCAAGGAACCACCATGACTCATCACAACACCCCAAGAGTGCTTCTCGCCGCGGACCGGTCGTCAGCCGGGAAGACCACCATCTGCACCGGAATCATGGCTGCGCTGAGCAAGCGCCTGAACGTGCAGCCGTTCAAGGTCGGTCTCGATTACATCGACCCGAGCTATCACACGCTCGCATGCGGGCGTGCCTGCCGGAATCTTGACGGCTACCTGATGACCGAGGACGCTGTGCTTGAGACGTTCTCGCATGCGCTTGGTAATGGGGATGCGGATGTGGCAATAATCGAAGGGGTGCGTGGACTGCACGAAGGTTTCGAGGGATTGAGCGATCTCGGGAGCACTGCCCAGATCGCAAAGATTCTGAAGTGCCCGGTGGTTCTGATAATCGATGCACGGAGCATCACACGAAGCGCAGCCGCTGTTGCTATGGGCTACTCCGCCCTTGATCCGGAGGTTGACATAAGGGGCGTGATCCTGAACAAAATCGGGGGCGGGAGGCATGCCGAGAAGGCGATAGCAGCAATTGAGCACTACACAGGGATACCGGTCATCGGTGTTGTACCGAGAGACGAAAAGATGGGGCTCACGATGCGGCATCTGGGTCTGGTTCCTGTGCATGAGAGCAAACGATCTCCCGAATTCAGGGAGCGCATCGCAAACATAATGCAGATCGTCTCTGAAAATATCGACCTCGATCGGCTGGTCGAGATAGCGAAGAGTGCAGAGCCGCTCGATATGAGTGGAAAATCGATCTTTGCAGGAGCCGGGATTGCGGATTGCGATACTGGCAAGCGGGTCAGGATAGGTGTGGCGTTCGATGAGGCGTTCAATTTTTATTACAGGGATAACATCGATCTTCTGGAGCTGCATGGAGCAGAGATCGTCTATTTCAGCCCGCTTCATGATGCGACAGTCCCGGATGTGGATGGTATCTATATCGGCGGCGGCTATCCCGAACTCTTTGCAGAAGAACTCGAAGCGAACATGCGCATGCGGCAGAGCATACGACGGGCATCATCAGACGGCATGCCGATATACGGCGAGTGCGGCGGGCTGATGTATCTTGCCAGGACCATGGTCACAAAGAGCGGCATGCACGGGATGTCCGGAGAGACCTTTGAGATGGTTGGCGCAATTCCGGTAACAGTTGAGATGGGCGGCAAGGTTGTGAGCTACAACGTGGGCTCGTTCACAACAGAGACGCCGATCGGAAGACCTGGCGATTCGTTTAAGGGGCACGAGTTCCACCATTCGTCAATAACAGACATTCCTGATGATTCCGTCTTTGCAATCCGGCTTGAGCGCGGGATCGGGATAAAAGACGGCAAGGACGGGCTGCTCGTCGAAAATACGCTCGCAGAGTATGCGCATCTGCATGCATGCTCGTATCTGCGGTTCGCAGAGGCGTTTGTTGAGGCGTGTCGCAGCAGGTAGCGCAGGTAGATTGCGCGCGTATCTCGAGTCCTGGGTGCTTTATGGCACCACGCGCAGGTGTCCGTGTCTCTTTCGGGTACTGTGGGTTGCTGATATCTGCGAGGTCTGCGCCTGTGCGGGGATGCCGGTTGTGGCAGGGGATTGTGAGACTCGGGTTCGAATTCAGCCATCTGCGCCACTTCATAGACCTTCCGCAATCCTTATTACTGATGAGATAAATGACAGGTTGCGCGTGATGCCCCAAACAACGCGTTACACATCTGAGAGAATAGCGTAGAGGCGGCATGTTCCGATTCCGGATGTTGGTATGGCTCGATTATGCCATGAATGAAAAGTCGCGGAGGGGCATATGGGATTCCGAATCATGCGCAGAAAGAGCGAGATGTTATCAGGCTCTGTGCTTTTGTGCGGGGTTTGGGTGACTTAAAGATAGAAATAAAGAAGTAACCCCGAAAAAATTTCCGAGGTGATAGAATATGATATATGAAACGGTTGTCGTAGTAGGGCTTGCATTGATAGTTGTTGCGATTGTCGGTGATAAAAAGATAGAAGTAAAAGAAGTAAAAATTGGAGACCTTACAAATATACAGCGAAGTGTCATAGGAGTTTTAGGTGTCACGGTCTTAATATTGGGTTTTTGGCAACCACCGTCCATAGGTCCTCTGGCGCCTGCACCCGTAATAATACCAACACATACCCCACCACCAACGATCACTGAAACCCCGGAACCAATACCCACCTCAATTCCCACAGAAACGCCTATCTCTGCTCCAACACCCAAGCCCACAGACGAAATAGATCAGCTCCCCCCAATCGAATGGGGCATTATGAAGACGTATTTTGATATCAGTGGTGCAACATTAGGAAAAGCAGAACATACGGATGTCCTGGGTATGGTTTATGAGTACGACTCAATAAATTTCATTGTTGAAGCCAAAAGAAGTTTCTATGCCATTACGATATTCGAGGCAGAGTTCTATGATGAGGATGGGATTAAAGTATATTCATCATTTGTAGAGTTCGATCCTAATTATGATCAATGGCAAGCAGGGGATAGAAGTAAGGGACACGCGGAAATCCCGAGCACTTCAGAGATGGAGAAAGTACGGAATATAAAGATATCCCAGTTTATATAGGTGGTGAAGGGCGCAAAGAACTCGGAGATCTCCCAAGCTTTTCAGTCGGGGTGCCACGGCCGGGGCTGAAAAGCAACACCCCATCCAATAAGAAACAACCAAACATATAAAAGTGAGGCAAAACATGAACCACAAACAAACACTATCAGCAGCAATCGTGTTGATCAGCACAATAGTAATCAGTGGAGCTTGCGCAGCTACCGCGGCCACCGCAACTACCACGGACCCAATCGGCGATTTCTCGTTCCCTGATATCACTGAACTCACCGCCACTGTAAGCGAAGGAAATCTCATCGCTACCATCACGTGCACAGACTCCCTCATCGATGAGCATATCGCTGGTGCGGTATTCATGGACACAGATCAAAATTATACCACAGGTTATCTTGATGATACCGGATCCGATTATGTATATCTATACGATGTCGTCGATATCGTTTATGCAGACCCTATCAAGACTGCAACCCTGAATGATGATACCATAGATCTAAATACCCTCAATGTAGCCGGGAACAAGATCACAATAACGATCCCGTTGGCGATGCTGGGCAATGACGACGGAGATATGGACATTTTTGTTGCCACGCATTCCCGATTTGTCAAAGCCCTCAATTTTGATCGTGCACCCGATTCTGGTGTGTTGAATACGCTCAACGGCTCAGTCAGGATTCCACATCCCGGAAATTCGCTTGCGGGCGGGTCTATCGCGGATCTTGCAGGAGATTCGGAGTCTCCAGACATAACCGGTCTTGATGTGGATGTAGAGAACGGAGTCGTGAATATCGCGGTTACGTACAATCAGAATGTGGAACCCGGTGATTTATCGTATGGCGAGGATCTCACCGGATGGATCCTTATAGATGTGGATCAGAATCTTGCTACCGGTTTCACAAACACGGAACAGGCGCCACCTACATTCGGCATCGATTACCGGATTGAGTATGCCGTTGGCAAGGCAATAGGAACTGATGCCGGTATCACAAAGATCGACCATGAGTCCGATTTGACCAAATCCGGTGTTGCTACACAGACGATGGGAGTGCTGCTTGGTGTGCCATATAACGATGCCACTTTCAAGGTTGTAGCGAATCAGGTGTTTCTGGGTATTCCGCTTGGCTTGCTCGGGTGCGACGATGGGGACATGGATGTCACGATCGACTCGTTCACCGTGTTTGGATTACTGGATGGTGATATCGATAGTGTGCCGGATTTTGGAGGTGGTGCACTGAATACCAGCGACGGTTCCATCAAACCCCTGCTCAGTTGCACCGGTCCTGAGGTGAGCATCACCGACCCGGTTGGCGACTCTTCAGGATTCGGACTTGATGGTGACGATCTAACCGGGGTTGATGTATGCTCTGCAGGAGATGTCCTGTTGGTTACGGTTGCTTACAGTAGCCTCAGTCTGGACGATGGGGCAGTTACAACGGTCGCGTTCGATACGGATCAGGATCCTGACAGTGTACCCGACTATTCCGTCATTTACTTCATGTATGAGGGTAACCTTGGCGCCAACATCGTCGGAAACTTTGGAGAGGGTCCTGATGTGAGAGATGCAACCCATCTGATAACAATGTTGGGGAATGAAATGTACTTAAGCGTTCCCGCGGAGTTTTTGGGTATGACGCTTGGCGCGATGAATATACATGTCGAGACCGCAATTAGAACAGGTGACGAGGATCTAATCTACGATCGCGCACCTGATACCGGATTCATTTCGATGGGTAGCCACCAGATGACAGGCGACCTCGATCTTGACGGCAAGATCACCTCTGCGGACGCGAGGGTCGCGCTCCGGATCGTGGTCAGCGGTGCACACAATCCTGCAGCCGATGTCAACGGCGACGGGCAGGTCACATCCATCGACGCGCTCATGATCCTCAAGGCTGCGGCGGGAGAGGGGGGTCTGTGAGGGGAAAGAACGATAAGGACTGTAGAAGAATATGGATTCAGTGACATTCTGAAACACGAGATAAAATTACCGAAGGATCTAATTAATCTATTCGTATTTTGTGTTATGGATGTTGGAATAAAACATCTCAAAATTAATATTGAACTGGATGATGGATCTTTGAAGGAGATAAAATCAGTGGCGTCCATAATCAAAAATGGTATATATAGTTGAACATAATTAGATAAATACGACCATGTTAGTGCCCCACATTTGAGTGCGGTCTGGTGCATGAGCGAGGTATTTGCGGTTCTGGCATATTATAGTGTGGCGTGGGTTGTGTTTCAGGGGGTTTTACGCTTCAATGATCGCATCCATCAGTTAATTCGAGTAGCGTACCGCAATTCCGCTGACATTCTTCCCAGGCACACTCGTCAGAACACTCTTTTTGGTTATATATCTCTTTCACCCGCCTTTGTGCCAATTCCGGGTCTTCTATCTCCTGCACCCATTCATAACCTGCCATTGCAAGCCATCTATAGAATGGTTCAGCTTTTCGGGGAATTGACTGGACGCTCCTGAACAGGGATTTTGCGTTTGCGCAATCTGTTGTGGCAATGCTTGTCAGCCGGTGGCTGCAATTTCAGTTGTGCCCAAATTGGGGACAATTCAAGTTTTTTGGATGCCCGGTCTTTGACGTTGCCCCGGTACTGTTTGGGCGTCGGGCGGTGGTGGATAGGGGAAGCATCGCCCTCGGTGATGTGTGGTGCAACACAACAGGCGATCTATGATCGAGATGTCTCTATCTGCTTAACTTCTTCGCGAAAAATCCGGAACCGTTATCCCTATCATCCGGTGTTGCCTGTACCGCACGATGACATCATTTATGTAGGAGTTCCGCATCATCCGCGGCAGTTGGTGCTCCAAAACTTATGTAAAGCACGTCTCTGCCACGATCGTAATCTACATCCAGAGCCTCCACCGTTTTCACCTTTAACATCGCTTCCATAATACATTCCTCCTGATGATCTTTCCGATCTTTGAAGTCATAAATGCTGGTATCACTTCCCCACCATCTTCATACATCACAACCATGTATTTAGCCTTGCCAAGCATCATCGGCTCTGACCTCACAGCGATATGTCTGCCAAATTTCCCCTGCACGACATAATCAGGAGATTCGACGGCAATACCGATCGTATTCGCCAAATCGAAGTTCTTGAGTTCGGGATGCCGTTTCGCGATATGATCCGTTCCAGACCGGGTAAGCGCAACCATGTTGCCAGATATCGAACGAAAACTCATTGTCGCCACCAGATCACTCCAGCAATTCTTCGTCGCATTTCTCCACCTATTCCGGTATTATGTTTGTGGGGCACTGTCTAAAAATCCAGTGATTTCCGTAATGGTCAGTTGGATGTGCAACAACGCGAAAGACGTGAAGACCGCGATTGACAACACTCTTCGCGTCGCTCTCGCCTTTCTCGTTAAATTGGAAAACAATAACGCAAAGATGCGATGGCGCAAAGGACAAAAGTCATAGGGTGCATTTCACTGGGATTTTCGATTGTGCCTGTTTGTGGATTGCTTGTGCTTGTGATGGTATACTCACCACCGGCATAAACTGCGATTTTTGTAATTGCCAATTTGACCATGAACACACAAGACCGAGGCATATACAACAGGATAGCCGATCAAGAGGTTTATTTAATCTTTGCGTCTCCGCGCCTTTGCGCCTTTGCGTTCTCGATTTAACGCGAAGACGCAAAGTCGCAGAGACGCAAAGGATGGCGTTAAACTCTGGGCGCACATCCAACTGACACTTATGTAAAAAAAAGCTCAAGTTGTGGCGGTGCGAAGTATATATGGTTTGCGGCTCGGGCGTTGCGTCTTTTCGCCGCCCCCACCTATCCATGCTGTGCGTGCTTCGTCGCAGGCGAGCCGGGCGGCGGGAGCGTCTCGCGTCGTGGCGTGGGCGGATGCGCCGCCGGTGGGTGCGTTGAATTGCAAAAAAGGTGGGGGCGGGCGGCTGTGGGCGTGGGTACACCACCTCATAGGATGTGCATACGGAATCGAGCGCCCCCGTTTTACTTCAGTTCCCCCTCAAAACAAGCCACGGCTGACAATATTGCAATTGTAGATATTGCTCTGAACCCAGGTATTCTCTTATCGTATCATAAGCTATGGTCTGTTGGTTCTGATCGCATCGCAGCTTTTAATATTAAGACACAATCCATCTATTTTATCCATTTCAGCGGTTTATCTATCACACAATATGCGGAAGTCCTACCCCTATTGCTTAATTTGATCCTTGTGGCTCTATGCGCCCCACTTCCTTTTATCACCAGCGTCTCATATTTCCGTGCCTGGCAGGTTATCACCTCTCCTTCTATGGCATCTCCTCTGTTCCTACATATCGGCATAAAAACCACCTATTCTACTTTATCTTCTTCAATCAGTTCCTCAACGATTTCATGTACAATCTTTAAGTCTAATCTTAAGTCATTAGATATCTCATACATATAAACGTCTTCATGGCTCTTCAAATAATCTTCTATCATACTTTTAGCCTCTGAATAAGGAACATCGTTTAACACTGCGATCCTTTCTACAACCTCCACCGATTTATTGCTCTTGATTTCTTCGAGTTCCTTTCTCAATTCAAATATCTCATGAACAAGCGCGTATACAATCTTACCCATATTTTTCCTGCTCTCGACTACGAACTTCTCAGGGCGCATGTCCAAGATTTCCCCAAATGTGACTACTTCTTGCATTGTTGGCTCCATCTATATCATCTTACATATTTAAGCTTTCCATATCCTTGCCGTCCCAGCCGCCTATTCGTGCTGTGCGTGCTTCGTCGCAGGCGAGCCGGGCGGCGGGGGCATCTGCGTTGTGGGGTGGGTGGATGCGCCGCTCCCGGCGATTTGCAGATGGGGGGTGATGTCCACAATGAGCCACCCCCAAATTTTTGCCTTACGCAATGACGCGTTCGTAAGCATAAGTCCGACCAATCGGCTTAAACAATTCCAGAGTCCTCTGTTTAAGCTCAGATCTGATCTCTTCTATCTTTTTGTGGACTTCTTTTGTATAAAACCGTTCACCACACTTCTCGCATACGCCAGCTTTAACTCTCAAGATTGCCACATCGTTACCTCTTTTGACAATCTTCTCCACATTTTTCTCTACTACGTCCCCTCCGCATAAGGGGCAGATTGGTGTTAACATTTTAGCCTCCTTGTCTTATAATCTATCCATCTGTTCGTGTCCGGGATATATCCTGGTATGGCAATTGCAATGTTGTACTCATCCGAATATGCCCAGACGCTGTGTATATGTCTTCCTTTTCGATCTCTGCCATACACGAGACAACTGGGAAAAGGTTTATCGTCCGCATAATCTTCAAGCACTTCACCGTGTAAGACTGAATGAAACAACTCTTCGTCCAATATCTCTCGATTTTCGGCGAAACGTAAATTACAGCCCAAAAGGTGTCACGCAGGTATGGCACGTTCCACCCTTTTCAAACATCTATTCTTTAATCACGTTGTTATCATTGGTACTTCTACATGTGTTCTGTGGCGATAAAAGGATAGGCTATTTCAATTTGCCGAAAGTCGGGATACAAAGCATACCAACCTGTCAAATCGCAATCCCCTCGTGTATCGCGTGACGAACAATACTTATCTCATTTCGCTTCTCTTCAAATTCTTCTGGCGTGTAGCATAGAAAATCTACTGGATAATCCATCGTCCATTCCAGGTAGAGCTCAAAAGGTCTTTTAAGTGGGCTTTTATCCTTGAACTCATCACCAACTACGATTAAATCAACATCACTCTCCTCATCCGCGGTTCCACTCACCTGAGAGCCGAATAATATCACCTCTTTTATATCGTATTTTTGGCAGATAATATCTTTAAACTCTTTTAACGATTTTATAAGTTTAGATCTCTCTTTACCCATTCCAGTACCTCCTTTGCACCCCTCAAAATCTCTTCCACATCTCTACGATCATATTCTTTGGTTCTTCGCTGTTGTGTATGGGTAACACAATCACCCATTCTGCTAAAGGAGACATCGGTGCAGAAGAGCGATCCTGGAATAAAACAGGGAGAATAAAGCCACAGAGGGTACATAGAGTCACAGAGAGATGTAACCTATTTTAATATGGGATTTGTGAGTGATAGTCAATAAGAAAACTCTGTGTTCCTTTGTGATCTCTGTGGTTAATTATCTATAAAAAATAATAAAGAATTTCATCACCATGACTCACCCCGGTCGGGTCACCTTGATTTCCAACTACCCACACGAAGTAGCGAAGAGCCTTATTTAGAGGTTGAATCTGAAAAAGTGGACGCATCCGAGTTCATTGGCATCCAGCGAGTCGGAGTTTCTGTGTGATTGGTGCAATCAAGCCCCTGCATGCCACAAAAGTTATCAGGGCATTGGAGAACATCGGCTTTCGGCAAATCAGACAGAAAGGTGGCTCTTCGCTATTTCATGTGGGTGGATGGAGTTAAAATATCTGATCAAAGATATATCTTGGTGATGAACTCCTGGACACTCCTGGACATTTCGATAACGACCGACGCTCTGCACTCGATACGCCCTTCCTGTGCTCCACTTTGGCAGATGTTATTGATATTGCGTTGCCCACACAGAACAGCGGAGAGCCCTAAATAAAGTTGAACCGCTTCTGTTATCCGTTCCCTTAACTCATCGAGGGTCTCTGCCTGTGTGTGACACCCAACAAGTTCGGGAACGGACGCTACATAGATACCATCCTCGTCCCGTTCTATAATAACTGTAAAGTCTCTTTTCACGTTGTACACCTCTCTTGATGATTTGAGTTTATTATATAGACAGCTTGTGCCTGCAGTGATATAGATTTTTCGGATCAGGTGTTGTGCATCTTCGCCGCCCCCACCACCCATTCGTGCTGTGCATGCGCAGTCGCAGGTGAGCCGGGCGGCTGTGAGATACGCCGCCACGGGTAATTTGTAGAGGAATAATGGGGGCGGTGGTGCATCTTCGGGATTAAAGCATACCAATCTTATTTCGGACACTCTAACCAGTTCACTCACTCATCCGCTCACGTTCCCCACCCAACCATGTAACAATGGCAGCACATCCCATCAGATTTTCATGTTCAATCGAATTTAGATATTACAAACTCACCATCTTTATAACACACTACATATTTTACTGTTTTAAACCGTTTCCAGCTCCAGACGCGAATCTCTTTGCAATCGCCATCTTTAAAAACGGTTGGATCTATTACGATCTCGCTCGTCTTTCTCGATAGATTTATGGGAAGGACATCCATCCAAATACCTTCTCTCACTCTTCGATCGGGAAGATTTTGATCTTTTCGTCTTCCAGACACACCGCAAATCTTTCATCTTTCGATGGGTATATTTTGCATACCCCTTCCTTCAATTCATTTGGGTCTATCGTTAAAACTATCCTCTTTTCTGGCATCGATTCCATAGATTTGATTACATCAGTCTCGTTATAAAATTTTCGGTGCGTCGGTTCTTCGTCGCCCCGCCGCCCGTTCATGCGGTGCGTGCTCACAGCAGGCGATCCGGGCGGCGGGGGCATCTGCGACATGGCATGGGCGGATGCGCCGCCGGGGGGAGTCGTGTAAGTGCAGACCGGATGGGGCGGGCAGATGCGGGTGTGCACCGGCGGCGGGCGGCTGTGTGCCGGGGATGTACCGTCCAAGCGGTTCGCAGGAGTAGCGGTGGTAACGCCCACGAGCTTTTGGCTGGACTTGCCACCGCTCATTCTTCTAAAATCCTTAATTCATCTCTTTTATCATCAAAACAAAATATCAACCTTTCGAATACAGACTTTCTTCCTAAAATGTCAAATCCAATCCCCAAGTGATCTGAAAATCCCACAACAGCATTAAATGTACATGCACCGATTTCCAGTTTTATGTCATGAAGATAGATCAATATCGAACCACCATCACCAGTCATAAGGTAGCGTGGCTCTCCCATTTCCATATCTATGCCGAGCTTCTCGGCGTCATCAGCACTGAAAACACTATAGGTGGCACCGGAATCCACATAAGCATATATCCTCGCTGTATTAGCCCCTTTCATTATCGTTACAGGGATTATTGGGGAACTGACCCCTCTTATGATTCGGTAAGGGTATATGCACTCGCTCATATCAATACCAATTCCTCGCCACTTTTTGGAACATACGTCACCAGTGGCAGCTTCTTTGTTTTTTCCCTACCTTTCTTGTCCGCTTCAAGTGATGTTCTTTCGACTGCTACGATAGTTCCATCGACCACTGCAACATATTTACCTGAGTATTTCCTCTCCAATTCTTGCTCATGTTCGATGATCCATTCATGGTCTTTATCTCGCATTTAATTCACCTGTTTGATGCTTGCTCTGTAGCAAATTTCATCATTATTTGTTTCGTTTCCTCAATTGACGAATTTGAGGGCGAATATATGGCTGGATTGACCCATCCAAAGGATCAACATAGAGAATTGATATCGTCTACCGTATAAGCGTTTGCGACTCGGGGGGCTGTCACATTGTATGGTGTCAGCTCGAAACTCTGGTTTTCCAGATATCCAAAACCCGAAGCAGTCAGCACCCGACTCGAATCAACAACACCTTCAAAACCACGCCAGCACCACGTGGCGAGACAACCCCCGACTCGGGCGAAACTACCATCGCCCCCCGCCGCCTATTCGTGTTGTGCGTGCTTCGTCGCAGGCGAGCCGGGCGGCGGGGGCATCTGCGTCGTGGCGGGGGCGGATGCGCCGCCGGTGGGTGCGTGAAAGTGCAGAGCGGGGGGCGGGCAGGGACGTGGGTGCAGGTGGCGGGTGGCAGTGGGATGCGCCGTCACAGGTGATTTGTAGACTGGAAACGGACATCCGCGAGCCGTTGGTTGGTTTTCCGTGCATGCTCCTGACATTCCGCACGTGTTTTTTGTAAGAAGATCTATTTTTGCAAATGGTGAATGGTGGCTACTGATTGTGATTTTTTGTTTTTGAAGATATTCTCTTTATTAAAATATATATTTATTAAATAAACATGTAAAGCATCCTCTGTTGAAATTGGATAGGTTGTGCCACCACAGTATAAAAATAATATTTTTCAGATATTCAAAACCGCTATCAGTAGAAATTATGGAAAATGAAGGGCAACCTGCGGAATATCAGATACTCAATATCGTGTGGGATTTTTGGACAGAATTTCACAAAACCACTATTGGTAGATAGTGCCATAAACCCACCAATACCGATTTACCACAACTTATTGAACAAGTACGGTTTTCCCATATATAAAAAGTTTTTTCTGAATTTAAATAATTGTAACCAATTTATACCCAATCAGCAAGTTTCAATTCATCATTAAACACTTTCTAAGCCATAAAACAGAATCATACCCAATCTTTTCGATGACTTCATCAGTATGTTCTCTAAAGTGCTGCAATGCATTTCTATGTTTTCTAAATCCATCTAAATGGGTTTTAACTATCTCTTTATTTCCAAACGTTGACTCAAAGGCATCCCAATTCTTTCCATATTTGATAATCTCCCACAAATGACCAATATCAGAAAAGTCTAATTTGATATCCATATTAGACCCTAAAGCCTCCCTTCTCCACGGAACAGTTTTTATCTCTTCTTGGATCCGCTTGTTAATATCATCTTTAACACCACCCGGAACACCCTGTCTCCACCAGCCATCCCCATACCTCTCTTTCAGTTTTGACTTAATTAAATTCCTGAGAGCCAATTCAGTCTCTTCGATGAGGTTTGTGTCGTGCTCTATCTCCGATTCTTCCATCTTCAGCTTTGATGCAGCAAAATCAGGATATTTCTTGTTGATTTCTTTCATCAAGAGCTTTGCCGTCTCTTTTTGTTGAACGATATTAGTAGACCCTCTTCTCAATTTATCTCTATCTGCATCATCGAGATTCTTAAGATAATCGATAACAGGTTCAATCAACCCCCTACATCCGATTTCAAAATTTTTTACACCTTTTTGTCTCATGATTTTTGAATCTTTGTAATTTAAATAGGATATTATCTCCTTTAAAATCAAAATAAAAACGAAAAATCCAGTATTGCTACACAAAAATCCATTTTCTCCCTTATTCCAATCATCTGGAAATGATTCAGATACTATATCAAAAAATGTCTCGATTCTTTTCGTTGCAAAGTTTACTGTTTTAGAATCATCATCCATAAAGAGACAATCCTTTCCTATGATGTTGTTTCTTTTCAATCCCTCGCAGATCGTACTCATCGTGATTGGGATATTACTCTTTTCATTGATGCTGGGTATGAAAATTTTGCCTTGAAATGCATTTTTCTGATGATTGAGATTTTTGGCAATCGCTGAGATCGTCCACAATCGGATCTCTTTAGTATCCGAAGAATTTTCAAATATATCGCCATAAAGATCCCACAGCAAGTTGCTTTCAACCGATTTTTGGTTTTTATTTATCTCAATGAATAGCCGCCCTTGTTCACCCTCTTTTAGCCTTTCAAAAGCTAAAACTGGAACTGTATTGGAAAATCTCTTTTCATTATTCGAAAAACCATATAAACGGTGTTGCCCATCGATTATCCAAGCACTGGCGTAATAGTTTGGTATTTTTAAATATCCCAGGGACATCTTTTCATCCCCACTTCGAGGGATCGGCTCAAATTCTACATCTTTTGTAAAATTGACAATAATATTATTGGCAAAGAATCCATCTTTCACAATGAATTCATCAACCTGTTTTAATTTGCCTTTATTCAGCATTCTCTGATATGCATTTTCATCCATATCTTTGTCTTTCTTAATTGGACTTCTATGGTGGACATAGGCGATCTTTAACAGTTTTTCTGGCTCTATCATAAAGTTATAATACGATTTCCCACCCATTGTACCTTTTATTGCGGGCACTGATTGAATAAATTCGGGAATCTCATCACCACTGTACAACTTCGCAAAAAGCTGATATTTGGCAGAAAAACCAATAATCTTACTTAAATTTGTAAAATATCTTATATCATCATCTTTCCAGATGGTTATATCTGCTCCTTTTGCATCTGCTTCATCATTTTCACTTACGACTATATTTGTCGTACAAATCAAAAAAGTTATCCTTATGTCATTTTGTTCGTAATACTCACGAATTGCTTTTTTTATTCTATTTTTAAGGTCTTTTATTTCCGCAATATCTTTCGCTAAGGTCTTCGGTCCAAGCGTCTCTTTTGCTTTGCACTCAATCACGAAAACGTCTTTTCCAGATTTCGCAAACACATCAATCTGTTTTGTTTTCTTTCTTTTAGCATCATGAGGCGTAACGTCAATTCTTAATTTACCTTTATTAAGTTCGGTAAACCCAATATCCTTGAATAATATCCAGATTTCATCCTCAAAACGATCTCCAATGCTTTTCTCTTTATGAAGAAGAGATTTACCATTTTTAAACCTACTTTTTATTTCATAACCTTGATTTAGATATTTTTCTACTTCATCCGTTGAAAATTTCATCTCGATATAATCTTTTTTCCGCAATCTTATTTCTTTAGAAAAATCTTTGTCATCTTTGGTTATTAAGGGGTGAATAAGGCTATAACCACTCATGACTAATATAATTGTCCTTTAGTGATATAAAGGTTTCTTTGTCCAAAAAGATATCATCACCCTTAAGTCGCCGAACCTCGCACTCAAGTACAAAGCTGTACATGCTCATTTTACAAGCACAGCATTCCACTCCAAAAAAAGAAACCCCCGTGAGTGTGCTCTTCACACACTCATGTACAGCACGCATTTGCCAATTGCAGCCCTGATCTTCGCCGCCGCCTATTCGTGCTCTGCGTGCTTCGCCACAGGCGAGCCGGGCGGCAGGGCATCTCGCGTCGTGGCGTGGGCGGATGCGCCGCCGGGGGGCGTGGAAGTGCGAAAGAGGAGAGGGGGCGGGCTGCCGTGTGCAGGCGGCGGGCGGCAGTGGGCAAGGGGCTGCGCTGCCCAAAGCGACTCGCAGATGGGATGCGGCGGAGGGCGTTTTTGTCGAACCGCTCACTTATCTCCGCAGCAACTCAACGAATTCATCGACACTTAAGCCAGCGAGTCTGATAAGCTTCCTGAGAGTACCTCTATCAAGTTCTCTGTGTTTCGGCACCGAAAGCGTAACCATGTAGCCTGTTTTTACCATTATGACGTGGCTGCCGGTCTGCCTTGCCATGAACCAATCATCTTTAGAAAAAGCCTTAACTGCTTTCATGCCCGATATCCGGGGCAATCTTGCCATCAGACAGCCACTTCCATTATCCGTGCACCACCCTTGATCTCGATCTGCTCATTCAGGACTTCCAGGCAGCCATACATCGCATCCTTTATATTTTCCAGTGCTTCTTCGACGGTCTTCCCCTGCGATACGCAGCCGGGTATGGATGGGCATTCCACGACATACCAGCCATCTTCACCTTCAGTGATCACTACTTTGTATTTCATCTCTCGAAGTCACCCGCTGAAGATGTGTTTTTGATATTTGAAAAGGCTTTCCATGATGGGGCGTGAGCACACCACTGTAAGCACACGTCGCCGGATCTTCGCCACCCATTCGTGCGGTGCATGCTTCGTCGCAGGCGAGCCGGGCGACGGCGACATCTCGCGTCGTGGCGTGGGCGGATGCGCCGCCGGGGGTCATGTAAGCGAGACGGAGTGGGGGCGGGCAGGGACGTGGGTGCAGGCGGCTGGCGGCTGTGGGCGCGGGATGCGCCGCCACGGGTAATTTGTAAAGGGATACTGGGGCGAGTGATACATCTTCAGGATTAAAGCACGCCAATATTCTTATTTCGGACACTCTACCCAGTTCACTCACTCATCCGCTCACGTTCCCCACCCAACCACATAACAATGGCCGCACATCTCATCAGATTTGCATGTTCAATCGAATTTAGATATTACAAATTCACCATCTTTATAACACACTATATATTTTACTGTTTTAAGTCGTTTCCAACTCCAGACGCGAATCTCTTTGCAATCGCCATCTTTAAGAACGGTTGGATCTATTACGATCTCGCTCGTCTTTCTCGATAGATTTATGGGAAGGACATCCATCCAAATACCTTCGCTCACTCTTCGATCGGGAAGATTTTGATCTTTTCGTCTTCCAGACACACCGCAAATCTTTCATCTTTCGATGGGTATATTTTGCATACCCCTTCCTTCAATTCATTTGGGTCTATCGTTAAAACTATCCTCTTTTCTGGCATAGATTTGATTACATCAGTCTCGTTATAAAATTTTCGGTGCGTCGGGTCTTCGCAGCCCCCCGCCGCCCATTCGTGCTGCGTATGCTCGCTCGTAGCAGGCGAGCCGGGCGGCGGGGCATCTGCGCTTTGGTGCCGGGGCGGATGCGCCGCATTGGGTCGTGGAAGTGCAGACGGAAGGGGGCGGCTGGCGGCATGAGTATGATGGGTAGAAGTGACCCGCTCCAACCCCCTACAATCAGACTGAAGTCTGCGGCATCCTGCATGCCTACCGCCACTTCTCCACTGGGTCCACGCACTTGGGGTTAAGGTGTCATACAATAATCGATTACACGTAGTAGAATATCTGGTCTAATATCAGGATTGCTTGAAAGGCTTGAATCTTAGAGAAGTCTTCCTCTTTGGCAACCCCATGAGCCAATGAGTGCCTTGAAAGGTCTATCTCACCCTTTTCGAGGTCAAATGAAGAGAAGTAAAACTGTTTAAGATATTCATTGAAGTCTTCTGGTAAGAATAAGCTAAGATCAATGGATTTTTTCGCAACGGGGGCAGTAAGCTTATCCACTAATTTTTTGGATGTCGGCTTTCCACTTTCCCCAATATATAGGTATCGCATGAGACCTTCGATGCGGGGATACAGAATATGAATTGCGCTAATATAATCTTTTTCGATGAATCTGTCTATCGCTGTTTCGATAACGGTTTTGTGTTTCTTAAAGAGGTCTTTAGTCATCCAAGCATCTTTCAGGTCTCTGATCGATTTTTCATCGAATGAATCAACAACTTTCATCTCAACTTCAATAAGTGGAAACTCGTTCTTTAGGGTATTATATATCTCTTCGAAATGCCGTCCAAGTATTCTGATGAATGGGAACCATCCGCACTCAAACATTTTTTCCTTGACATTGGGTTCAAGTCTGTGAACTTCAGGGAATAGTAGATACGAGTGAAATGAAGCAAACAGCGTCTCTAAGTCACTGGTTCGGTGACTACTTTGGGGCTGAACAGGCAAGAGGTCAAAGTATAAGCCCCGCCGCCACCCCTTCGAAAAGATGTAAATGACGGCACAATCGGATTTCATTTGCATTCCTGGAAACTCAACTCTTATGAGATCCGCAATGTCTTCTCTATCAATCTCGCCCCCCTTCTCAATTGACCTCTTTGAGATGATTTGCATTTCGGTAGGAATGTTTATAAATACCTCGGCTTCATTGTTTTTCTGAATAAAAATCAAACAATTACTAATTGCAGATTCTTTCTTCCTACTGCTCGGCATCCAATCTCTCAGATAGATGTGAGATATCTGATCGAGGCATGTAAAGAATAAATCACCGTCATAATCGGTGAGAAAGCACCTCTGAGCCACCCTCACATTATTTCCCGCTCTTGCAGCATCTATCGAAAAACCAACGACAGGTTTTCCTTCTATCAAAATCTCGAATTTGTATTCAGGTTCGACATTATCAAACTTGATTTTTTGTGACAATCGACCATCGCCTTGAAATTAGAATGTTATCGTAGATACATCTTTCCTACTATAAAAAAAGAAACCCCCGTGAGTGTGTTTTCACACACTCACGTACAGCACGCCTTCCCCATTGCGTGATAGGTCGCCGGTATACTTCCGGTACGTAACTCCATCGACCTCTTCGGTCCCTTCGTCCCGATAAGAAGGCAGCATCTCGAGCACCTTACCCTTCACAAAGATCGTACCGCTCTTCATCTCGCCGCCTGGAAGCGTCGTATCACCCTCGATGGTAATAGTCCCGCTCCAGTTCAGGACTCCTGGAAGCAGCCGGGCGTTGCCCTTCACGATGATCTCGCCGCCGCACATGTGTTCGCCAAGGAAGTCGAGCACATCGCCCTCGATTGTGAGCTTTCCGCCACGCATCCCGCAGGTCTCGCCGCGGTATCCGCCGCCTGCATAGTATGCTGCGTTGCCCTTTACAAGGATTTCGCCGCCAGTCATCTCGCGTCCGACCCATGAATCGGCGTTGCCCTCAACTGTTATCGATCCGCCGCTCATCCGCGCTCCGCAGCGCATATCGACATTGCCCTTGATCACGATCTCGCCAGCGGTCATCGCCTCGCCGATTCTCTTGACCCGCGGGACATCGCCGTCGATCACGATCTTCGTGCCTGCAGCATCTCCGGATCCATCGACTGCGACATCAAAGATGTCTGCAAGCGTGATCTCTTCGTTTCCTTCCCATGCCGTGATCGCTCCGATCTCGGCTGTGCTCTTTCCGGCAAATGCGTCTGGTGTTATGTTCTCTGCCTCTATTGAGATTGTCGGGCTTCTCTTTGGTGTGAGTGTTACTGTTTGCATTCAGATCACCTCCGGTCTGATCTCAACAGGGCGCGGCAGGTACGCATCCTCGACCATGTAGTTTGAGAGCTGTATGCTGTAGTACTTTGCAAATCGTTCTTCGAGGTCGGTCATCAGCCGATCTTTCTCTCCCTGTGCAATGCCGTTTTCGTAGGCGTTGACCCAGTAGACCTTTCCCTTCGGCGTTGCTGTGATCTCGCCGTCTCGAACAACGATCTCTCCACTCTTGATCGTGTACTTTGCAAAGCTCAAGGCTTTCTTTATCTTCTCATGCTCAACCGACGGATCAACCTTGTCTGGCTGGATATTGTAGATTGCGACATCGGCATCTGCTCCGACACCGAGATGTCCCTTCTCCTCAAGTCCAAGCATCTTTGCGGACATCGCACGGGTCATCGTTGCGATCTCGCCCCAGTCAAGTTCCCGGTCAATGTTCGGAAGGGTTATGCGATCCATGGTCATGTCAGGGAATCCCGCGATTACTTCCTGCCGCTTCTTGTCACTCATCAGGAGTGCCTGTCCCTCAGGATAGTTCACGAATGCGCCGCCGTTCGGGTTGTCTGTGGTGAACATCACCTTCCACGGGTCTTTCACGAGCAGTGCCAGTTCGAGTCCGATCGCCCACATCGTTGCGTGTGCGAAATGCTGGGATGTGTACGAGAGTGGCACAACACCGCCTGCGTCCTCGAGTTCCTGATCGTAGTTGCTCCACTTCGCATCGAACATCCGTGCGTTCCGGTACTCGGTCGGACCGTCTGCCGTCATCGTCATAGCGGGGCCGAACATCAACTGCCCCATGTCAAATGTGATGTGGTCGTGCTTGTTGATGTACTCAGCAACGTCCTGAGCCCCTGATGCAAAGTCCATCCACGACGTACCTGTGTACGCATTGAACTGGACATGCGTAACGTGCATGACCTGACGGTCTCTTTTGGTCTTCACCTTCTCAAGGAGCTTCATCGTGTCAAGCGTCGTCGAGATGTTTCCTGGCATCCCAAGGTTGTTGCAGTGGACGTGGATCGAGTGAGGAAGATTCAAGGCTTCGTTTGCCTCGGCAAGCCCGATGAGTATGTCTGCGGGCGTGACATCGAAGTCGACCACCTTGTCGTCGAGCCCTGACACGTTCTTGCCCCATGTCCAGCTCGACCCGCCGCCAGGGTTCACGACCTTGACGCCGTATCCGCGGGCTGCCAGGAGTACCCATGCCATGTACGCCTTCAGTTTCTCAGGGTCTTTGTCCTGTATGTACTGCATGACCTGCCAGTTGCTGCCCATCAGAACCAGCCCGAGCTTGTCAAGGATCGGAATCTCCTCAAACTCCTCGTGCATGTGCCGTGCCATCATCGGCGTGATCGCCGCTTCCGCAATACTGGTGTATCCAAGTTTTGAGTACCTGTATCCTATTGCATAAGTGTTCGGAGTGTTGTATCCGACCTGTGGGCGCAGGAGTTTTGTTCTTGGCTCCTCTCCTGAGAGCCCCGGTATCGGTGCATATCGCATGTCGTGTGGGCTCATGATCCTTCCGGTGTTGATCTTGCCTGCGCAGTGCGTGTGTCCGTCAACGCCGCCTGCCATCACAACACAGCCCTCGGCATCGACGATCTTTGCCCCGGCACCAACGTTCTCAACGATCTTGCCGTCTTTTATGCAGATCTCATTCTTCTCGCCATCGATGCCGTTTTTCGGATCGTATACGACACCATTCTTGATAATCATCTCTGCCATTTCAGGCACCTCCCTTCGCTCCGTTCCCTTTCAGTTCACGGACCTTTGCTATAATCTCTGTCAGAATCTCCTCATCGGTCTTGAACGTGGTCTCGACCAGCTTCTTCATCCTGATCGGCTGGCAGTCCATCCGGTATGCGGTTCCATCGCATTCGACACCAGCGATTGCAGCGGGAATAACAACGTCAGAGAACTCGGTTGTCGGGTTTGCATACCCGTCGATCTGTATCGCAGGGATCTTGAAGAGATGTTTTACCGATTCCTGTGGGAAGTGCGCTCCCGGGTCTGCTGCTCCAGTGATAAATGCATCTACTTCTCTTCGCATGAGAACATCGTTTGTTCCGGTTTCGCCCGGGTTGTAGTACGGATACCCGCGTGAGAAGTCAATTGCCATCGGAAAACCGGTCTCCCATGATGCAACCTGTCCGAACCCTGTCACGTTGTAGTGCCCGCGCATCCCGATCATCACGAACTTGGTGATCTGGTTCAGGTCAGATATGAGTGATGACACGTTGTCGCCGCTCTTGTACCTGCCCCTCGTCTGGGTGATGCCCATCCCGAAGTATATGATCCCGAACTTTGCAGCTTTACACATCTCAGCCAGTTCCAGCACTTTCGCCTTCGGAAGTCCTGCGATCTCGTCAGGCAGAACATCTTCGTGCCCGTTAACGATTGCCCGCAGAGCCTCAATCAAGACGTAATCGGTGCCTGGTTTGAGCTGCAAGAGGAGGTCCGCCTTCTTTGCGGTATCTGTGTTCCTGGGATCGACAACAACCATCTTCTTGTCCTTCTTTCCGTTTGGTGTGAATGCTCCCTTCGCCATTGTGGAATAGCGCGTCTGGTGCCGCGGGTGGGCGTGAACCGGGTTGCATCCCCAGAAGATTATCAGGTCTGCGTAGTTCTTTGCCGTACCAAGCGAGCATGACGGTGCCCCCTTCTCCTGAGCAGCAAGTGCACTTGGTCCGTGACAGACGTTTGCTGTGCTGTCAATGAGTGATCCGGTCTCTTCCGCAAGCAGAATCGCTTTCTCGATCGCTTCGCACGATGTTGAGCACCATCCGTAGGACATTGGTCGCTTTGCCGCGACAAGAATCTCAGCCGCTTTCGTTATCGCTTCGTCATACGAACATTCCTTGAGTTCTCCGTTCTCCCGGATCATCGGCTTCTCGATTCGCTCGTGCAGGAACGGTCCCATCGTCTTTGCCCGTCCGAGCTTGCATGCCTTTCCCACCTTTGTGATCTTGTTGTCCTCAACTGTTGCCTCGAGGTCATCACAGAGACAGCCGCAAAGCGTGCATACCACGTCTTTTATTACTGGCATATCGTTTTCCTCCTTTCTCACTCCTTGTACGTTGCCATCAGTTCCTTCATGGAAAGCGCCGGATCCGTGGTCGACTCAACCGTTGCGGGGATGCCCTTGAATCCGGGCATGCCGCAGCCACAGGTGTCCGGATCGACGATAGCATTCGCCCATGGTCCCATCGGGATGAATACTATGTCGTCCGGGAGCCGTTTATCAATCTTTGCAGGTACCACAACCGTTCCGTGAGCGGTTGCCACCTTCACATTTTGGTCGACCGATACTCCGAGCGCTTCGAGATTGCCTTCGTTTAACTCACAGTATGCAGCTGCATCAAAATAAGCCTGTGAAGTCTTCTCTTCGAGAGTAGCGCCCTGATCAATCGTCCTTCCCGATATCAGTATTGTTTCTATCATGCGTACACCCTCATGTACTTTTAAGGTTGTACGAGAACTATGCGTATGTCAATAAAAGGGTTTGTGTGTCACAGTGTCCACCGATTGCGATTTTGTTTGATCTTTGTGTCAGGTAAATGTAAATTGATTGACCTTGCTACTTCAGAAATGGTCTGAAACGTTTCGTTGGATGAGAACATCGCGACAGTAAAAGGACAAAAAACATCTCCGGTGGGTGGGTCATGCAAAAGGTGGGTACCGAACTTATCAGGAAACGTAACTACTCAGGTACCTGAAACAATATCCTGCGACTTCGCTATACCGGCACTGCTTGACCCGGAACACAACCTGAACCAAACCAGGAATTTAACGCCTCCTTCTTAATCAGCGGTTATTTTTCTTGCCAGAAAGTACCGGATCGCAATCATGCGACCGATTAGCATACCTACATAGTTACCAGGAAACCCGATTAAATAGCCCCCAAGCTCGTTTTTAAACCTGTCAGCAGTTATCCGAAATAGCGTATGGGGCACTGTCTGGAAATCCAGTGATTTTCGTAATGGTCAGTTGGATGTACAACAACGCAAAAGACGTGAAGACTGCGATTGACACCACCCTTCGCGTCTCTGCGCCCTTGCGCCCTTGCGTTAAATTGGAAAACAATAACGCAAAGACGCAAAGACGCGATGGCGCAAAGAACAAAAGTCCCCGTGTGTATTTCACTGGAATTTTCGGTTGTGCCAGCGTATGGCATCGTTAAGTTTAAGTAAAATAACAATGATTGACCTTTTACATTGGACAAGTGTTTATCATTTAAACACGACGGCTTCCACAACACAGGAGTTCCCATAATGGACGAGATCATCAAACAGATCACAGACCCGGAACTGCTCTCACAGATAGAGCGGGTGGTCCAGTTCCATGGATACCTCGCTACAGGCGCATTCATTGGCATTCAGATGTTTAACATCGCAAAACGTGCGCTTGGGTTTCAGGATGGTGAACGCATATACGTGACATGCGAGACCTACAATTGCATCCCTGACGCTTTTCAGGTACTTGCAGGTGCAACCATTGGAAACAATGGTATGCGAATCAATGACTCCGGAAAGATGGCGGTTGTGGTGAACAAGCAAGTTCCAACGGGTGTGACGTCTGCGCGTGGGTTCAGGATATATCTCGACCCCGCTAAGACAGAAAAATACCCGAAACTACATGCGTGGTACTTGAATACCGAAAAGGTCCCTCACGAAGACGTGATCCCTGAACTCCTGAAAGCCGGGGACGGTGTGTACAGCTACGAAACGATCGATATTGCAATTCCTGTAAAGTCTACCAAGTGCGTAAAAATGTGCGAGGCGTGCGGTGAATCCTTTGTCAGTCATGGAGATGAGGTTCTCTGCGGCACCTGCACGGATACGTGATTATGGAGGAAATATATGAACGAATTAATAGTTCAGACGAAAGATGACAAGCAACTGGTGTATATCCCGGAGAAGTGTATCGGCTGCGGGACGTGCATCCTGACTTGTCCGAAAGACTCTATTGTGATCGGCTCGGTGGGGGCTGTTGCAAGGGGTCTTGTTGATCAGGACTTTCTGGAGCACGTTCCGGATACCTGTATCGTATGTGGTATGTGCGCCAAGGTCTGCCCGACCGGTGCACGGGAGATGAGAGTGGCTGGCGAGCTTGTTGCGGATGAGACGTATCTCTGCGGGGCTATAAAGCCAACGACTGTCAGCGATGACTGTATGCACTGCGGTCTCTGCGAGGAGGTCTGCCCGCAGGATGCGATCACGGTTACGCGGCGGCTTGCAAACGACAGCAGTACAGGCATTGTCGGTGAGACTACAATCGAGCAGGATTGTTGCATTCACTGCGGCTGGTGTGAGGCAGTCTGCCCGGTGGGCGCAATCACTGTTGCGAAGCCTTTTGCAGGTGAGTGGAAGCTGGACGAAGACCTCTGCCAGACGTGTCTTGCCTGCGTGGATATTTGTCCATGTGGCGCACTCTTTACCCGCGACTGGGGACCCGGCGAGAGGGTCGAGAAGATCACCCAGCGCCCGAATGCGTGCATCTACTGTGGTGCATGTGCAGTCTCCTGTCCGACAGATGCCATAACTGTGACAAAGAGCGCGATTCTTCCGGAGATGGCTAAGAAGAAGCCGTTTGAGAAGAAGCTCCTCAATGTCCCCACTCCGAAGCCAGTACTGAGATCTGTTCTGGTAACAGACGACGATGCATGTCTCGGATGCGGAAACTGCGTCATAGTCTGCCCGGTTAACGCGGCATCAGACCCGTATCTTGCCGCGGGGCATTTGAACGAACTGGACGGAAAGCCGCTTCTTGAGATTGTGGACGGCACTGTTACAGTGTACGACCAGGATCTCTGCGGAGGCTGCGGTGCATGTGCCATGATCTGTCCTGTGGATGCTATATGGCTCGAGAAAAAGGAGGCGTGAATTATGGCTGGAAACGGGAATGGAAACGGGAACGGAACAATCGCAATCAAGAATGGCTACGTCTTTGACCCACTGAACGAGATCGACGGGGAGGTGATGGATGTCGCAATCAAGAACGGAAAGGTTGTGCGGGAGCTAACCGATTCCGAGATGAAAGACGCGAAAGTGATCGATGCGAAGGGCATGACTGTTATGCCAGGCGGCGTTGACTCACACTCCCACATTGCAGGAGCGAAGGTCAACGGCGGACGTATGATGCGTCCTGAGGACAGTTACAAGTGGAACCGGAAGAAGACTCCGCTTACTCACTCAGGTTCAGGTTACACAGTGCCATCCGTCTACATGGAGGGATACGAGTACTCGCAGATGGGCTACACCACGGTCTTTGAAGCAGCAGTCCCGCCGCTTGAAGCCCGTCACACACACGAAGAGATGCGCTCGATTCCGATGATCGATACGGGCGGCTACCTTGTGCTTGGCAACAACTGGTTTATCATGCGCTACCTGCGGGACGGCGAGATGGACCGGGCTTGTGCGTACGTTGCGTGGATGATGAAGACTCACAAGACCTACGGAATCAAGTGCGTAAATCCGGCAGGAGTTGAGAACTGGGGCTGGGCAGAGAACGTCGGATCGCTCGATGAGGCAAACATCCACTTCGGGATCACCTCAAGAGAAGTAATAGAGGGCTTGTGCGAGATTAATGAGCGTCTCGGTCTTCCGATGGCGATGCATCTGCACTGCAACAACTTGGGTCAACCAGGATGCTATGAGATCACACGGGACTCGCTAAAGATTCCAAGCCAGATCAAGCCAAACCAGAACCTCGATGTCGAGTGGGCAGAGACAAAAGTCGACCCCAAGAGGCAGGAGTCAGTGTACCTCACTCACGCACAGTTCAACAGCTTCGGCGGAACCAGCTGGGGTGACTTTGAGTCCAAGACAAAGGAGATCATAGACTACGTGAACAAGACCGATCATATCGTCTTCGACAGCGGCTGCGTTCCTTTCGGAGAGGCAACGGTCATGACTGGCGATGGACCAGCCATACACAATCTGTACGCTCTTACCGGCAACAAGTGGTCGAATACCGATGTGGAGCTGGAATGTGGCTCTGGTGTGCTTCCGTTTACATACCTCAAGAGTAACCCCATACACAGCGTCCAGTGGGCGATGGGTCTTGAACTGTTGCTGCTCGTGAAAGACACATGGAAGTCCATCATGACGACTGACCACCCCAACGGCGGCACGTTCCTGAAGTACCCGCTTGTGATGGCATGGCTCATGTCGCAGGCTGCACGGAATGCAACCTTTGATGAGTGCCACGCATGGGCACGCGACAGGAGCGATCTTGGTGCAGTGGATCGGGAGATGTCACTCTACGATATCGCGATTCTGACCCGTGCAAACACCGCAAGGACGGTTGGCATGTCACACAGGAAGGGCAGCCTTGGCGTTGGTGCTGACGGAGATGTCACGATCTATAACATCGACCCGAAGAGCCTGAATGTCCGCGACCACGAGAATCTGGCAAAGAACTTTGCACAGGCAGAGTACACGATCAAGGATGGCGAGATCGTATCAAGGCGAGGCGAGATTGTGGCGATCCCTGAGAAGAGGACGTACTACGTCGATGTGACTACCGAAGAGGCAGGTACGAAGGATATGCTCGCAGATGTCAAGGAGTGGTTCAAGTACTACACGCTCGGCTTTGCCCACTATCCAACGCCTGACAGCTATCTCATGAACCCGACACCGATTAAGGTGAACGCTGAGGAGGCGTGATTGTCATGGCAGAAGTAACACTTACACCGAAAGGCGAGATTGGTATCATGGTTGAGGCAGAGGTGATCACACCTGACACCTTTGCGAAGAAGAGCGCAAGTGAGATTGGAGACCTGCTCGTGTGGCAAGGTCCGAAAGAACTCCCCTTGGCAGATTTCTTTGATGTTAAGGGCGATTGTGGCGAAACTGCTGAGGAGACCGCAATTGTCATCAACGGAGACGTCTCGAGGGTCAAGCGAATCGGTGCTGGCATGACCGCAGGCAAGATCACGATAAATGGCTCTACTGGCATGCACGTTGGTTCCGAGATGAGCGGCGGCGAGATCACTGTCAATGGCGATGCCAACTCGTGGGCAGGAATGGAGATGAAAGGCGGACTCCTGCACATAACAGGAAATGCAAAAGACCATGCGGGCTGCGCTTACCGCGGAAGCTGGCACGGAATGACCGGCGGCAGACTCGTTATCGACGGCGATGCCGATAGCCAGGTTGGCGGCGGCATGAGCGGCGGCGAGATCGAGGTTCTGGGAAGCGTTCAGAACTTCTGTGGAATTCGCCAGAACGGCGGTCTGATCGTAGTAAGGGGTGATTGCGTACGCGGCGTTGGGGCTGAGATGAACGGCGGCACAATCGTGGTCGTTGGCGCAATCACAAACTTCCTGGCAGGCTTTGAGCAGGTGGGGTCGGAGAGCGATCTTGCGTTTGATGGCGTCACGTGTCCGGGCGAGTTCCTGAAGTTCAGCGGCGATAACGCGATCATTGCGTGGACAAAAGGCACGCTGTATGCGTCAAAGAACGCAAATGAAGGACTGTGAGGCTCGGAGGTGACAAGAAATGGAAGCATTACTAAATACTGGCGGAACGATTGATGAGGGCAGGCTTGCCAAGGGCGGCAGCAAGATAACTGAAGACTACAAGCTCGAGTGTGCGGTCTGCTGGATCGCTCCTGAGGACTTTGATGCGATGGGCAGTCCTGAGAAGGTGCTCGTGACAAGACGTGACGGCAAATATTCGGTTCCGGTCTTTACGAAGCGCACCGACTCGGTACGACCCGGTCACGTCTTCATGCCACGAGCGATCTGGGCAAACGTGGTCGTTGAACCAGACACGTTCTCAACAGGATCGCCGCGGTACAAGGGAAGCAAGGTCACAGTCGAACCGACCACCGACGAGGTGCTCAGCACCGAAGACGTGGTCCTGAAAGTGTATGCGAAAGGAGGCGACTGATATGTTTACCAAGAATATTATATGTCCGGTCTGCGGAGGATCGTGTGATGATATCCAGGTGGAGCTTGGAGATGGCGAGATCACTGTCAAAAACGCATGTAAGATGGGCAACGCCAAGTTCCAGGAAGTTGTTAGTACCCACCGGCTGAGGGACCCGATGATCAAAGAGAACGGCGAACTCAATAAAGTTGACTGGAAAGACGCAATCACAAAAGCCGCTGAGATACTAACCGAGGCAGACCGCCCCCTGCTCTTCCTTGGAAGCGAGACCTCGTGTGAGGCTCAGGAGATCGGGCTGCACATCGGAGAGTACCTTGGCGCCGCAGTGGACTCAAACGCAACGATCTGCCACGGTCCGACTGTCATGGGAATCCAGGAGGCAGGCTGCGTCGGATCAACAGCGGGACAGACAAAGAACAGAGCCAACCTCTCGATCTACTGGGGCTGCAACGCGCTTGAGTCGATGCCGAGGCATCAATCCAGATACGGCATCTTTCCGAGAGGCTACTGGACCAAACGCGGCAGGTTCGACCGGACTGTGATCTGCGTGGATCCAAGGAAGACGCCGACAGCGAAGGCAGCGGATCTTCATGTGCAGTTAAACCCGAACAGCGACTACGAGCTATTTAACGCACTCCAGACCATATTAAACGGAAAAGAGCCACATCCAGCGGTTGCAGAGACCACCGGTGTTCCGGTCTCTGTTATGAAAGAGATGGTTGAGATGATGAAAGCTTGCAACTTCGGTGCGATCTATGTAGGACTCGGCGTTGGCTCGTCGTATGGTAAGCACAGGAACGTTGAGGCTGCATTAAACCTAACAAAGGAACTGAACAACCACACAAAGTTCTCGTTGGGTGCCCTTAGAGGTCACTGCAACGTCGCGGGCTTTAACCAGATCGCATCCTACCTGTACGGCTACCCGTTCGGTCTCGACTTTGCAAGGGGCTACCCGAGGTTCAATCCGGGCGAGTACACGACGGTGGACGTTTTGCGAGAACGCGATGTGGACGCGGCGTTCGTGATGTGTGCTGATCTTGTCTGCCACATCCCTGCGGATCCTGCATCGTATCTCTGTGAGATACCGCTCGTGTGTCTCGATATTGCGCCGTGCCCGACCACGATTGCGTCTGATGTGGTGCTGCCTGGTGTTATCGATGCGATGGAGTGTTCAGGCACGTTCTACCGGCTGGACAACGTGCCGGTCTACTTTGAGGGGTTCACTGACTCGCCGTTTTCGTTTACGAAGAGTAACGAAGACACGATGCAGCAGCTCTTTGATAAGATCAAGAAGATGGCTTAGAATAGGATTGATGTGGACGAATTGCGAATCGTTCACATCGCCAACCTTTTTTACAGACAGGTGTCTGGGGTGTTCTAAGATGTACACAGTGATAAGAGAGAAATTCGAGAGGATTGTGGCAGAAAACGATCTGCTGGATGAGACGGTGGTTATCAGAGCGAAGCCACTGACTCCGGAAGAGGCTATGTGGGATCCTCTAGAGTCG
>JGI12150J12686_101685_pt1 | contig 39968 bp, 32 predicted proteins | sample ANMFosRound1_FD_12686 | JGI IMG/M metagenome (IMG submission 12686)
AAGACTATGGATTAGTTTTTGAGAATTATTTTTCATACAATCTTCCAAAACGTTTATGCGAGTCTCATGTGATAATCAGACCTTTGATTGATGAATATAATTATACTGAATATTATACAAACAAATTAACCATCAATATAACACCTTATAATTGCATCTATAAGGGGGACACTATAACCATATCGGTTAGTTCTTTTCAACATATACCAATTGAAGAGGCAGGAATATACTTTGATGGAAAGCTAATAAATAAAAAAACATCCGAAGATGGAATTTTATTTTATACTGTAAATACATCGGGCATTTATGTGGTCACAGCAACCAAGAATGGGTTTGTAAACGATACAACATCTCTTGAAGTAAAAGAACCCAAAGCAAAGTTTGAGTTTTCAAACCTTTTAATCACACCTTCTAAAGTCGAATTAGGAAAAAAAGTAAATATTTCAATTGAAGCAATAAACAGTGGTAATGCAAAAGGCGAATGTGAAGTAAAATTCGTGATTAACGGGAACATTATTGATTCTAAAACGATAAATCTGGATGTAGGGGAAAACACAGTTATTGGGTTTATTCACAAGGAAAATAATCTCGGAAAATATACGGTTAAAATTGATGGCGAAACAGATAGCTTCAAAGTGATTATTCCATCAATTGTATATATATTACTACTAATAGTTACCGTTATAAGTCTCGGTGCGTACATTTTCATATATCGCCAGAGTGATAAATTCAAGTACAGTCAAAGCGATAAGTTGCACAATAAGGGCTTAGCACTTGCTGATCTCGATCGATACGAAGAAGCACTTAAAGCCTTTGAAAAGGCAATTAAGCTAAAACCTGATGCTTCTTATGCGTGGTATAGTAAAGGTCGGGCACTTGCTGATCTCGATCGATATGAAGAAGCACTTAAAGCCTTTGAGAAGACAATTGAGCTAAAACCTGATGATGCTGATGCATGGCACAGTAAAGGTGTTGCACTTGCTGATCTCGATCGACATGAAGAAGCACTTAAAGCTTATGAGAAGACAATTGAGCTAAAACCTGATTATTACGGGACTTGGTTCAATAAAGGTTTGGCACTTGGCAAACTCGATCGACTCGAAGAAGCACTTAAAGCTTATGAGAAGACAATTAAGCTAAAACCTGATGCTGCTTATGCGTGGTACGCTAGTGCTTGTATGCATTCTACTATAGGTGATACGGAAAAGGCACTAGCTTGTTTAAGGAAGGCGGTAGATATGGACACATCTTTCAAAGAAACAGCAAAGAAGGATAAGGATTTTGAAAAGATATGGGTGGATGAAAGTTTCAAAAAATTGATTGAATGAAAAATCAATTGCTTATATTAGGCGTATTCACCTGAATCAAAGCTTCACCCAAATCGCCTGCGGCGACTTCAAATGCAAGTGGAACGATAAACAAAATTCGCGTCACCGTGAACAATCAGACACCACCCACCCCACATCAGTCCGCTCTCATCCCACGCCCGCCCTCCCTCCGCGGATGCCCCGCAATTTATTGCGGGGTGGCGTGGATGGGGCGTTAAAGGTCTCTGATAAACCGTGTGGAAGAACAACCTGTCTAAAGCATTCGTAGCCAACCAACCCCTATACATTCATGAGATTCGTTTATTCGGGTCATTCGTGACTGTGAGCATAGCGAGCGAAGCCGTTAGCATAAAATCATTCCGCATGAACAACCTCGCCCTCTAAAACTATGTTCTGAAATGTTGGAATTCCAAATTGTGCTTACGGAGTGGTATATGAACCTTCCGAGATTCACGACACGGTTTCCCGTCCAGAAAAAAAGAGACTGTTCAGAGGATTCATCCTCCGAACAGAAGTCCGGCTCCGAACATAGTCGCGAAGAGTATCGCGATGATGTTGACCACCTTGATGAGCGGATTTAGCGCAGGTCCTGACGTGTCCTTGAACGGATCGCCGACCGTATCACCAACGACCGCTGCCTTGTGCGCCTCAGAGCCCTTGCCGCCGTGCGCACCGTCTTCGATTAACTTCTTGGCGTTGTCCCATGCAGCGCCGCTGTTTGCCATAAATAGCGCCATCAAAAGTCCGACAACAATAATCCCGATCAGAAAACCGCCAAGCGCAATCTTGCCGAGCAAAATCCCGACGATTAATGGAACGCCGATTGCAAGGATGCCGGGGATCACCATCGACCCGATCGCTGCTTTTGTAACAATATCGACCGCTTTTCCGTACTCCGGCTTCGTTGTACCTTCCATGATTCCGGGGATCTCCAGAAACTGCCTTCTTACCTCTTCCACGATCTTAAAAGCGGCTTTCCCGACCGCATTCATCGTAACTGCGCTGAACAGGAACGGAAGGAGTCCTCCGATGAAGAGCCCGACTAACACCAGCGGATTGTCAAGACCGAGTTCGCCGGGATCAAGCCCTACCTTGTGCCTGTAATCCGCAAATAGTGCCAGCGCTCCAAGAGCAGCTGATCCGATCGCATACCCTTTTGTCACCGCCTTCGTGGTGTTTCCGACGGCATCGAGTTTATCGGTCACGTCTCTCGTGTTCGCTGGAAGTGAAGCCATCTCTGCGATGCCTCCTGCGTTGTCAGTGATCGGTCCGTACGAATCGAGGGCAACGATGATCCCGGTCGTGGAGAGCATCGCAGCCGCAGCTATTGCGATGCCGTACACGCCGATCGCAGGATCTGCAATCCCGCCAACCACGGCAAACGATGCCAGGATGCCTGCACAGATCACGATAACAGGCATCGCTGTGCTTTCGAGACCAATAGCGAGTCCTGAGATGATATTTGTGCCTGCACCGGTCTCAGCTGCACGTGCTACCGCCTTAACAGGTCTGAAATTGAGTGCTGTGTAATACTCGGTGATGATCACGATCAGCACCATGATCACGATCCCGACGATCGACGCATACCAGAATCTGAGATCGCCATCCATCATCCAGTCGGTAACGAAATAAAACGCCGCCATACAGATCAATGCCGCTGCCGCCACACCCTTGTAAAGGGCGCGCATGATATTCTTGCTCTTGCCAAGTCTGACGCAGAATATTGCAAGTATCGATGCGAGAATCGCGACCGACCCAAGAATCAGTGGATACGTGACCGCATTTGGATATTGTGCGACCACAATTGCTCCAAGCAGCATCGCAGCAAGCGATGTGACCACATACGTCTCGAAGAGATCCGCGCCCATGCCCGCGCAGTCCCCGACGTTATCTCCGACATTGTCAGCAATCACAGCCGCGTTCCTGGGGTCATCCTCCGGAATTCCCGCCTCCACCTTGCCTACGAGATCAGCGCCGACATCAGCGGCTTTCGTGTAGATCCCGCCTCCGACCCTCGCAAAGAGACTGATCAGACTTGCGCCAAAGGCAAAGCCGACGATCAGATCGACGTTTGCCGGCACCCCGCCGTACAGTATGTAAAACCCGCTTGTGCCGAGCAGTGCAAGACCGACCACGGCAAGCCCAGTCACCGCGCCGCCCCGAAACGCAATGGACAGTGCCTTTTCAAGACCGTCCTTTGCAGCGTTTGCGGTTCTCACATTCGCGCGAACCGAGACGTTCATGCCGATGTATCCTGCCAACGCGGACGCTGCTGCGCCGACAAGGAACCCGAAAGCGATCTTTGCCCCATCCTCGAGCAGGGCATACATCAGGGCTGCAAGTATGATTGCAACGATTGCAACCGTTTTATACTGGCGGTTCAGATACGCCATCGCACCCTCTTGTATCGCCGCTGCGATCTCCCGCATCTCTTTTGTACCCGTTGGTTGTTTCAAAACGAGATACGCAAACACGCCCGCAAACACCAGACTGAGAATGCCTGCCACGGGCGCAAGATATAATATGTTGTCCATTTCTAACTATCTCTCCTGTTTGTATTTTAGTTTGTATTTTATTATTGGATGAATGTCATGCAATAAGAATGTGTCGATCGCACAGCCCATCACCACCAAATACCAGAAACCCAAATACTCGAAGTGCAATCGTGGAAACGGTGGTGGTTTGGCATACTATTAACCCCTGTGTTATGAAAACGCCCTTCCTGTATGCAAAACAGACGTTTTGGTATTTGATCTGGTTTGCAGCTTATGAAACTGCCGCCCTATCATGGACAGGTCACATCTCAGAGCGCGAGAGTGGTGTTCCGATCATAGTCTTGAAGGACACCGTCTAAAAATTCGGGTGTTTTCCGCCGATTTACTCGATTCGCGCCATTCGTGACTGTGAGCGTAGCGAGCGAAACCGTTGGCATAAAATCAGCACTAAGAGATCACGAATGGCAACAAATGGCGCGAATTACACGAATTTGGTTGCCACAAAATCAGAGTGTTTTCACTAAAATATTCCGATTGTGCCGTCTTGAAGTACATTAGCCGTTATGATTGAGATATTCGGTTGCGAAAACATATATACCGAAGAGTCCCGGAAACCTTTAAACACCCCGCAGCCGAAGATACCGCCATGACCCGTAAGATCGTATCGATCCACTCGTTTCGGGGCGGGACCGGGAAATCGAATATTACTGCGAACATAGCAACCTGCATAGCTTCGAAGGGAAACCGTGTCGGAGTCATCGATACTGATATCCAGTCTCCAGGGATTCACGTCATATTCGGATTTGATGAGTCCAGCATCAACGAATCCTTAAACGACTACCTCTGGGGCAGGTGTGCGGTTAAGGATATCGCGTATGATGTCACTGATAGCGTCGGACTAAAAAATGGCGAGTTATACTTCATACCGTCCAGCATGAAGCTGGGCGAGATCGCAAGGATCCTTAGAGAGGGTTATGATGCTGAGCTATTGAATGCAGGGCTCAAAAAAGTAATGAACATCTTCCAGATAGATTATCTCTTCATCGATACGCATCCGGGGTTAAATGAGGAGACTCTCATATCCGCGGCGATCTCGGATCTTTTCATAATCGTTCTCAGACCTGATAACCAGGATTATCAGGGAACCAGCATATCTCTTGAGGTAGCCCGGAGAATCGGTATAGCCTGCACCTCGCTTGTGATAAACAAGATTCCGAGTAGTTATGATCCGGCAGAGGTGAGAACCCGGATAGAAGAGGCTTATGGGTGCAAGGTGATTGGTGCGATACCATTATCCGAAGATATAGCTAAAACCGGGAGTAAAGAGGTGTTCATGCTAAAACATCCGGATCATAGTTTTTCCGATGCTATCCGGGAGATATCAGAGCATATAATGGGAAAATAGTGGGGGCATCCTCGGTTATTCCGGAGGCAGTATCTTGAAGGTCGTTTCCATGTCGATCCCTGATTCAACCCGTTTTCTATAATTATAGTGGTAGATCAGTCCGCCGATCATTGAGAGGATACAGAAAACGATGAAAGAACGAAAAGAAGTTCCGATGAGCATCCCTGTCAGTAATAAAGCCGAAAGTATTCCGATTCCTGAGATAAGAGAATTGAATCTCCCGAGCTTGAACGTAGCCATATTGTAATACAATGGCTTGTGTATCGGAAGCAGAAACATCGTGATATTGACGAATATGTAGATCGTTAACATCGTAATGGTGTTAAATTTCAGCGTTTCAAATACTCCCATGACCTCTGATTCGATCACTGTCAGAACCGTGATAAGATATGTAACAGCAAGCGCATTAACAGGCATTCCGTTTTTATTAACTTCACTAAATTTTTTAGGCATCAGTCCGTCAAACGACCACGCAAATAATATTCGTGAGGCTGACATCATCCACGGGAGTATGTCGCTTACGAGTGCAATCATTATCACAAAAGATGTCAGAATTATTTCGCCTGCGTAGGGGCTTACGTTTATGAAATCAGAAGTCTGCGCGTCCGGATACAGAGTAGTATAACCAACAACATACTCCCATGGCATAAATCTATAAAAGGAAACAGAAACCACGAAATACAGTACAGTGATTAACAGTATCGCAGAGATGATCCCTTTTGGGATGTTCCTTCGCGGGTCTCTGGTCTCGCCGGATACGGCAACTGCGGTCCCGAAACCATTGTACGCAAAGAAGAGAACCGATGCAGCACTGAGGAGCATTACTAAGCTATCTACAAAGGTGGCAGGATCGAATAGATCGAAAGGATGCGCAACCGCAACCGCACTACCAGCAGCCAGAGCCGAACTCACAGTCTCATCACCATACTCCCAGGTTGCAGCCTCCAGGAACATATCAGGACTCAGGACAATATTAGGAAGAACTATCAAAAGACTCCCAAAGAGAATTATGAAAAAGAACGTTCTGATAGTCCATTTATAATACTTCCAGCGCCCCACATTGATCCAGTAACATATACCAAGCACCGCAAGAGTGATTGCCACGTAGCCCACCGATGATCTCATGCCATCGATTACGGGCTGACCGACCCCGACTATATAAAACAAATTGATTATGAGATCAGTGGATACATAAGCGATCACTCCCATCGTGACAGCACCGCCGAGCCACTTCATCCACGAAGTCCAGAACCCGAAAAAAGGACTCAAGCCTCTGGAAATGAAAATATAGTCCCCGCCATCCCTCGGGAGTGCGGATGCAAGCGATGCATAACAGAGGGCTGTTGCGATCGCTGGTACTGCGCAAACCAGAAGAGCAAGCGGAACCGCATTCCCGATACCGGGAACTGCGATCTGGACTGCGAAGATCTTGACGAATATGCCCATCCCGACAACGGCACAGACAGTTATCGCCATTATGTCAAACCAGCCAAGATACCTCTTTAGCCCCGTCTCCCCACGTGCAAACCCGAGTTTCTCACCCTTTATCTTCGCGGCCTGCCGCTTGATATTCTGAAAAACTACATCGTCTTCGAGGTCTTTAAGGGTTCTATCGACTTTCTCTTTCTCGATACTGACTTCAAACTTCATAGCTCCTTTTTCTTCTTCAAGCTTTCCAGATAGTCCCCACCATCATCTTCATCTCTCTTTTTCGGAGCTTCTCTTGGTTTGGCAGTCTTCTCCTTCCGTTTCCGGATACGCGGGAGAATCACGTACACCACGAGCACGAAGAGCGCCACAATTACGATTCCCACATACAGAATCGGCAGTGGAGTGCTTTCTTTCTTTGTGGAGATTGTTACATGGACACTCTCCTCGAAGAGACGCACATTTTCGTCTTCCACGCACCGTATCTCGATGTCCAGTATGTATGTCTTTACAACGGCATCTTTTTCGTCGATGTCAAATCTTAATACCGCCTCGCCAATATCGCCCGCGTCCAGATCGCCGATGTAATCATACGATGCACCATCTTCAAAGCTAAACGGCTGCTCTGTCTTCTCTTTCACCTTTACCCTGACACTCTCACCCTTCTTGCTACCGGTATTCTCAATCGCCATCTTCAGTTCGACATTCTGGGTGCCAGTCGAGAGCTCTGCTGGCGTGGTCTTGCTGGACACCACATCGAATAACGGCGTTGATTTTACCGGTATCAGCAGGTCCAGAGTCTCGTTTCTGTAAACATTCTTCTGAGCCTCCTCCTGCAGATAGCTGAGTTCCAGTTTAGCCAGATGTTCCCCTGGCAGTGCGTATTCATCGATATCGATGTAGAAGGTCGCAGTTCCGCTGCCAAGCGATTCTATCGTTCCGATGTTGGATACATCCGAGTAACTCTCTGATGGCTCAAAGCCATCCGGAAGGATCAGCTTCGCCTTTACTGCCTCTGCCTTCCCTTCCCCGATATTCTGGATGTCAACGGTCAGTTGCGCATCATCGCTGTCCGATATCAATCGTTTCGGGATGCTGTCGATATTTGCGACCGCAAAATCAACCCTCTTCGATTCGACCTCTATATTCAGATCCCTATCGCTCCAGTCCGCGTCTATCGCTTCTCTATACTCCACTTTCAGGGTATTGGTCCCCTCAAGAGCGTTTTCATCCACTTTTAACTTGAAATCAACGATTGCAATATCGTTTGCCGGTATATGCCCTATGTCCTCCTCGGTCATCCAGCCAGATTCTACTGAGAACGGATACTCCGGAACTATCCTGACCAACACATCCTTTGCAGTACCGCCACCAGTATTGTCCACCTTTATCCACACAGTCAAATATTTCCCCGACTCCGCGGGAACCGGGTCCATCTTTAATATTCTGACGGATAATGCAGACGCAGAACTTACCATCATCAAGATGCAGAACATTACCAGTGCTATTTTGAGCCAATTCTTCATGATTTCCCTCCTTTATCCTCCTAAACTCCTACTTCTTATAAATCTATCCTTAAACTTCTCCTCCAGAACCACGATCGCAGGAACCATCCACATCGCTGCAACGAAACTGTAGCCCACACCGATAGCGAGGGTTGCTCCGAGTCTATTGACCACTAAGAGGGCGGCAGTGAGCGTTAATACCATGAAACATACTATCGTGGTGGTGGTAGATGCAAAGAGCGCATCTCCAACACTTGGAACTGCAATGCACACCGACTCTTCAATGGAATTTCCTGCTTCCAACTCCTGTTTGATCCTGTGATACAGATGGATACTGAAATCGATCCCGACCCCCATCACCATCGATAACACCCCAGTTGAGAGGGGTGTGAACGGCAGATCGATATGCCCCATCGTTGAGAACGCCCAAACGAGCGCAAAGACGATCGGAAGCAGCACAAGCACACCGGCAGTTGGTGATCGGTATATGAACGATGCTATGAAGAATACCAGTATGAAACCCAGCATGGCTGTCAAGCCCAGGTCTTTACCCATCGAATCCCTCAATGTCGCCACCTTGGCTGCCATTCCCACAAGAGAAACATCCACGCCGTCCGGAAATCTTACAGACTCGATCTCTCTCTCAAACTCAGGAACCTCACTATCATCAAAAGACCCTTTAGCCTCAAACGTCATGTACGAATAGTCCGAATTGAAACGGGATCGTAACTGTGGCTGCTCTTCGAGTATTTTTTTACTCATCTCTATTGTTCGTGGAAGATAACCATCATTTACATCCTTGATCTCCATCGTAACAGAGTCCACGCTATCAACATACTCGATAGTGTTTATCAGGGATGCAAGTACATGTGTCGATCTTAAAACCGCTGGATCGCTCAGATCAGAGACGCAATCATTATGGTTCAGCCGGACCAGAAACGTGATAGAGTCCATTCCTGCATAGTCTGATGCCGCCCTGCCCATCACCTTCATCACATCAGATCCCTCCGGTATAAAATTCTCATCTGAAAAGTCAGTCCGCACCTTCGAGACCCCCGGGATGATCATGACCGTGAAGACTAGTGCGATGATAATTACCAGTGCGGGCGCCTTTGCCTGAAACCGCGCCACCATACCAAGGACTCTTTGCGGGATGCTTTCTTTGTAAACACCGGTATCTCTCGTTATCTTAAAGATCAGATGGTCAAAAGTCGAGTACAGATACTTCCGCTCCATTGCAAGCAGCGGGGGCAGAGCGATCATTGTCGCCATAAAGGCATAAAAGATTCCGATTGTTAACAAAAACCCCATATCCCTATTTACTGGCATGGTTCCGCCCATCAGCGCAGCAAAACCAGCCATCGTGGTCGCAACAGACGCCACCAGTGCAGTCCCGATCGAGACCACCGAATCCTGCAGCGCAAAATCCTCCCCCCTCTTCACCAGTTCGAAGAATCGATGTGTCACATGTATCCCGTAATCGATCCCCATACCAACGAGCATCGCGCCAAGCCCGACTGTCATGGAAGACAACTTAATCCCGAGATAACCCATCGTCCCGCTTATCCAGATCACTCCCAGAAACACCGGAATAAGCGATATTGCGGCGGTGATCGGGTGCTTGAGCAGATACCATAATATTATGAAGACAAAGATCATGCTGACCGCAATGGTGTTTATCAGGTCACTTGACAACAGTATCATGATATAGTTTCTGACAGACGGCATCCCGGTGATGTTCGTCTTTATCCCGACCGGTTTCGGACAGTCCGCAATATCCCTGTTTATCTCATGCTCAAGTTCCTCCTGCACATCCACATCACCACAGATATCCACCGGAATGAACATCAGGGTGGAGGAATACTCCGAATTGACAAACATTCTGACCCGCTCGCTATTTTCGATGATTGTACCGATCTGCTTCTCAGTCTCCGGAATCTCTCCACTGTTCGCCAGGTTGAGCGCGTAGGATAGGCTGTAAACTGCTTTGACATTCTTTTCACTGGCGATCGAATCACTCAGGATCTCTACATACTCTGCAACCCTCGGGTCCCTGATGTCACTCACCGCATGCGGATCATCAGATGAGGGATCAAGTTCCACCAGAATGAGCATCGTCTCGGTTGACCCGAACTCCGTTGATACGACATCCTGCATCCTGATGACCTCCGCGTCATCCGGGATCATGCTGTCATACGAAGGATCAAGTTCCATCCGGAGGGACCCAAAAGCCATAACAGCAGTGAATATCAATACGATCAGGAGGATTAATACCGGATACTTCTCCTGGACCGCTGCTAATTTCCGCAAGGTGTCTTCGATGAGTGGCATGGTTACCAATTACCTCTATTCCGGTTTAGGTCCCGTCTCTTTCATCAGATGTCGCACCATATAATATAATACGTTCGGTCAAACATCCGATGCCAGAGGGTCCCGGCTGTAGCAGCGGCAGCAGAGCGATATAATAGCAGGGCATCAATGGACGCTCAATCCGCAAGTCGGATCGCTCACACCCAAAGCCGGTAACGCTATCATAACCAGGAGTATTGAAACGATCTTCGAGAGTATTTGCGGGTTCTTAAGTGCAGGATTCCGATGATGCTCACGATCACACTTCCCGGATCCGACCCATATAGTGTAAGTGAGACTGAGATCAAAGGTCTTTAAGGCAGGGATAAAGATGGTAAATGCGATTTCCTGGAAGACGAAGGTTAAGACTGAGGGGACCTGAGTTCGAGAAGCCATCAGACAGCTTCATGCAGGTGGTGCCGCAGACCTCCATGATAATTCCTAATGCGGGAAGTAACCATTGCATCATCGATTACAGCCTCCAATTCGTTGTTTCTGTCAGAGTCACCAGATTCCGCATATAACGATTTCATGCCGTTTATTGCGAGTGTGCATTCTTTGTACCTCTCATGAATCTATCCTTGAACCGCTGCTCCAGAACTGCTATTGCAGGAACCATCCCCATCGCGGCGATGAAACTGAAACCCACGCCGATTGCAAGGGTTGCTCCGAGTCTATTGACCACCAACAGGGTGGCAGCAACCACCAGCACCATGAAACAGACTATCGTGGTTGTGGTAGATGCAAAGAGCGCATCTCCAACACTTGGAACTGCAATGCACACCGACTCTTCAATGGAATTTCCTGCTTTTAACTCCCGTTTGATCCGATGATATAGATGGATGCTGAAATCGATCCCGACACCCATAATCATCGGGGCCATTGCGATTGACATCCCTGTTAAGGGTAGGTTTATGAGTCCCATCATTGAGATTGTCCAGACGAGCGCAAAGAATATCGGAAGCAGTGTGAGCATGCCAGCAACCGGTGAACGGTAAATGAATGATGCTATAAGGAATACCAGTATGAAACCCAGTATGGTGGTCCATTGCCCGTCTGCATCCATTCGTTTCTCCATTTCCACACCTTTGGGCGCTTCCCCCACAAGAACAACATCCACGCCATCAGGGAATCTGACAGACTCGATCTCCCTTCTAAACTCCAGAACCTCATCAGCCTCAAATAACGCCCCTTTGGCATCAAATGTCATGTAAGAGTAATCCGAATTGAACCGGGACATTAACTGTGGATGTTCCTCGAGTAGCTTCTTGCTAATCTCCAGTGTCTGGGGAAGATGACCACCGTTCAGCTTCTTGATATCCATGGTGACAGAGTCCACCGTATCAACATACTCAAGAGTACCTATCAGGGATGCAAGTACGTGGACCGATTCCAAAACTCGTGGATCGCTGAGATCAGAGATGCAATCATTGTGGTTAAGTCTGACAAGGAACGTGATGGAGTCCAGTGAGTCCCCGTAGTCCGTACCCGCTCTGCCCATCACTTCCAGCACCTCAGACTCTTCAGGTATCCAGTTTTCACTCGAATAGTCTGTCCATACCTGCGATATTCCAGGAATCAGCAAAACCGTGACGATTAATACAACGATAATTACCAATACTGGTGCTTTTGCCTGAAATCGTGCTATTATATGTAAGCATTTTTCTACGACACTTTCTTTATAAACACCGGTGTCCCTTGTTATCTTAAAGATCAGATGATCAAAGGTTGAATATAAATACTTTCTCTCTATTGTAAGCAGTGGGGGCAGAACAACCATTGTTACTATAAATGCATAAAAGATTCCAATTGTTAACAAAAACCCCATATCCTTGAGCACCGGCGAACTCCCCCCCATCATTGCACAAAAACCAGCCATCGTGGTTGCAACGGACGCAACCAAGGCCATCCCGATCGAGACCACCGAATCCTGCAGTGCAAAATCCTCACCCCGCTTCACCAGTTCAAAGAATCTGTGGGTCACGTGTATCCCGTAATCGATCCCCATACCAACAAGCATCGCGCCAAGTCCGACAGTTATAGTAGACAATTTAATCCCGAGGTAGCCCATGGTCCCACTTATCCAGATTACCCCCAGAAACACCGGAATAAGGGATATAAAGGCGGTGATCGGATGCTTAAGTAAATACCATAAAATTATGAAGACAAAGATCATGCTAAACGCAATCGTGTTTATCAGGTCGCCTGCCAGGAGCGTCATTATGTAATTCATGACAGACGGCATCCCTGTAATACTCGCCTTTATCCCGATCGGTTTCGGACAGTCCTCGATATCCTTTGTTATCTCACGCTCCAGTTCATCCTGCACATCCACATTACCGTTGATAGCCACTGGAATCAATACTAAAGTAGAAGAATACTCCGAATTAACAAAACCTCTGACCCGCGCGCTATTCTCAATGATCGCACTGATGTGTTCCTCATTCTCTGGAATCTCGCCATCGTTTGCCAGTTTAAGCGCGTACGACAAACTATTAACAGTTTTCACATTATTCTCACTGGCAATCGAATCACTCAGGATATTTACATACTCTGCAACCCTCGGGTCCCGAATATCATTAACCGCATGAGGATCATCGGATGCCGGATCAAGCTCCACTAAAACGAGCATGGTATCTGTCGATCCAAACTCCGTTGAGATGACATCCTGCATCCGGATGACTTCCAGATCATCCGGCATCATGGCGTCAAACGAAGGATCGAGTTTCATCTGCACAGACCCGAAAGCCATCACCGCAGTGAATACCAATACGATCAAGAGGATCAGTACCGGATACTTCTCCTGAGTCGCTGCTAATTTCCTTAAGGTGTCTTCGATGAGTGGCATGTGTCTGTGGGGTCTATGATGTATTCTATATACTTATGTAGTTCCATCCTCGTCTGATACTGACCATGCGTTGGTCAAATCACGGCACCCGTGTGAAGGGAACAAAACGCATTCCCTCTTTCCAGTGTTGACCCTCTGCATAGATTATCAGTACACTTGGGAATTCATCCCCTTCCCTGACAGGCTCAACTACAACAAGCCCTTCTCTCCGGTCCCCTTGTGGGGTATGCTGATTTATGAAGATACGTTCTGCCGCATGAGGGGTTAACGTTCGAGTATCCTGCCAGCACGCACTGCCATCACGGTCGTAAACGATGATCCTGTAATCAGCTCGCTGGTCCTGGAGATTCAGCACCTCAACATAACTGGCCCAATTCGAGGCGTCCCAGTATGAAGCGTATTTTACCATCTTTTTTACCTCCTTTTTCCCAGTTGATATATCATGCGTAAGTTTTATTGAGAATACTGCCAATTTTATTTCTTTTTAAATCTGCCTATTGGCAGTGCCAATGCCAGAATGCCTAAAATTGCCCCGCCAAGATAATTGGCTGTAAGATCTTGCGTAGGAATGATTGTGAAACCCCATAATTGCTACAGCCAACGATACTGCCCCGTCAATAACCTTGCCAGTGTTCACATTTCACCTCCCTTCCATTTTTACCATAGTTACCTGTTCATTCCCTATCTTTTTACTACTATTCCAGAGCCTGATACGGTTTGGTTTAATGCGGCGTCTCCTGTATAATAAACATTGCCGCTCCCGAAGATACTAACGTCAAGCTCCCGGGATGCGTCTACTTGGGCATTCCCGGAACCAGAAATTGTTATATCGGTTCTTTCGGTCGAGAGATCGAATGCATTTATATCACCGGACCCACGGATTACAGAATTATGAACTTTGGCCGTCCCTTTCAGATTTGATTTTCCTGAGCCTGATATGACGGTATTGAGCTCTTCGACGTTCATGGTTAAATCCGAAGAACCAGAACCACTTATGCTTAATTTAAGTGTGTCTGAATTTATCTCTGATTGGCCGATTATATCGCCAGATCCGCTGTTAGATAAATCTCTTACTTCGTTCATTGAAACATATACGTTGATAGGTTTGATATTTCTAAAGCAGCGGTCTGAAGAGATGGTTAGCCTCCCGTTTTCAACCTTTGCTGTCAACACCTCAAGTACGTTATCTTCAGCTTCGATCATTAGTGATTGTGGTGTACCTTGTGTGATGTATACATTGCCAGGAATTCCAAAACCTACACTGTGAAATTCATCGACTGTAAATTCTTCTGAAACAACATTTCCAGAACCTGTTATACAATCCGAGTAGGGTCCAATACAGCCGCACGCGAAGAGTGTTGCAAACAGCAGCAAAATCCAAAATTTCGATCTAATGCCAACAAGGGCACTATAATCCGGCTTGCATTTTTGTTTATTCATTTTTTCGCCACCCAATATTTTTTCTTCTGCATGCACTTCTAATAAAATTAAAGGCCGATAGCGATACCACAAGCCTGCCAAATCGATCGCATCGCCTTATATGATTACAACCGGTGCCGCCATAATACATAAAACTAACTGACCTCTGCGCCCCCTACCACAATCCGCATAACCAATAAAAACCACCCCAGCCCCCACAGAAGCAGGATCAGACTACCGACTACCGTCAGCAGCACATTGGCAAACGCATAAGCGCCAGTGTAACCCTATCGTTGGCATCGGGCTCCTGACTTCTTCCTTAACGATACTCGGGCGCTCGCCGCTTGCAATCGAGCCTGTGACCTGCCACCCATGAGCAGCACACCTGAGACCGAACCCGGGCTTGAAACCGCACATCTTCTGTTTCCCTAAGAGGTAGCCCATGCCGATTATGAGGAAGAGAAGGGCAATCCGGAGATTGAGGACTCTTTCGGTTATAGCTAATCTCCGTTATCGCTTGTGCTATGAAATACGGTTTTCTTTCAGGAACATTTTAATCCTATTATTAATATAATCAAGTGTTTTCATCGAAGGAAAGTGCCCACTTCCGTGAAGACTTTCAGCTGCTGCCAAGTTTGGGATGATCTCCTCCGCACGGGGGAGGATTTTATTAGCAGGGAAGAAAATATCCTTTTCCCCTGCCATAACTAAAGTCGGTGCCTTAAAACCCGCCAATTCTTCTTCAGTAGCCAAACGTGGCATCTGTGTCTCGAGTTTTACATGAAGAAATACCGAACCAATAACGTCAAGGGCGATCTCATCCATGTCTTCCGTAAACATCAGGTGGGCTGCCTGTAGCAATCGATCTCGGCTTGGAAACAAGCGATACAATAACATAGGAAGGATCATCCTCCAAAAAGAACCTTTTACAATACCAGATGGCACCAGCAGTACGGCATTAGAGATACGCTCCGGGGCATAAGCTGCTGTTCTTAAAATTATACCTGCGCCATAAGAAGGACCGATGAAAGACGATTTTTCAATACCAAGATTATCGAGCAGATCTATTACCCACTTTCCAAAACTATCATCTCCTGACGAAATTCGGTTTTGTGCACTTCTGCCGGGATGCCCGATGGTATCCGGTGCATAAACTCTATACTCGTTTAATAATGGTAAAAACCATGACAAAGTAACCGGGTTGACCGTATTACCGCCCTGAAAAATCATCAGTGGGGGCGCCTCTTTTGGTCCAGTTGTAAGAACGTGGGTATCACCATAACGAGTGCCGATCATCTGTTCCTCAAATCCGATGCCAAGTTGCTTCAGGGCACGCTCATACAGCGCTAAAATTTTCTCCTCGCCTTCGGGACTTCTGTATATCGATCTGCTAAACATGATTCATATTTCTCATGCACTAACTATTCCCAGAGTTAATAATAGTATCAATAGAATAAAAAGGAAGTATTGGGGAATTGATTGCTTGATCAATCCGATTTCTTTTCTCATAAGGCATAGCAGAGTAAATATGAGGAGATTTCCAAGAATTAGTGCAAGAATGAAGTACGATAGGGGCAAGAATTCGTTTTTAAATGCTGCTAAGATTATCCCTACACCTGAAAGAGACAGGATGTAAGTTAACTGATGCCAGGGGACGTATAAGTTGAGAAATGTTCCTTCTCCCATCTTATCGGTATTGAGTTGCTTAAATATTTTCGTTTCTCCCCATGTTGCGTGTGCGAACGAAAGTAAGAACAAGAGGAGACCTGAGATACTGAAATAAATATTCATATATAACACTACTTAAATTATTTATTTGCTCATTTGCATATACCATTTTTCGATTCTTACATAAAGATTGTTGGCCCTCTTCTCTTTCAACCTCGCAGTCTTAAAACGTTCGTAACCAAAATGTTTCCCGTAAGTCATGTCTCGAATCATACCATGGACACGGGCACCCCATCTTTTCGCGCTGTTGAACGCATACCAACGAATACTGCAAAATATATTTGACCCTTGCATCTCTTCACAGATTCTTTCGGAGGTGATAGTAGATGAATAGTTACGATTTAGAAAGGATTTTAAACTGCAGAGGTATCAAGATACACGATGAAATGGATGCTTGTTGCATGTCTCATGCTTGTCCTGTGCGCTTCCCAGGCAGGCGGCGAGTCCGAGCTCGTGGTTGGAGTAAAACCTGCAGAACCTTTCATAATCGTTGCCGATGATGGTTCGGTGAGCGGGTTTAGCATCGACCTGCTCGAACATATACTGGCTCAACTGGAAGAGCCTGTTTCTGTCTCATATCACGTCGACTCCGACATTCCAACGCACCTGACATCGATAAGTGGGGGGAGGGTCGATTTCGGCATCGCGGCAACGACCATCACCTCGGAGAGGCTCGGCTCTTTCGAGTTTAGCCATCCATTCTATCTGGCTGACCTTGGCATCATAGCCGAAAAAGAACCCACACCAGACCTGTTATCCCAGATTTTCACAAGAAACGTCCTATTTGGCATTATTCTGGTCATCATCTACATGATCATCGCAGGTCATATCATCTGGCTCATCGAGCGTGAGGAAGATGGACACTTCCACACAAGCTACCTCCGAGGCGTTGCCACCGGGGTCTGGTGGACGATCGTCACGATGTCGACGGTGGGCTACGGCGACGTATATCCCAAAAAACCCCTGGGAAAGACGTTTGCGTCCTTCGTCATCATCATCGGCATCGTTATATGTGGTTTCACGGTTGCGACGTTCAGCAGCGCGATGACAGTCTCCCAGTTACATGCTCCGGCTATCATTGGTCCGGACGACCTGGCAGCAAGACCTGTGGCGGTCATCGCCAGCACCCAGACCGTCTTCCTTGCTGAAGAGCGCGGTATGCAGCCCGTTCCGGTCGGATCATTGGGCGAGGCAGTCGCACTTCTAAAGGAGGGGCAGGTGGACGCGGTCGTGCACGACACGCCGCTTCTCAGGTATTACCTCAAGAACAATCCCGACGCCGGGCTGGCACTGGCACCCCGGACCTTCGAGATCTTCACATACGGCATCACCTACCCGAAGGGCAGCCCGTGGCGGGAGAAACTCGACCTTCTGCTGGTAAAGACACTGGAGGACGGGACCTACGAAAAGTTACACACCAGATGGTTCGGGGTGTGGGAGTGAGTTATTGGTTGATCTCGTTGGGGGTGGTTCTTTGGGGTGTGATTTCGATGCTGGCGTGTATCGTCACCCTTCGTCGACAGCTCGATGATCGAAATGGGGTGGCGGTGCTGGATGCGCTGATGATTCTGCAGGCGGCAGGGTGTCGGAAGGTGCTTTTCCGCGGTTATTTTTAGCGGTTCTCTTGGGTTTGCCGTTTTTATAAAATTTCTACTAAGATATTACGCAAACTTTATATAGGATGTGTGTTTGGTTAATGTGTATGGAGCGCAGGGAACTCCGCCATGATCGACACACGGCAACACTTTCGGCTGACTATACGGTCTTCTCACCGAAATATCGCGGGAAGATTCTGGTCGGTGATGTCGCGCTCGCGCTTGACGGAATTATCCGTAAGACCTTTGCAAGGATCTTGACATTGAACTCATCGATATGGCTGTGAATATGGATCATGTCCATCTGTTTGTGAAGTATCCTCCGAAGTATTCTGTAAGCTATATAACCAAAAGAATAAAAGGGAGGATGAGCAGAGAACTGCCAGAAGGCGTTTCTGCATCTCAAGGAATGGTGCGGGTATTGGTCTCTGGGTATCGTCCTGTTTCCATGGATCGGTCGGGTATGAATGGGAGGTTGCGCGAGAGATACATACAGAATCAGGAGAAACCGAATGCAAAAACGCGATGTACAGGCTCCGTACTTAAGTCCGGGGTTTAGTGACTTAAAATTTGGAATAAATCCTATGAGGAGTTGTATTATATTATGAACCAGAATGAAAATCAAAAAATACCACCTGGACTCGCATCAAGAGTCGTTGTATCAATAATCGTTTTCTTTGGCTTGTTAATTTTTGCGATAATTTATGTTGCATTTTTCGCTTCATCATTCAGCCTTTTTCAGCAGATTGCCGTTATTCTTGTTGCATTACTTGTGGGTGTAGCGATTCTCGGAGCAATGTGGACTTCTTGGGGCATTAAGTATGGCAAAGAGTGGGAAGAAAAATGTTGTGAAGAAAAGTAGCTGGAATATCACAGATAGATTGTAAAAGAATTGAGCATCCTCATGATGCCCCCGAATTTATTAGGAGGTGGCGTGGATGGGCTTGAGAGAAATGTGACAAAAATACATGAAAGTAGAAAATTCGTCCAAATGTATTTGTACACGCAATACCGTAGATATACCACTAAAATGGAAGGTATATGCGAAGTATTGCAGATATACTTAAGTTAGACGACATTGGCCAGTAAAAACGTAGCTTCATAGGGCGAGGGTACACTATCATGGCGCAAGAATCGAATATCTATGTTCGCCCTATGCGACTAGAAGAAAAGAAGGTCGTTCACAATATAATGAGCCGCTCGTTCCCGCTGGTGCAGCGTTGGTTCTTTTCATTTACGCCCCATGTACTGGTCGCAGAGCAGAACAGACAGCTGCTGGGAGCGACTGTTCTCAAACTTATTCCGCTGCCCGGAAACCGTAAAGGCGGACTCATATACTGGGTATTCACTGCACCGGAAGCACGTGGAATGGGAACGGGACAGAAACTAATCGAAGCAGCACTCCATTTTTTTGAGGATAAGGGGTGCGAAGAAATCATGGCTTGCGTTGAAGGTTCTAACACGAGTTCAAGCAAGTTATTTTCCACACGAGGTTTTTCGATTCTGTCACCAGGGCAGCAGTTTCAGCGCTACGGTATCGGGATATTGCCGCTGTGGGTCAGGATTCTCCACTATATTGATATGGGGTATTTTCTGTGGACACGTCCCGGTACCAAACAACCAGACAATCCGGCGTTGCAGTGGTGGGGTAATGTGCTTATGAACGCCTTGGTCTTATTGTTGGCGATGTGGAGTGAGATTGGGTTTGGCGATGTCAACCTGACAGCATTTATAGCAGTGCCGCTGATGTGCGTTTTCTTCTTTGGAGTGCGAGAACTGGCGATGCGCTTAACGGCTAATGGATACGGGCTTTCGGTGCGATATCGTGCATGGGAATCGGGGTTCCCGTTGAACCTTGCAATAGCCCTACTGTTTGGGTTTTGGTATCCGGTGCCTGGGTCCGTTTATCCCACCCAAAATGGGTGGCGTTATCGTGACCTTATCCCCAAGTTGGGACCAATCGCGTTTGCCGGGGCACTTTCTGTACTGCTCTTCATATGGGGGGTATGGGCACTGCTTCATTTTAGCGTATTGCCGCCTGAAACCAAGACATGGATTAATATCGCCATGATTATCGGAAAATCGTTTGTACTATTCGATATTGCACTAATCTTTTTCCCGTTTGTCAGCTTTAACGGACGACGAATCTGGGACTGGAATCGAGTTGTTTGGGGTGTCTTGGCTGCGGTAGCAGTGGTGGTGTTCTTTATATAGCGAACATGACTCAACTTTTGCAATAGGGTTCGGGTCTTTGGAAGTTGACTGAATACTGAAGCCAAGGTCGTCTAACAGCGTGTTTGCGGTTCGCTGCGCTCACGCAAATGCCTTCGGCACTTCGCAAACACGCGAAAGCGATAAGCAACATTCGCGCCGCCCTCAACAAATACACGTCCGCCCACATCTGTCCGCGCTTACACCAATGTCCGACCTCCATCCCGCGGATGCCCCCGAATTCATTCGGGGGTGGAGCGGTTGGGGCTTCGAGGGGCTGGCGTGAGGTACGCGGAGGTCGGGGCGGATCGCGTGGGCGGAAGGGGTTTGTGGGGTAGTACCAGTTGATTTTAAGTACTATGGCAACATTAACGTTATTGCTAGGAGATGACGACTTTAAAAGTTGAGGATATTATGGCGTCTAATGCACCTTACGATGACTCATCAGAATCGTTCGACATAGAAAAGTTCAAACAGGTTCTTCAGTATATAATCCTCAAAACAAGCAGCACAGATAACGTAGGCAAGACAGTATTATATAAGATTTTATATTTTATTGATTTTAATTATTATGAATTGTTTGAGGAAAAACTAACAGGAGAAACTTACTTGAAATATCCATACGGCCCAGCGCCACGTGATTTTGACGACGCTATAAGCGAGCTCAAAGGCGAGAGATTAATAAAAGAAAAAAAGTGGATTGATGGTAGATACAATCGGATAAAATATCTTTCTGCGGGCGAACCCAAGATTTCAAAGATTACCAAAGAGGAATTGGATTTTATTGATAAAAACATAGATAAGTACTCCCGTTTCAATGCTACGCAAATAAGTGAGCATTCGCATAAAGACATTCCTTACATTACAGCGGAAGATTTTGAGGAAATTGATTATGAGCTAGTGTTTTACAGAGATCCAGAGTTATCAGTACGGACATATGACAATATAGATGACGGATGTTGAATTTGAAGCTGTTCCAGAGTTTCCTAAAGAATTGGAAAAATTATCTAAAAAATGCAAATCGTTAAATGGGGATTTCGGGAACTTTAAAAAAGTTTTAACTAAAACAATGCCCAATCATGTGTCTGGAACTGTTAGGATATCTGGTTTGGGGGAAAATGTTAAAATACCAATTTATAAGGTGAAACATTTTAGATCTATAGATTTTAAAGGTAGGGGCTCAAGAAGTGGGTTTCGTATAATTTATGCACATATTCAAAATAGTGAGAAAGTAATATTTATAGAAATATATAACAAAAATAATAAAACAAATCATGACGAAAGGAGGATCAAGAAATATTTTGAAGATATATAGCCCACACCCCATCTACCAGCGCTTACACCAATACCCGACCTCCCAGCCCGCGGATGCCCCCCGATTTCAATCAGGTGTGGCAAGGATGGGGCTTCCGTTTCTGTGAAGGCTTCAGTAACCTCGGAGCTAGTACTCCAGCAGGCGATGTGCTATGACCTCTACGCGACAAACACCAGGAGCAGAAAACCCAGCTAAAGCAAGAAACGACCCCGAAAGACGCCATGACATAGATTGGCTGAGAGTACTGGCAATGCTATCGATTTTTCTGTTCCACTGCGCAAGGTTCTTTGATTACGATGACTGGCACGTAAAGAACAACCAGCTGGATCCTGTCATGTCCGTATTTGTCGATTTCCTGGCTCAATGGATTATGCCTCTCTTCTTTGTGCTTTCTGGTCTCAGTGTATATTATTCCCTGAGTCATCGGACACGCGGACAATTTGTTAAGGAGCGGTTCAAACGACTTGCCATACCCTTCCTGTTCGGCACATTTGTTGTACTCATACCCTTGCAGGTTTACATCGAGCGTGTAAGCCATTCACAATTTGCTGGCTCTTTTATCGAGTTCTATCCCCATTATTTCGACGGCTTCTACGCATTCGGTGGAAATTTCGCCTGGATGGGACTCCACCTGTGGTATCTGGAGATGCTTTTTATCTTCTCTCTGATCACACTGCCACTCTTTCTTTACCTCAGAAAAGAAGCGATGCATGGTGCGATTTCGAGGGCGGCTCTCTTTTTCAGAAAGCCAGGGGCTATCTTCTTGCTTGCCATTCCTCTTGGTATCATGGAACTGCTTGTCAATCTCCAGCCAGAGGGTATTGGCAGAAGAGATTTCGGCGGTTGGAGTCTTGCCGTATACCTGATCTTCTTTATCTACGGTTACCTGATCGCAACTGACCTGAAATTCAAGCAGACCATCGAAAGTCACAGAATGATTGCACTTTTGATGGGTGCGATCGTCTTTACAGCAGGCTATTTCCTGGTTGAATCTGGTGCATTATCTTCCCGCGAATACTATTTTTCGTTTCTCCGTGCTTTCAATTCCTGGTTCTGGCTCATTGCAATACTTGGCTTTGGGAGCAGATACCTAAGCTTCGATAACAGAGTGTTGAAGTACACAAATGAAGCTGTTCTGCCATTCTATATACTTCATCAAACCGTAATTGTGACGATTGGCTTTTATATTGCCAGCTGGGATGCAAGCATTGCTGTAAAATACCTCATTATCAGCATATCGTCATTTGCCGTGATCGCTTCCCTGTATGATCTGGTGATCAGGCGGGTCAACTGGTTACGATTCTTATTCGGGATGAGGCTTACGAAAAGATTGCCCGGGGCACGTCAGATGACAGCATAACCGCTACGGCAGGAGGTAAGAATTATGAAAAAAACATTTCCTTTACAATTCGTTTATTATTGAAAATGACAGGATTAAAATTGCAATTGATCCAGGACTGAATCTGCTCTGGTATAAGCTTAATAGCTTGATTCCTAAACCAGATTGGGAAAAATTATTTTATAGTTCCAAATCAATTAGAGATACATGGTTAACTATGATTATGCCAAAGTATTGGGGAATGTTTCTGGTCGGAGATGTCGCGCTCGCGGCCCCGGGGTTTATCCGTAAGACCTGTAAAGAGATGGATACCCGAGATCATCGATATGGCAGTGAATGTTGATCATGCCCATCTGTTTATAGAATATTCTCCGTCCCCGAGGGGGCCCTCGGAAATATTCCGCAAGCTTTATAGCCAAAGAGATAAAAGGCAGATCGGGCAGGATACCTGAGACAACACTTCCACATCTGAGGGAATGGTGCAAAGACCATCTATGGGCTCCGGGATATTACTGGTTCAGTCGGGAATAGGTGGGATGTGGTTGAAAATGCTAAAAAGGAGGTGATAAACCATGTCAGAGCAAAGAAAGCAGTGGATCGGGACGAGATTTGGCAACATAGATGAGAAAATACTGGGACAAACCAAAGAAGTAAGAGATATATCATGGCTGGATCTCGTAAAGGAGTATGAGATAAAGAGAAATAAACTAAAGTATCAGATGGTTAGAGACATCGAAAAATCAGCGGAACGCATTGCCGAAATATACAGAAATGGTATCGATGAGCTGGTTGGAAACAGTGAGTATGAGTGGCATCATAATCCTGAGGAAATAATAGATAATGTCCGAACTGGTGATTGGAATATTTATGGTTGCTACTTCGGGGGGAAGCTCGTCTCAGTTGTGTCAATGCATATTATCCGGGGACAGAGGGCTACACAATGGGTATGGGGAGCTGTGGATCCTGTTTACCGGGGTATAGGTGTATGGCACCACTCGGGGGAATATCTCGATTTGGTAACCGAAATGAGCGGTGCTCAAATGGGATTTTTCTTTGTGGTTACCACACATAAGTATTCTCAAATGACAGTAGAAAAAGCTGGCTACAGACTCATGGGATGTTTTGTAGGCGGGGAATTTATGGGAGGATCTGATAATCATTATTATAGAATGAATGTTATATACTATAGCAAACTATATGGTGATGGCAAGAAATATCATCAAAAATGTGATACATGGAACTAACAGAACGAGCAGAGAAATTAGTAAAAGTTGTTAAGGAATTATGGGCAAAATGATACGATTGAAAACCTAAATCGTCTAAACAATATCCGAAATTATTTGCTCACAATAGACGGCAAATATTCAAAGGAGCAGAAGTCTTCAAGCGAAGGACAACAATGATGAATCAGGAACTCATCGAGGTAGATTGGTTAAAAGGAGTAAAAGTCCTGTTAATTGGCCATTATATACCAGGACCACTGGCAGCATATCTCTTAAAATGCCTTGGTGCAGAGGTGATTAAATGTGAACCTCCTTTTTATGACTATATGCGTCAACTTCCGCCGTTCATAAAAGGAAAAAAAGGAAAAATGAGTGCCTATTTCAGAGCTTTGAATGCAGGCTTCAAAAGTATTGTTGTAGATTTTAAAGAAGAGGGCGGAGTAGAAGTTTTAAAAGATCTAATTATTGCTTCTGGCGTTCTAATTGATGGAAACAGAGCAAATTATCTGGATAAAGTACTAGGAGAGGCAGTCGATAATATCAATCCAGGTATAATCCATATACCTATTACTGCCTATGGGTTAAAAGGTCCGATGAGAGATATTGCCGGGCATGACAACAATATTCTCTCATCAACAGGAACATTGAGTTATACACCCGTCAGCACCCAGGGTACCCCTTCTATATTTTCTGTTCAATTGGCAGATATTACATCCGGTTATATAGCTGCAATCATAGCTGTCAGTTCGATATTGGGTAGAAGAAATAGCAATAGTAATGTAGAGATAGGCACAGTTGATGCATCGATGATGCATGCAGCGTTCTTCTTGAACCAGATTTATGTTGCAGGAATGAATGCTACTGGAAAACCGCCCGTTCCTGGTAGAGAATTACTGAATGGGGGTTTGCCAAATTATACGATGTACTTAACGAAGGATGAAAAATCAATTTTCTTTGGTCCGATTGAACCTAATCTGTTCAAAAATTTCTGCGAAACAACATGTAGAGAAGATTTAATGAACCTGTTGGATAAGGATAACTCAAAGCTTTATGGTGAATTGGTGAGCCTTTTTAAGTCAAAAAAACTTAAAGAGTGGGAAGATCTTTTGCATGATTGTGATTGCTGTTTCACACGGGTAAATAATCTGGAAGAAGCTATGAACGACCCGCAAATAAAGGAACTTGGGCTGATTACAGAAGTTGAAGATGAAGCTTACGGAACACTGTCATTAACAGGTTTTCCTGCAGGTTTTACCGAGGACAGTTTACAGCCCGATTTTACCGAACCTGCACCTGAACCAGGTGAACATACCAATGAAATACTCAAAGAATTTTTAAGTTATAACTCTGAAAAAATTGAAAAATTAATTAATAATAAGGTTGTTTATAAAAATAAAGAGGTGGTGAAATAAAAAGATGGAAAGAAAAACCTTGTCATTGGGTTTAGTGTTTTCGTTCACAGCTATGCTGATTCCAGCAGCACAGCAGGCTAAAGGCAAAGCAGCACCAGCAATAGAGAAAGCAGATGATCATCTGGTTTTAGAGGCGGTGAAATTTATATCACCTAAAAAGGTCATCGTGTTCATGGTACCTGCGTCTATATTGGAATCCAGTGCCAGGAATCCAACAATGTCGATTTACCACAACTTATTGAGCAAGTACCAGTGTATCTCAATAATTACCCCGGGTGAAAAATGATCTCAACGATATTGTTCATCGAGCCGCCAAAGGACTACTGGTTTTTGATGGGCGAATATCTTCCACCACCCACAGGATTGCTTGTCTTAGCAGCGTACGTGGAAGAAGAACTGCCAGACATAGAGATAGAAATCCTTGATTGCCAGGCAGAAAGAAAGGACTGGAAGGGCGTTAGAGAAACTATTGAATCCTTTTCCCCGTCGATCGTTGCAACCTCAGGATTCACATGTAACGCGTACGTCTGCGCACGAGTGGTAGAAATAGCGAAGAAGGTGAATGATGATATAGTTACCGTTGTTGGCGGTCAGCATTTTTCATTCACTGCAGAGGAGTCTCTAAGTGTTTTCCCTGAGATCGATTACATCGTTAGAGGGGAGGGCGAGGTAACACTCGTAGAACTGATCAAGACACTACGAGATGGAAAAAAGATCGGAAGAGTGAAGGGGCTATCATTCAGACATAACGGGAAGATCATTCACACACCACAACGACCCTTGATTGAGAATCTTGACATCCTGCCATATCCTGCATATCATCTTGTTGAAAAGAACATCAAAAACTATCATTTCACCATGATGGCTGGGAAAAAGACCAGATATATGATTCTAGAAGGGTCACGCGGATGTTCCCATAAATGCTCGTTCTGCACCCAGTGGAAGCACTGGAATGGTGTATGGAGAACGAAATCAGCCAGACGGATAGCTGATGAGATGGAATATTTAAATGATAGGTTCGGGGGAGAGTTCCTGTGGCTCACCGATGACAACTTCAGATATGATAAGAGAGCAGAGGAATTATGGCAGGAATTGCAAAAGCGTTGCTTCACTGATGATATCACGTGGTTTTTCCAGGCAAGAACAGATGAAATTGCAAGGAATCCTGATCTGGTTGCAAAGATGCGAGATGTTGGTAATAACTGGATTCTTATCGGAGTTGAGAATAATTCGCCTGAGATTCTCAAGGATTTTAAGAAGGGAGCCGAGGTTAATGATGCGTTTAAAGCGGTGAAGATCCTGAATGATAACGATATCTTTACCCAGTCCATGTTTGTCATCGGTTCGAGAAAGGATACTGCCGAATCTATTGAGCAGTTGCGCCAGTTCTCATTTGACCTGGATACGGGTCTTGCAATATTTACCGTTCTCACACCATACCCTGGAACCGAAGTATATGAAATGGCACTGCGAGATGGAATGATCGAAGATACAAATTACGCACACTATGATATGATCCATGCGATCATGCCCACCGAGACATTATCACGGCGTGAGGTGCAGGAAGAACTTTACCATTGTTACAAAGATTTTTATGGTTCCATATCACGAAACATTAAAGGATTCTTCTCGAAAAATGAGATCGAAAGAAGAGTGCACCGCCATATGGCGGGGAAAAGTGTGCTGAGTAATATGAGGCGCCTGATTTGAACCAAAAAATGCTTGTAATCTATTATCTAACCCTTTCAACAATAGGGGCAGCATTAATCCTGGTAGTATCCCGGTTCAGCTCTTCGGATACAAACACTATCCACCTTTTTGACAGAATAGTCGTGGGAGTGGTGTTCATCTCGAGTTGTGTATTCGGCATCTCTCTTGCTGTCAGACCAAACTGGATTAAACGATTCACAGAACGAAAAAGCCATGATATGAAGAAGCAGCAACCTCAAACAAAATTGAGGGGGCGTCAGGGGCACCACCCGGACTGTGAACGATTTGAGAGACACACCATAAAGCTGAAGGATAAAGTTCTCTGTGCAGGATGCACAGGGCTGGCATTGGGCTCAATCGCATCGATCTTCTTGATGGGCGTCTATATTCTTCTTTCAAACGAGATACCACCAATCGTTTTTAATATCTCAATCATGCTTGGAATGATTCTTATTGCCCTCAATTATATAGAAACGGTAATTCCCACAAGAAAGACTCTTTTACACCTGATCTCCAATATATTTCTCGTAATCGGCTTCTTTTTTGTTGTCGTTGGTATCTTTCAGTCGACAGGCAGCGTAATCTGCGGTATATTCGGGGTTCTTATATCATTTCTCTGGCTGGATACAAGGATTCGACTCTCCAGCTGGCAGCACACCATGATCTGTAAAGATTGTAGTGAAACCTGCAAGGTCTATTGAGCTTGATCTTTCCTTAGTATCATTCTGATGCCTGCAATTATAATTGCAATGCCAATGATGACCGGAATAATCCACCAGACCTCAAATTCGTAAACCCAAGCCGGCAATCCCTGAATGTTCTTTAATCCGAACTTAAATACGATCCACAGACCTATAAGAACAACTATCAATCCCCAGATAATTGGGGCGGAACGCGGACCACCGGCACATTCTTCCTCACATCGGTCTTCCCGCTCTTTCTCATAGTCCCTTTGAGTAGCCGTTAAAGGAGCGCCACAGTTGTTACAGTATCTTGCGTCATCCTCGTTTTTCTCGCCACATTTTGGGCAATAAGTCATTATCATTCCACCATTTTACCAAACCCGGTCATTATATTTAAGTTTTATCTATAAACCGACCCCATCTGCCAAATCATGGCCCACGCCCACCACAAATATCCCATAGGCCTACGAGAATTGCGAGCACAACGCCCGAGTGACAGCGTTCCGCAAACACGCTCTTATACGCCGGTGCAAAGACAAAGTTTGGTTATTTCTCAAAGTATTCGCGATTTGCCCACAAGCCAATAATTCCTAAAAGCGAAGGTATCGTCCATAGAAAAATAGCCGCAATCACTGTTTCGGGATGGATTGTCCATCTCTGGAACGCAAAAACGAGCGGAAAGTAGACGCCGATGGAAAACTCCATCAATCCCGCAGCAAAACCAGAGATCCTTTTTCGTAAGAGTCCGATGAGGGCCGCAATGCCTATAGGCAGTGGCCACAGCATATCCACTGCTGCCACGCCCCAGCTCTCTTGAGCCCAAGCACGTTCAGCATCATCACCGGTGAAACGTTCGTTCTGGACACCAATATCTACAGCACCATCCCAATCGAGGAGCGAATAGGCTTGCATGCCCCAACCCAAAAACAGAGTTAGGAGAGCTACGATTGCAATCCAAACGCCCAATGGAAAACGACCGATGCTTTTGTTCAGGATGTTCATTTTTATCCTCCAATAAATTATCAAAATAACGTATAACAGCCCATGGATTCATGATGTTGCTCGTCCTTAAAGGCTGGCATGAGTCTTTGCGCATTGCAAGGCGAATGACAAAGAACAATTTGGACGTCAGCCGGGAAGCCCGCGTCAGGCATAGTTTGCTTCTTCGTCATAACGTCACACCAGCCAGCCGCAACATGGTATATGCGACAACAGCCACGCCCCAATACACCTGGAAACCCCAATATATAGTGTAGTAGACAAGCGGTCCACACGCTGGATAGACATACTCACACTCAGAGAACCACAGGATGATGTTGATATATACTGAAATGGTTCCTGATGCCGCCCACAACCCGTAGCCCCACGCTTGACCCAATATTACGCCGATACTCCCGGCTACCAGCAGCGGCAACCAGATCACCAGATCAGCCCAAGCGGCACCGTAAGACATGCGGAAGTGTGTCTTGTCGCGCCAATCATCTCCTTTGCCGATAAGGATATCCTTAGTTTTCTGGCTGTGGGGTCGCAGCACCATCAGGAGCTGGACGTATAGCATCGGCAGAAAGATTAACACCAACCCGAAGACGACGAGTATCCATGTGATCAACGTTGGTTCAAGCATTTAATTCCTCTTGTTTACCTATCTGTTCTAAGTTTTTTTACAGTTATGGGCACATTGACGTGATACTGCCCCTATCTGTCTTGACTTACGCAAGCTTGTGGGAGTGGCTTCGCGGAGCGCTCCGGCGGCTCCTCCGTCGTTTGGGGCGACAGCGCTGCCCGAAGAAAAGCTTCGCGATATGTGTGAAACATCGATGCGCGAGCGCAAAATTTATAACACTAAGTGTTCACCGAAAAATAAAGTAGCAAAGTTATCTGATGGCACGCCACAGACCTGACATGTCAAGGGCACAATCAAATTATTCAGTGAAAACACTCGGATTTTGTGGAAAATAGATTCGTGTGATTTGTGGCATTCGCCACCATTCGTGATCTCTTGGTGCTGATTTTATGCCTTCGGCGCTGCTCGCTACGCTCACAGTCACGAACTCACGCGTTTGGGCGAATGCCACGAATTTCAATAGGTTATTTTCTGGCAATCCCTTAACTCTCAAAAAATGTTGGGGGGTATCCCCAATAAGCCAGTCACAATAGCCCGCGACTCAGCATCAACTCAGCGTTCAGAACCGATGCGCCAGCAGCGCCTCGAACCGTGTTGTGCCCCATCGCGATATACCTGATTCCATCCCTGATGCGCCCGACAGAGACGCTCATTCCGTCGCCTGCGTCCCGGTCCAGTCTCGGCTGCGGTCGGTCAGGTTCGTCACGGACGATGATCACGCGCTCTGGCTCAGTCGGGAGATCAAGTCCCGGATCAAAATTTAAGAATGCGTCCCGAACTTCAGCAGGTGATGGGTCATCAGCCATCGTTATCCATACCGCCTCGGTGTGCCCGTCGAGAACCGGCACCCTGTGGCAGCTTGCACTCACATCGAATTCGGCGGTGACGATAGAGCTACCATCGAATCTTCCGAGTAGTTTCTGCGCCTCGTTCTCGACTTTCTCCTCTTCGTCACCGATGTACGGGACGATGTTATCGAGAATCGCCATAGATGCCACGCCATTGTATCCCGCGCCTGATACCGCCTGCATCGTCGCAACCTTGACATCAGTGATCCCGAACTGCATAAGCGGCTTTAGCGTGACCGCGAGCATGATCACAGAACAGTTCGGGTTGGTCACGATCGCACCGTCCCAGCCCCGCGCCTCTCGCTGGATCTCGAGCAAGCCGAGATGATCGGAATTTACTTCAGGGATTAAGAGCGGCACATCCGGCTCCTGCCGAAATGCCGACGCATTGCTCGCAACCATGGCGCCGGCGCGTGCAAACGCTGGCTCGACAGTGCGCGCAACATCCGCTGGCAGCGCCGAGAAGACCAGATCTGCTTCGACTTCTTCCGGTTTCATGGAAACCACAACCCGCTCCCCGATCTCGCCTGGGAGCGGAGACGAGAGTCTCCAGTTGGAGGCGCGCGAGTATGGCTTACCAGCGCTCCGCTCCGATGCTGCAAGTGCGGTCAGTTCAAACCATGGGTGACCTGAAAGCGCCTCGATGAACCGCTGCCCGACAGCGCCGGTTGCCCCGAGTATACCAACCGTTATAGTTTCCATAATAATCAATAAAAAAAAATGACGGACGGCCGTTTCAGTCGTCCATCGTTATTGCTTCTGCAGGACAGGCTTCCACACAGCTTCCGCACTCGGTGCACTCGTCCTGATCGATCACAGCGATGTCGTCATCGTTCAGGGAGATTGCTTCTGCAGGGCACTCGTCCACGCAACTTCCGCATCCTGTACATTCTTCTTCGTTTACTGTTACGGTCATAGTTATCTCCTCTTATTATGTTTACACACTTTCGCCCTAACGCGAAATGTATAGCACAATCGGATTATCAGGCAGGTGCAATAAATACTTTCCGCTTGGGCAGGGGTCGAATTTAGGCATCCCGATTAAAACTAAGAATGCCTAACAGACGAGAAAATCATTAAACGTCCTTTATATTTTCCTTCGCCCGTTCTACGAACCTCTGGATAACAGGCACCCTGCGATACGTCCTGAAAACATCCTTCTCGGTCAGGTTATGGTATTCATGGGCAAGAATATTCCTCTGATACACCAGATTTGAAAGATCGCCGGCAAGTTCTTTATCGATTACCCCAGCCCCGCTCCAGAAGATTGAAGATCTCCCGGTATGTCCGGAACTCCAAGATTTCTCGAAGTCACAATCTCATCTCCAAGATCGATAACCCGGTTGATGAGCGTGAATAGAATCATCGAAACTGCATAAAAATTCCTTATGTCATCGAGGTCGCGCGGATCTTTTATTTCTATCCTTTCCAGATAGTCCAGATACCGATAGATATCGCTTATAATCTTTGTCAATCGCTCCAGATCAAACATCTCGCACCCCCAGCACCCGTTCTGTTCTTCTCAGTATGTGCGGTTTAAAATCGAGGTATGATCCTATGGTTGCGACTATTATCCGGTGCAGTTTGAGATCATCCCGCAAGAAGAGTAATTTCCCCTCCTTAAGGACTCTGAACCTCATAGAGAGTGGCAGATCGTGAAATATGGATAGATCTATCTTTTTAGATGAGTGGCTCAGTATCTCATCCCGGTTTGCATGTTTATCAGCAATTACGCAGATGTCTATGTCTGAGTATGGCTTTTCTCTGCCTCTCGCATAAGAGCCGAAGAGGTGGATCGAGATCACGTCCATATTCTTCTTGAGGGGTTCGATTATTTTATTTTATCGATCTCTTTTGTGTGTCTATATTCTGGCATGTCTCTGCATCGCATTTATGATGTTATCGCCCGGTGCTTGCATGTAATATTATGAGTGCGTCGAGCGAGGTAACTTCCCCATCCGTGTTCACATCCGCTGCGATGAGCATTGCACCATCACACGGATGGCTGCCAACTGCAATTTCAAGCGCGATTGCAGCATCCGCAGTCGTGAGTTGCATATCATTGTTGAGATCCCCGTACACTGGTTTCCCTCGGTAATCTGTTAGAATCCACGTTCTTCTTGGAACGCCGGTGGATACATTGTATGAGACGACTTTAATGTTCCACCCAACGCGGTCCCATGGTGTTGGTTGCCAATAGATATTGTGATGTATCAAGCACTCGTCCCTGTATCCTTTTACATCCACCACATAACATTCAAATGTGCCTGCTGGTGTTGTTATATTCACGGGTCCGGTCACGGTATAATTCCGTAAAATATCTTCTCGATCGGCTGCCATATAAAAATAAGTGTAGTTATTGACAGTTTCCTTGTAGCACCATCCATCTAAAGCTAAATAGCTTGTCACATTGTAATATCCACTATGCCGTAGTACACAGAAAGTGTAGCCATTAATCAAAACGGGGGGCATCATGGTTTTTGTGTGCGATCCTGCAACTACCTCATCCTCTATCACATCATAAATCGCATACTCACCCACCTCCCATGATATGTGCCTGTCTGGCTCATCCGGATTTCGATCCAGAACATTTGGAATTCCATCACTGTCATCATCAGCCAAGTCCCACGCGGTCGGCTCGATGATCATCTGTTTTCTGGCAGTATCGGTCGCTCCGTCATCATCAGTTACCGTTAGTACGAAATCGTAGAAAAATGGTTCAAAAACAGGGCTCCAATCTGTTGTGTACCACACATCTCTAATAATGCTCCAGTTTCTCCATTCAGACCAATATGACCTCTTACGTGACCAATTATAAGACATGATGTTGCCATCTGAATCACACGATCTATGCCCATCGATCACAAACATATCGCCGATGTGGATTGTTTGATTGTCGCCAATCTCTGCAACAGGTGGCAAGTTGCTGCCACTCGACGCCGGTGTTCCGATCCAGAAACGCCTGATAGAGATCAGTTCGCCATTGAAGTACACATACGCTTGCCATTCACCCAGGTGATCTTCAGGATAATGCCCTTTTACATAGATGCCGCTACGCCAGTGTTGATAACCTTCTTTTATGTCATAAAAAGTGGTTGTGTGATATGCATCTCCATCTGGATCGATCCAAACAATGCTCACATCTGGTGGGTCTTCACAAACATAGCAGTTGAAATGTGTATATATGATGAAATCTTCTGGACTGAAAATATATGCTTCTGCTGTGCGATTAAATGTCGTTAGATTCGTCATCCAGACATTATAAATTCTGATTCCGGCAAGCGGATCGAAGGATGAGCAAGAATTGCAATTGATCTTATTCGGTGGGCGTATACAGACTTTTGTTGTTGTTTCATTATCGAAATAAAAAGGATGCTGGTGTGAAGGTATTATGTGGAAGTCATCGGCTATTGTGTCCGCGTCGTGATTGTGGTTTGTCGGGAAACTGGTATCTTGTGTTGCGCAAACGCCGCTTACCAGTGCCAACAATAATAGAATACTGGTAATATCTTTTATCATATTTTTTTACCTATGTGATCCCTACTTGCTTATTAGCTTGCTCGACAGTCGACTTCCAGACATCTCTTTACAAACACCTTAAATTTAACTGAAATCGTTTGTATATCCAGTAATCTTGTTATAGCGCCTATCCTCAATAGCCCCGCCATGTTCCCGTAGCAGAGGATACTGCACTGCCATAAGGTTCAATCGCGTGGTAATGACCCCTGCATGAATACGGTTCACATTCAGATCCCGATCAAAACCCTAAATACCTGACAGACACCATCCCTGATACGACATGAAAAACGACACATCTGCCCAGTGGGATAAGTTTTTTAATCGTTACTACATCGGAGACATCCTTGCTCTGGCGAACGAATACCCGGAAAGTCGAAGTCTGTATGTTGATTTTGTAAATATCGAGAAATTCGATCCTGATCTGGCAGACGAACTCCTGGCGCATCCGGATCGGATTCTCATTACAGCAGAGGAAGCGCTCCGGAGTTTCGATCTACCGGTCAAGAAGACGCTTGCAGGCGCACATCTGCGGATCACAAACATCCCGCAGAAGGTGAAGATACGGGATCTCCGGAGCATCCACATCTCGAAACTGATCGCTATCGATGGGCTTGTGCGCATGGCGACCGAGGTGCGCCCGAGATTGCTTGTCGCGGCATTCGAATGCAACGGATGCGGAGAGACCATGCTCGTGCCCCAGTCCAGCGGTCGGTTTGTGGAGCCGTATATGTGCAAAAACGAGGGGTGCGGGAGAAAAGGACCGTTTAAGATAAAACTTACTGAATCTGAGTTTGTGGATGCCCAGAAACTGCGCGTACAGGAATCTCCGGAGGACATGCGTGGGGGCGAACAGCCGCAGACACTTGACATCAATAGTGAGGATGATATCGCAGGGATCGTAGCGCCCGGGGATCATGTGATCGTTGCAGGAGTCCTGCGGTCGTACCAGCGGATAACGCGTGAAGGAAAGAGCACGTTCTTTGATATCATACTCGACTCGGTCTCGATCGAGACGAAGGACAAAGAGTTTACAGAGATCGAGATTGCGCCGGAAGAGGAAGAAGAGATCATAAAACTCAGTGAAGACCCAGGGATCTACAAAAAAATCATTGCATCGATCGCGCCATCCATCTATGGTTACGAAGAGGTGAAGGAGGCGCTTGCACTCCAGTTGATGAGCGGCGTTCCAAAGAATCTTCCTGACGGCGCAAGGGTCCGCGGGGATGTGCATGTGCTGCTCGTCGGCGATCCGGGGATTGCGAAGTCGCAGCTTCTCAGGTACATCAGGAAACTTGCGCCCCGCGGGATATATACGAGTGGTCGCAGCAGTTCTGCTGCTGGTTTATGTGTTTCGCCTGATACGCGGATACAGACCTCAGATGGGTTTTTTAGAATCGGAGACTTCGTGGAGGCGCGTATGCAAAATCCAGTCCAGGTAGAAGATGGAATCTGGAAAAGTGACTGCAATAGTGTCTCCCTGTCAACGGTAGATTCCAATCACTTAATCACAGAGAACCCACTCGTTGCAGTATGGCGAATTCGCGCACCCGACACCATGATACGCATTGAAACAGAGAGCGGCAGATCGATAACCGTGACACCAGCCACTCCACTTCCTGTGATGACGGATCACGGCATCGAATGGGTCAGATCCGCAGACCTGACCGATCGGCAATATCTTGCAACACCGCGTCTTCTGCCAGAGAACAGTAAAGTCCCGTACACCATCGAACTATTTGAGAGCAACTGCACTGTTTCAGGTGCATCCGGATTAACCGCCAGAATAGTGTCGCGACTGAAGAAAAGATATGGCACCATCAGGGATGCTCTGTCCGCTCTTGGAGTTTCAGAAGATAGTCTGTGCTATAACTGGACAAACGAAGATGCACGCGGCAATCCCGACCTCAGAACGCTCATGCAACTCGCCGAACAGGCTGGAATCGAATTTGATGAGGTCGCACAGAGTTGTTGCCAGTTCTCACAACAACACGGTCACAGGATAACGCTGCCTGTCACTCCGGATGAGGATTTCATGTACTTCGCAGGTCTCATCGCGGGCGGCGGTAGTATAAGCAACGCGAAACATGTGGCAGGATATGGCGGGTCTCAAATACGGTTCAGTAACGCGGATGTTCATCTCCTCGAAAGATACGCATCGATAATCACAAAACTCTTTGGCGTAGTCTGCTTAAGAAGTGATGGCAGCAACGTCCGCCCGCCTGATATCAGGTTCGGATCGAAGATCATCGCAGAGATTCTTCATACGGTTGGCGTCCCGGCATCTCCGAAATCGTCCAAAATCACAATTCCCGATGTGGTGCTGAATCTACCAAACAACCTGATCGCCGCATATTTACGCGGACTCTTTGATGCCGGTGGGTCTTGTACTGCACGACGAACCGGTTCATCGAGCCTGCAACTGTACACAGCAAGCAAGCAACTCGCGGAAGGGGTTTCACTCGCACTGCTCAAGTTCGGGATCATCGGACGGATTCGCGTGCCGCCACCACGCGATGGAGCCACATCATCATCATCATCATCATTAGTGGTGGGTGGTGAAGTCAGGACCATAACCACATCCGGCGACTTATATGTAGTGACGATTTATGGTAGGGAAAATATAACACGATACCATGACCAGATCGATTTTGAGCACCCTCTAAAACACGGTAATCTGGTGAAGATATTAAAGTCATACAAACCTGGATCTCGCAGCACGAATATGGACCGGGTTCCTTATGTGGGATCCCGGCTCAAAGCCATCCGGCAACATTTCGGTCTACCGGCAACGATCTATTCCAATAATGGCAGCAGCAACGGCGGCAGTGGTGGGATGGCTGCTGAGCGCGGGGCATACATGCCAACGCCGCAGCACCTGCAATCACTCCTGCTGCGCATCAAGGAACAGGTTGAAGCAGACGACTGGAAGGGGATGAAGATTTTGCTGCCCCTCGATCTCCGCGACTCGGTCAGGGAACTGCTCCACAAGAACACGACTATTCCACAACTGGCGCAGGCACTTAACATACCCCGAACCACATTATCTGAATATTTCTACCGCAGATCAAGAGATATTGCAGTCCCGTACCGCGTGCTGATGCGGTTTTCCGACCTCATCCAAAATTTTGATCGCAATACTGCCGGTGCGATTCGTGAATCGATATCCGGAGCTGTGGCAAAAGAACCGGAGATGAAAGCCGAACTTGATTCCCTGCTACAGTTATCAACAGGGGACGTTTTCTTCGATAAGGTCAAGTCGACCGAAGAGATACGCGACCATGGTTACGAACATGTGTATGACCTGACCATATCAGGCACACACAACTTTGTTGCAAATTCAATGCTTACACACAACACAGCGGCTGCCGTCCGCGACGAATTCGGCGATGGCAGGTGGACGCTTGAGGCTGGCGCACTCGTGCTTGCCGATCAGGGGATCGCAGCGGTCGATGAGATGGATAAGATGCGTCCTGAGGACAGAAGCGCGATTCACGAGGCGATGGAGCAGCAATCATACCACCCGTCCACCGAGATTATGCTTTCGGATGGGCGGAAAGTCCGGATTGGGGAGTTTGTTGATGCGCTTATCGAAAATAACCGGGATAAGACAGTAGATGGAGTCGATTGTGAGATTTTGTCTTTCGATGGTAACCGCGATCTTGACCGCGCAGAGATATTGACACTTAATTCGGATAATACTATATGCCAGACACCAATCAACCGTGTCAGCCGGCATAAGGCACCCGACCACTTCATACAGATCACATACTCGAACGGAAGGAGTATTACCGTTACACCGGAACACCCTGTTTATGCCCTGAAAAACGGCAAGATAATAACCGTGCTGGCAGATGAGATTGTGGCGGGGGCGTTTGCTCCGATTCCAGCTAAATATCCGCTCGTCAGTTCTGGTGTCTCATTGCAAATCCCGGATTCGCGTCAACGTGTGCAGGATCACGGTTACAAGGAGATATCGTTCCCGACACATCTTGACCGCGATCTTGGTAGGCTGCTTGGACATATCGTGAGCGAGGGGCATGTCTATTATTCAGAGAAGAACAGCACTGCTGAGGTCATGATCTCGAACATCGATCTTGAGGTCATACACGATGTGGATGATCTGATCCGGAGAACCTTTGGTGCCGCGACATCTATCCGGCGTCAGCGGCATAGTGCAAGAAAAACCGCCAGCACAAGCGTCGGCGACGAAGCCGTTACAACGGATTTGTACACGGTCCGATGCGTATCAATTCCGCTGTACGAGTTCATGAAACTGAATTTCGAGAGCGTAACTGTTAGATCGGATGAAAAGCGAATTCCTGATCAGATATTTGCATCATACGACGATATTAAGATAGAATTCTTAATCGGCGCGTTTCGAGGCGATGGTTTTTATGATTCCAATCGGTTTGGGTATACCACGAATTCGATCAATCTGGCAAACGATTATTCCGATCTATTGCTCTGTCTGGGTATCTATTCATGCATCACTTCCTCGGATGAATACTGGTCAAACAGGGAAGGTAGAATGAAAAACATGTATAATGTGGCGATATCAGGATACGACAGCCGACAAAAGTTTTACGACGCCATAGGGAAGCATGACTCGAGAAATGGAAAAATAAAGAAGTTTGCATCCAGAAGCAGAAGTGAACTAAACGATCATAACCGCGTGCCTGTCGATATCGCAAACCGGATAAAAAAACTGTTAAAGGGTTACAGGTTGGATGACGGTTATTTCGACAAGATCATCGCGAAAAATAATGGGGTTCACAGAAAAGTTGCTCTGAAATACTTAAATAAGGTCGAATCATATCTGTCCGGCATCCAGCCACACGACATCGATGAGATGGTAAACCCGAGGGAAATACGAAAGAAATACTGGATCCCTATTTATCTGATCGCTGGACCGATGGGTATTGCAGATTCGACGGTGATAGCTATCGAAAAGAACCCGTCTGTAAAGAACGCGCCCCGCCTGATAGAACAGGTCAAGCGTATCGCGAAAGCGAAGATCGAAGCATCAGGGGAGGATGTTAAATACATAAAAAGAATTATTGAGTCTGACCTCCGGTTTACGACGGTCAAATCAGTATCGAGGGTCGGAAACGATGGCTTTGACTGGGTTTATGATGTCACGGTCGAGCCGGACCACACGTTCGTGAGTAACGGGCTGATCCTCCATAATACGGTAAGTATCGCGAAAGCAGGCATTATGGCGACACTAAAGTCGAGATGTTCCCTTCTCGGTGCTGCGAATCCAAAATACGGGCGGTTCGATCCGTACGAAGGAATAGCGCAGCAGATCAAGATGGCGCCTGCGCTCCTCTCCAGATTCGACTTGATCTTCGTGCTCAAGGATGAACCCGATATCGGCAGGGATTCGGCTATCGCATCCCACATTCTCGGCGCACACCATGCAGGCGAACTTCATGCCCACCGGACCAACGTCTCGGGTAGCAGCGTCACGCACGCTGATGTCGAGGGCGCGATGACGATCATAAAGCCGGAGATCATGCCGGATCTGCTCAGGAAGTACATCGCTTATGCGAAGAGGGGGGTCTATCCGATCATGGAACGTGACGCAATGGATCGTCTGATCGAGTTCTATCTCGGGCTTCGGCGGCAGGGCGAGGATCGGGATTCGCCTGTGCCGGTAACAGCAAGGCAGCTTGAGGCGCTGGTGCGGTTATGCGAGGCGAGCGCAAGGATGCGGCTCAGCTACGAGGTTACACTCGATGATGCAAAACGTGTGATCCGCGTCGTCGAGAGCTGTCTGCGACAGGTTGCGTTCGATGCCGAGACCGGCATGTTTGATGCCGACCTCATAACCACCGGCGTCAGCAAGAGCCAGCGTGATAAGTTCAAGATACTGCGCGGCATCATACGTGATATTGCGGCAGAGCACGGTGGTATGGCTTCGAAGGACGACATCTATGTAAAGGCTGAGGAGCAAGGTGGGATCCCCGGGTACCGAGCTCGAA
>JGI12150J12686_101557_pt1 | contig 39965 bp, 40 predicted proteins | sample ANMFosRound1_FD_12686 | JGI IMG/M metagenome (IMG submission 12686)
TTCGAGCTCGGTACCCGGGGATCCCACGCAAGCGCATGCATCCGGTAGCCCCACTTCCCGAATCTCGAGACAAGTCTCCTGAGATCATGTTCCCGGAGTTCATAAATCGTCGTAACCCCCATCTCTTTGAGCATCTGTTCCGTCTTCTTCCCGATTCCAGGGATCTTTGTAACCGGCATCGGGTCAAGGAACTCCTGTACACAATCGGGCGCAACAACGGTCAGCCCGTCCGGCTTCTCCATATCAGACGCAATCTTTGCAACAAGCTTGTTCGGACCGATCCCGATGGAACACGTGAGCTTCTCCTTTTCGAGGACCTCCTCTTTGGTGCTTCGAGCAATCCCGATCGCATCCTCAAGAGTATTCGCTTTCACATCAAGAAAAGCCTCGTCGATACTGACTCTCTGGAATTTGTCCACATACGCAGAACTCCGAAGAATCCTCATGATCCGTCCGGAAACGCTCTGGTACAGAGCCATTGTAACAGGCAGAAACGTTGCATCGGGGCAGAGCCGGTACGCCTTTGAGATCGGCATCCCCGAATGAATCCCGTACTCTCTGGCTTCGTATGAACATGTGCTGACAACGCCCCTTCCCGCGCCCTCCTTCGGGTCCGCGCCAACCACCACCGGAAGCCCCACAAGCTCCGGATGCCTGACCGTCTCAACAGACGAGAAGAAACTATCCATATCCACGAGAAGAATAGTTCTACTTCTGATCCTCATCCCCCTCGATATCACGCACCGCCTCGCCATCCACGAGCATATTGAGCATGAAATACTTCTCCGCATACCGTGTGAGTTCCTCGTCCGAGATGCATGAAACCCGCTCCTCCTCATCGTACAGCCGTTGAATGTCCTTCTGAATCTCCGCAATCCTTGGATCGTTCTTGTCGACGCTGACTGTAACATGCATCAGTTCATGAAGTGCCTCCTCGACCTTGTGTCTGACCACTTCCCTTCCTGAGGAGTCACCGATCAAAAGCTGCCGGTTCGCACCGATTAGTTCAGGCGGATACGGCTCATAAGTGAACGGATTCTTGATCACGCCTGCGGTGTGTATCCCGCTCTCATGCACAAACACATTCTTACCAACGATCGACTTGTTTCTTGGTATCCTAATCCCGATGTTGCTTTCCATATACTCTGCAAACCTTGCCATGCAGGAGAGATCGTATTTATCGAATCCCGCGATTCGTCTTGTCAGGAACAAGAGAATCTTTTCGAGTTCCGTGTTTCCGGACCGCTCCCCGATTCCAAGGAACGTCAGACTCGACCAGTTGGCTCCATGCTCAAATCCTGCAAGCGCTGATGAGACACTGAGCCCGAAATCGTCATGTATATGTGTCTCTATGTTCTTTGTGCCGAGTTCCCTGAGTCTGGAGACGATCTTCGGGATGCTGTAGGGTTCGCATGCCTGAGCAAACGGAACAGCGAAACCGAGCGTGTCGCATATTCTGATGGTGCAATCGGGATCGATATCAAGGAGCTCCTGAACCAGTGGGTACACAAACCCATGCAGATCGGAACGGGTCATGTCCTCGAGATGTGCACGGGTGCGCAGCCCATGATCGACTGCATACTGGAGCGCATTCAGATACCGTTCGCTGGCTTCCTCTCGGCTGACGAGTTGCATCTTATCGAAGATATGCGAATCAGAGACCGACATTAAAATCCCGGTCTCTTTGATGCCGTCCACATCGAGCACGAAATCGATGTCCGAGGGAAGCGCACGAGCCCAGCCAGTGATCTCGGGATACTCGTATCCAAGGTCCTGCATGGATTTGATTACGTCCTTGTCCCGCTTGTGGAATACGAACGTCTCCAGCTTCTCGATTCCGATCTCATGCAGAAACTCGTAGATCTTGAGCTTGTGCATGCGTTTCATCACAACGCCCGGCATCTGCGAGCCATCCCTGATCGTGCTGTCGCTGATGAATATTTCCTGCCCCGCGGGCAGTACAATCTTTGGAAGATCCTCGTAATCCTTGTATACTACCATAGTACTGCCCTACCGTCTTACTGTTGTCTATTTACCGTCTACTTTGCAATCAGCATCTCCGCAGTATCGGGTCGGTATGTCCAATCTCTGGGGAGCACGCCTGTTTTGCGATAATACTTAACAAGCCTTCGTATCTTGGATTCTGTCAGTTGCAGCGCACGCTTGTTGTGAACATCCTTCTTGTTACTGCTGAGATGCGCACGTAATCTGAGTGCCTTTACGATGAGGTTTCGCATACCCTCGGGAACGTTCGGTGCCAGATCATGGTCTTTTACAGTCCGCATGATCTTCTTGTCCGTGACCAGCGTGGCATCGGGTATGCCGTGTCGATCCCGCAGAATCATCCCGATCTCGCTTGAAGATTTGTCCTGTTTCCACAGGTTGATTATGATCTGCTCGACTTCGTCCGATCCAACGTCCACCCATGGCGGACTCTCTGTCCGATACGGTCTCGTCGAACCCGATTTTCCTTTTCGTCGTGAATACATTCGTGCCATGTTGGGTAATATCTCAAGCGTTATTGATTTAAGTCTTTCCTGTGAGTGTGTCGAGCATATCCCTGAACGTGAATCGTTCCGGAACGAGATCTACGTCCACGCCATAGCCCTGCAACGCCCTGGCAGTGGGAGGTCCGATCGCAGCAACGACGCTCTCGTTCAGAGCGTCCACAATTCCCGGTTCTGCGCCCATAGATCGTGCAGTCGCAATGAAGTTGTGAACCGTCATCGCGCTGGTGAATGCGAAGATATTGATCTCACGGGCGAGGGCGCGTTCGATCATTATCCGCTGCCTACCGTCGTCAGGGAGCACCAGTTTGTAGACCACGGTCTCGTGCACTGCAACTCCGGTGCGTCCTGAGAGCGATCGGATCAGCGCAGGATCGCCGTGTGCACTCCGCACAACCTCAATTGTCCTGCAATCGACCCCGTGGAGCATTTCAGCGATCCCCTCTGAACTGTATGACTCAGGCATCATGGAAACTCTGATTCCATGCTTTTCCAGTGCTTTCTTCGTCTTTGACCCGATGGCAACGACATATACCCGGTTCAGTGCCTGAATGAAACCCCTACGCGCAGAGTCCTCGATCTTCTGCAACGTGAACCTGATTCCGTTTGCGCTCGTGAATATCACAATATCGGATTTGGAGGGGGGTTCGGGCATGGATTCGGATGCGAGCATGCGCTGCAGAAACCAATCGAAATTACTGTCGCGGTGATCAGCAAGCTCGATCATCGGCGCTGCGACCACATCGAAGCCATACGAGCGAGCCAGTTCAATTGAGGAGTCAAGGTGCATCTCCGGGCGCATGATTACGATGACTGGTCTCTTCATGATAAATTGATTGGTCTCTTTTTGTAAAAATGTGTTGCGGTTTTCAATCCTGCGCAACAACGCCCCTCAGACAACTCCGCACAAACTCCGCAACACCCGCCCCATAAGGTTCATTGCAGACGATGTCCGCCTCGCTCTTCAGAGCGTCCACCGCGTTTGCGACCGCAACCCTTACGCCTGCAACCGCAAACATCCCGAGATCGTTCTCGGCATCTCCGACGCACGCGAGGTTTTCTCTCTCAATTCCGTACATCTCTGCCGCTTTTACGATGCCGCTGCCCTTGTTCACACCTTTCGGCATGACCATCACATCGTTTCGGTTGAGCTCGATATCAACAGATAGACCATTCCCGATCACGATCGCCTCCACAGCCTCAAGATGCTCAATTGTGGTCGCAACGATCACCTCCTCAATTGCAACAAAGTCCACGCCCGCGAATGCGGCTTTCAGTTCGTCCAGCCCTTCGCCCAGCAGCGTCTTTGTGCCATCCACGGGATCGTATATTACTGCGCCGTTCTCTGCGATTATGCAGTCCGCAAAGCCACGCCCCTCATTCACCCCCACCAGAAATGGAAGTCTTCTCCCTGATGCGATGAATACCTTTATCCCATGTATCCGTGCGCTCATCAGACTTGCCGCCGCAGCTTCAGAGAGAATCAGCGACTCGTCGGTCAGCGTGCGGTCATAATCGCATACGATTGCCTTTATTTTGTTACCCGCCATTTCACAACAATCCCAATATCCATTACTTCGCATGATATCAACTCAAGCCGGCACGCGGTCTTACTATCTGCGAAACCGGAACCATCGGCAAGCGTCGGAGCCGAATCTCCGCCGAGAATCATGTTTCCGATGTAGACATGGATCTCGTCCACCAGTCCCTGGCTGATCAGACCCCAGTTCAGCCTGCCGCCGCCTTCCACCATCAGTCTGCGAATGCCCATCTCGTGCAGGCGTTCAAGTGCGACTCCAAGATCGACCCGGTGGTCGCCCACAACCATGATCTCCGCGCCTGCTGCAGAGAGAGCGTCCAGGCGTTCGGGCGGCGCGGACCGGGTTGTGAGAATAACTCGCCTGCCAGACCCTTTTCTGAGAATGTCGGAGTCCACAGGAGTCTTTGCAAAACTGTCCACGACGATTCTGATGGGATTCTCGTCTTCTCCGGAATTCAGACGTTTTCTTCGAAATTCTTCTGATTTGACTGTCAGGCTCGGATCGTCCGAAAGAATAGTGCCGATCCCGACCATGATTGCGTCTGCTCCGAATTTCAACTGATCCACACGCTGAAAGTCCGAATCTCCTGAAATTGGCACCTGTTTTCGTTCGTGCGTTGAGATCTTCCCATCCGCACTCATAGCAGCATTGATAAACACATACGGATGCATGTAATCACGCTCAGAATAAGTATGAGTAGGGAATCCGGGACACTTGCGTTTGAGGGGATGGATGGTTGTAAGAACGCAATATATGAACACATCCCGAATTCCATACCATGTATATGAATTTAAGGTATATAAATAATGCGGTCGAACGAGGGAGTAACGGCAAAGAGTTCCGATAGGCGTTCAAGAGACATTGTGGGGGCTGCATTCATCACGAATCCATGATCCCGGACTGCACACCGGAGCAACCTGATAACACCAGCGTCAGCACCATCACCAGACCAACGCTGGCATATAAGGGGTCGTAACGAAATAACCCGGGTCACCGGATCATCGGAAGTCGTTTGTTCTGTGGTGATGCAAGCATAGCAAAAACCATATTTAGATTCGTGCCATTCGTTCATTCGTGGAATTCGTGATTTAATCAATTTTTGCAGGAATTCATACAAATAAATCACGAATAATACGAATTTCACAAATTACACGAATGTTATCCAATAATGTGGCTGTGTTTGGGGCTACTCAATCTGACCATGTTGTTCTGCGACCGTCCCCAACACGGACATCGCCTGCGCCTGCGATAGGGTTTTAAGTTCATGAGCCAAGAATTTAATCGATGACACGGGATATACGAAACATTGCGATCGCCGTAGCATCCGTGCTTGTGGTGCTCATAATAACGGTTCTATTATTCATATTTGGCGAGTCTGACATCGCACTGATCTTTGCGCTCGTTGGCGTGCCAATTATAATCGTCGTCGCATCGGCATGGTACATCAAATCAGTGAAACAGCGGCGGCTCGAGGACCCTGCGGCACGCGTGAAGGAGCGTGAACTGCGCAGCGTCTGCGGGAATCTTGTCCATCTGCGCAATCGGATGCATGCGATAGAGGATGCGCATTCGATCGCAATTCCGGAGAGCGTAAGCGAGATTGCGGTGGTCGAGAGTAGTCTGGCGGAGATTGGAGGGGGCATCGATCCGGATAACCAGTCAATAACCTGCGATCAGGAACTGATCAAGAGTGTTACGCTCTTTGCGGTCAGAAACACCGCAGAGAGCCTCGAACAGACGGAAACGCAGCTTGTTGAGCGATTGTACGATGCGGCGATCAAGCATGGCGAGGATGTCCACGCAAAACTTGAGACGCTGAGCGATGCGGGATATGGCATTGAGTCACATCGTTCCGAACTCGCTTCTCTTGCGCAACCAGCGAAAAATCTCGATGAAATCACATATTATCTGGATCGTCTGAAGATCATTACCGAAGATGTGTTGCGAGGGTGCGTGGATGATGCGAAGAAGCTTGCAGAGTATCACACCGGTGATACGTCCGCCGCGCAGGTCGAGGATGCGCTGAATAAGCAGGATTACAGTGGGGCAGTCTCCACGCTTGAGCAGGACATCGCAACACTCAAGACCGCAACAGAGGAGGAGTTTCAGGCATATCGGAGCTCGCTTGTCAGTGCTATTGACACCACAATCGATGCGGTCAATACATTCAATGTGGCCAATGTGGCAGATGCGACTGGTGCAACCGGCGCAATCGATGATAAAAAATTTATGGAATTCAAGGAGACTGTGGTCGCCTTATTGAGCCCTGAGAAGCTCGTGCAACTGAACGAGATCGGGGACGCGTTCGTAAAACACTGCCAGGAGATCGTTGATCGGATGCATGCCGAGCTATCTGATACGGAGACGCAGATCAAGGAGTTTATGGTCCCTGATTATTTCTGGAAAGAGAGCGGGCTGGAAGAGAAGGAGTATGCACTGGATACGGAGAAGATCGAGAGTGTTGCCGCCTCGTTTGCGTCCATGATCTGTGAACTGATGCCAGCCCTGCATGCGGATCGCAAAGCATATAAAATACTAAATAGTTATCACCAGACCGTCGAACGCCAGATCAAGAAGGGGCTGGTTTCTAACGGCAGCGTCCCCGAGGCGGATCTGAAGGTTGCGCATCCCGAAGACTTCCTGCGTCTGTACGATTACTACCACCCGGATGCGTCGTACAGCAACAGAACGTTGCACCTTGCAGAGGGTGCAAAGATGATCGAGAACCCGCTGACAATCACGGTCACGGGCGCTGATTTAGATGCAGAGGCAGAGGCGGATACGTGTGAAAACGCAATCCGGGACGCGAAGATAACGATTGTGCGCGGAAGTGGAATCGGCGTCACCCTGCATCAGATAACAGGTGGGGATGGGTCTGTTACGATCGAAAATCCCGGCGATGGGAAGTATCAACTGATCGTGGATGCGGATCAATATCGCAGGCACGAGGGCACAATCGTGCTCCCGGCGGAGAGAATCGATATCAAACTCGAGAGACTGGGAATCAAGGACTATCTCTGCCGTGAAAAGGAGCGATCGATCAGGGACAACCTCAAGCGCTATTCATCAGACGTTCTGAAGGAGCTGGACCGAGCAGGGGTCGTCTCATCGGAGTTTGAGATGTACATCAATAAAGAGTATCGTGCATGCGTTCTTTATATACTTGCAGAAGAGTATCCGAATCTGCGATTTGTTTCATCCGGTTCCGAATATCTTGTGTACGATGAACAGAAGATGATGTCAAGGCTGATCGATTCTGCAAAAGCGATTAACAAGGATACCTACACAATATCTGATCTTGATATCCCGCTCCCCGACGGAGAGGTTCTCCATTTAATCGAGATTGCTAGAGAAGCGGGTACTCATATCGCTATGGAGCAGCATGACGCTACTTGACCGTGCACGCAGTGGGGACGGTGGGGTGGGGGTTGCGACTGACGAGATCAGGCGCGCCGCGGCAGATGAGGGAATCGACGCTGAGAAGCTTCGGCGTCTCGTTGCATCAGGGCGCGTGGTGATTCCAAGAAACGTCGCATCGGAGGCTCTGTTAACGCCTGTCGGGGCGTGCATCAGAACCAGGGTGAACGCCAACATAGGAACGTCTGCCGATTATGCCGATATCGATGAGGAGATCGAGAAGGCACGTGTCGCGGTCAGGCATGGCGCAGACACGGTGATGGACCTCTCAACAGGCGGCGATCTGGACAGGATGCTCAAAAAGGTTCGTGCTGCAATCGATGTTCCGGTGGGGACGGTTCCGATCTACCGGGCGGTCTGCGGGGGAGGGGGCAGGGCATTGCCGGATATAACCTCTGATGACCTCTTCAATGTGGTCAGAAACCATGCACAGAATGGCGTGGACTTCATGACAATTCATGCCGGTGTTAATAGGGAGTCGTTCGACTGCCTCGCATCGGGCGATCGCATCCTACCTGTTGTGAGCCGGGGCGGAGCGCTCACCATCGCATGGATGCTGCACCACGAGAAAGAGAACCCGTTCTATGCGGAGTTCGATTACCTGCTCGAGATCGCCCGCGAGTACGACGTCACAATCAGCCTCGGCGACGGCATGCGACCGGGATGCATAGCCGACGCCAATGATCATGCGATGTTTGCCGAGATTATTGCACTGGGACGACTGGTCAAGCGATCAAGAGCATCCGGCGTCCAGTGCATGGTCGAGGGTCCGGGGCACATCCCGATGGACGGAATCGAGTACGGCGTGCGTACTGCGAAGAGTCTCTGCGACTCTGCCCCGCTCTATCTGTTAGGTCCGCTTGTTACCGACCTTGCGCCGGGCTACGACCACATCGCGGGCGCAATCGGCGGCGCAATCGCGGGCATGCATGGTGCAGACTTCCTCTGCATGATGACGCCGGCCGAGCACCTTGCACTCCCGACGATCGACGATATCAGAGAGGGCACGATCATAACAAGGATCGCTGCCCACGCAATCGATCTTGTGAAGCCGGGCGTGCGGGATCGTGCGCATTCAATGGACCGAAGGATGGCGATTGCACGAAAGAATCTTGACTGGGCTGCTCAGTTCGAGTGCGCAATCGACGGCACGCGAGCAAGATCGATACACGATGCAAGAGGCAGTGGCGGCGATGCATGCTCGATGTGTGGAGAACTGTGCGCAATCAAGGTTGCGAGGGACGCGCTTGAGAAGGGGTGAACTCGGATACATAAACCGCCATCATGGGACTTCACTATACAGGAATTACCCGGGACATGGGGCACACTGTAACCAAACAGAACGTTTAACCGCAAAGTGCGCAGAGAGGCGCTGGGGATAAGATAAATGATTAAATGCTCTGCGCCCACGCGGTTATTTTTCTTGCCAGAAAGTACCGGATTAGTTACCAAAAATGTTATATGTCCTTTAGGTACTTTAGGTACTTGGTAAGTATGTCCACCCGCAGAGGATGGTGCTTTGAGTTGAGTTGCATCACACGGTGGCAGTCTCGACGGTGTCCTCAATAGATGTGCATCTATACAAGTGGATAAGGATTGTCGTTCGGCGATACACCCCCACCGCCTGCTGCACGCCGCCATGGCAAGGGTGATTTTGCGCCGATGCAAGGAGATGAAAATGGAAAACAACGCACAGATTATAAGACTAAACGACTTCATCAAACATCTGGAAGGATGTGGGATATTCAAATTTAAGGTTAACATATTCAATAACAGGCTCAAACTCCAGAAATATGTTTTTTTAGCCAGAAGATATGGTTTTGATCTGGGATATTCGTATAATTTATACATCCATGGCCCATACTCGCCAGATCTTGCCAAGGACTATTACGCGTTAAGTGAATCACCAATCGAACATAATGGGACACCCCTTCCGGATGCGAGGTTCATCAAACTCATCAAAAGAAAGAGTGAATGGTGGCTTGAACTTGCCGCAACGGTCGCTATGGTTTTTGATAGGTATTGGGATGTAAAAGATGAGATGGTGGTCAAACTGGTGAAAGACAGCAAACCGTTCGCGATGGAAGACGAGATAGATAAGGTTATTGGAGCTTTAAGAAACGCAGGTGCGGTCTAACGCTCTGGTCTAACCCCGATTTTTACTAAATCTATCTGATATTTTTAAATTGCTTCCGATCTCTTCTTTCTTTTTGAAGATTGCTCTGTTATCCAGCAATAATGAGTCAGTTGTTATGAGCCATTCGGGTGTGGGATCTGCGAGAGCCTGCGCAACTATCAATGCATCAGTTGGTTTCAATTGGACATCGTCTTGCATCAGTTCGAGAGCTATTTTATAACTTTTGATGTCCGGTGCGGGTGTTTTTGCTTGCAATGTCTGCTCGATAAGCGTCTGAAAACGGTCAAGGAGATTCGATTCACTACTTGGGTATAACAATCGGATCACACATTCTCCAAGACTGATGAGTGGAATCTTAACCGTTATTTCCGGGTTCTTTATCAGGTTCACAGCCTGCTGTATAACATTTTTTGCGTGCTTCTGTTCATCCCCTTTCTTGAAATAGCCAATAAGCACACTCGTGTCAAAGTAAATACTCTGTTTCGGCTCGTTTTTATTTTTTTTCACAATGCACTCCAAAGAACTGAAACGACGTTTTTATTTTCATCTCAACCCTAAATGAGTCTACCCCCTGCCGGAATGTCGCGTCCGCTGAAAATCTCATGCTCTCGACCAGCGATGACGCTATGGAGGGGGCCATGAAGATTGCCGCCCATGCAATCGACCTCGTGAAGCCGGGCGTCCGGGAGCGTGCGCATTCAATGGACCTGCGGATGGCGATTGCACGCAAGAATCTTGACTGGGGTGCTCAGTTCGAGTGCACAATAAAGGTTGCGAGGGCCGCGCTTGAGAAGAGATGAGATGATCTTAATCATGGTGAAGCGGTTCCTGCTGCCAGGGTGGGCGATATGAATGGTGATTGTGGGGTGACTTCGCTTGATGCGCTGATGATTATTCAGCAAATGATTTTTCAAGGTCACTCAGATCGAAGAGCGGCACGTTGTCTATTGCGGCAAGTTTTTTCATTTTTTTAGTGAATCCCGATTTTGATATCAGGCAGTAAGTCTCTTTGCGTTCCGGGCTACCCCATTTTACAGATCTGGTTTTCTCTATGAGGTTGTGGTAGATGTCGGTATCGAGCATTCTGTTCGTGTACTTACATTCACAAAATAATATCTCTTTTGTATTATCATTCAGCGCGATTATATCGATTTCACTTTCACCATACCACCATGAGCCGATTCTCGTAAAATCGAATGGTCGTTTCATCAACAGGAATTCAACACAGATCTTCTCAAACGTGCATGAACACATCTCGTTACTCTGTTCCACAATGGATTTTACGAGTTCGGAGGAGAGATTCTTCTCTATCATTTCCATATTATTGAACACATATCTGAACCAGAAGACAAAGAAGTTATCACGTAGGACATAGATGCCTTTTCTCGATTTTACACCTTCGGTAACCGGTATCTGCCTACTTACAAGTTTCAAATCCGACAGTACCGACAAATATTTGGTTATTATGCCTTTTTCGTATCCTGTGTGATTTACGATTTCAGATAGTGTTGTTTTGCCGATGGAAATTGCATTTAATATGCTGAAATAGATTCGAGGCTCTTTCAACTCCTCGCGCAGGAGGAACGGTACTTCATTGTACATGAATGCATCTTTTTTGAAGATCTTGTCCTCAATGCACCTGTTAAGGGGCGCATCACCAAACTCCATGAGGTATGCAGGCGTCCCGCCGCAGATCGAATAGACCGTTATCTTCTCTTCAAACGAATAGTTCCCCATGAATCTGCATGAATTTTTAAAATTCATCTGATCAATATGCATCTGTGTAGTTCTTCGCCCGTATAACGGGGATTTATATCCGAGAAGTGACTCCATCATGGCGACCGATGAGCCGCAGATGATGATCTTCAGATCTGTTTTTTTCAGTTTTGTGTCCCAGTAATCCTGAAACACCGAAGGGAGTGTCGGGTTTGCACTGACTGCATAGGGAAATTCATCAAAGACTATTGCAAAATTATCTGTCGTGTTCCTGATAAAGAACTCCAGAAGAGAGTCCCAGGTCGTAAAAGGCGCTTCTTTGAGGTATTCCATATCCATCTCTTCTGCAATCCGGGCGGAGAATCGCTCAAGCATCTCTTTCTCGGATTCAATCCTGCAAAAGAAGTGGATTCCATCCGCATCCTCCATGAATTTCTGCAAAAGCGCGCTCTTCCCAATCCGTCTCTTTCCATATACAACGATGAATTCCGCACCTCTGTTACTGAACCGTTTCCTCAGTGTTGCCAGTTCTTCGTCCCTATCTACGAACTCTGGATACTCCATAGTAGACTACTTTAAAGTATCTTGTATTAGGTGTTGTGGTGGATGTTCAACTCGCAATACAACTCGTGAAGGATTTATGTAGGATCAGATAACTGGTATGAAAGTCACACCATCCGAGACGTGTGATAGTCTAACATGATCATCAGGGCATCAAGTGATGTTATCCTGCCGCAATCGTCCATGTCCGCGTCAGCATCATACTCTCCGCGCACCGCCATCCGGAGTACAATTGCGGCATCTGCTTCTGTAATCTGGCAATCGTGGTTGAGGTCACCTTTTTGTGGCATATCCCCATCCCATGGCTGCATGAGCGGGAAGTAGTCAATGCCATCTATGTGGATCCGGTGAGGGGTGTCGCCGATGCCGTCTGTGTTGTTGTCGCAGCCAGCATAGTCGCTGTAATAGTTTCCTTCGGTGCTGGAGTTCCAGAAGTTGGTGCAGAATGAGTCAGAGGAGAAGTCAGATGAGTAATCGTAGGCAGCGCCGTTGTTATTTATGAGATTATTGTGGTAAAGGAGATTGTTGCATGATTTCCACAAGATGGTGATGCCACCATCACTGTTGTTTGAGCATCTGTTACCAGTGAGGGTGTTATTGCCGCTCAAATACATACAGATGCCGTCATCATCGTTGTTTGAGCACGTGTTGCTATTGAGGGTGCTGTTGCTTGTGCCCCACAGTAAGATCCCTAATCTATTACTGAAGCATGCATTACTTGTGAGGGTGTTGTTGCTCGAATGATACGAGTAGATGCCCCATCTTATTTGATGCATTGTTGTTTTTCAGCGTGTTGTTGCCCGAATACAACATGCAGATGCCGCCATCATCGTTGTTTGAGCATGTGTTGGCGATGATGGTGTTGTTGCTCGAATACAACATGGAGATGCCATCGCTGTTGTTCGATGCATTCACGTTTTCTACCCTTGAGTTGTTAGTTTTCCAGAAAACCACACCGGCACCATCATCAGTGAGAATGATGTCCTGTATTGTGATGTTGTTGCACCGGATGCAGTAGATTGTGCCTGCATCTGCGTGGGTGTCGCAGTCGAATGTTAGCCCATCGGCATCTTGAATATAGTGAACGGGTTTTCCATTGACACGATTGGTGGTATCGATAGTGTTATCGAAATAAGAGTCGTTCCAGCCAGATATCCCGAAATTATACCTGTTATCAGACATCAGGTTACTCGTGAGCGTGTTGTTGCTCGAAAATGATATATAAATGCCGTAGTTGCTATTCGAGTTTGCAGTGTTGCTCGTGAGCGTGTTGTTACTTGAATGGGACAGCCAGATACCATCGCCGTTGCTGACGTTGTTGTTTTTGATCGTGCATTCTGAACAATATGCAAGCGTCAGATGACCGGCATCAAGTTCATTCAACACAACACCATTCTTATTGAAGAAATAATAAACCGGCCTATCATTTACTGTGTTTGTGGTGTCAATAGAGTTGTTATAATCGTTTTTATCACTGCCCGACACTCTAATACCATCATCACTGTTTTCGTCTGCGCTATTGCTTGTGAGCACGTTTCCGCTTGATGAACTCAAGTCGATGCCGCATTCGTTGTTCGATGCGTGGTTATCTGAGATGCTACAGTGATTCACATTGCGGAGATAAATCCCATCCCCATACGTTGCCCCCATCACAGTAAACCCGGAGATGGTCACCCAATCAGCAGTCACCTCAAATACATGATCTGAACTTGATGCCGCCTGAACGATTGTCGCGTCAGCCCCGTTCTCTGATCGGATCGTCAGACACTTGCCCACATCCACATTCTCGTTATAGATTCCATCGCTTACAATAATTGTAGCGCCATCGGATGCATCGTCTATGCCTTCTTGGATCGTGTTCCATTTATGGTTTGGTGGGTCGTCAACGAAATCATCATCAACATAGATCGTTTCTGGTGGTAGTTCACCGCAACTGCCATGCCCTTTCGTTAATGCTCGGAACATCCAATCCGAACCAGTATCAGTATCATTTCCATTCGGGTATCGCTGCCACGAATAATATCCATTGTCTACCCGGTATGGCTCTGTTAGGTATGGCGTTCTATCTATTTCGTTCAATTGCGGATCGCGCAGGGTGACAGATTCATCTTCGTTATCCAGCCATTGTTTGGCATGCGTGTACACGAAATATCCGTTCGCGGGTATTGTTTCATGCAGTGTGACAGTTACGGTTTTTCCGTGCGTTGTTGATAGCTTCCAGCCGTCCAGATTAACATCGCTTGTTGTGGGATTATAGAGCTCAACCCATTCATACCCATCATCGAATCCAGCGGGGTTCTGCTCTATTTCATTGATGACGATGTGTGCGGGTGGGTCGCTTTCGTCAGACCGGTCAAACATGTAGAATGCAGCCTCACCATACCCACCGGGACACGGGGCATCAGATATCTCAACCCAGCCCACTGCTTGAACGACTGTTATGCATGACAGGAATAAAAACAATGTGATAAGCACAAGCGAATGCAAACGTAGTTTCGTCATGTAGGATCAACACTCCACCCCTTTCACATATAGGTTATATAAATATTTGGGTCAATTGATATAGTACGTTGTTTTTAACCACATACCTTCCTGAATATCATCCCTTCCGCAGATCTCGGCGTGCCTGACGCAGACATCGCGTAACATCCCTCGACGCCCGCAGGATCCTGCAGGTGGCGGCTGCCGTAAGTGAAAGTTCCAATATCCGGATAGCAAAAAGCCTGCACAGATGACAGAATTTTTCGGGGTACAATAGTGGAGCGGTTGCAATCGAGGTCGAAGACGCTACTACCTTACAACTGTTATCGGCATCTCGTTTTCAGCCCGTGGTGCACAATGATCCGATATCACATCATCCAACTCCATAAACTTCTTTACAATCGGATTTTTCTTGTTCAGTTTATACATCCTGGCCCTACCAACATCCCTTGTCGCCACCACAACGCCATTCCCCTCTATGACGTTCCACACGTTGTAGAGTGTTGTTCTGCTGATGCCAGCGCCTCTCGCAATGTCTGACTTTGAGTGATCATAAGCTTCGTTATCTATCAGAAAATCCAATGCCTTCAATACCGGGTTTTTCGTTCCGAAAAATTCCATGAATAGTGTAATATTTTCCATAATACTACACAGGATGATTCGTTTATATACCTTACCATCAATGTTTAAAAATATGAACAGTGCGGATGTGCTGAAAGCGACGATACTAAAGAAGCTGAAAAGACGCGGTAAGTGGGGCGGCGCACATACAAGCGTTGATAGGTTGACCACCGGGATACCAAAGCATCTGAAGGGCGAGACAAAGAACGTTGCGAAAGATTTAATCAAATCCGGTTTATTGTTCTCGAAACCGACATCGTATGGATTGGAAATATCTCTTAATCCAAAAAGAAGGAAAGAGATCGATACGATCATTGAGAAATATCTACCGAAGTAGAGGTTTTGCATGAACCTCGCAGTCCGACGAATCGAAAGGAATTGAGCCAGCGCAGCTGTGATCCCTCTTTTCCCACAAACCCATTATTCATGCCCATATCCATAACAGTGTCATGTCTCATCTTCCGGATGCGTGTGCGGACTATACGAGCATACAGGCTGAGGCGGCGGCAGGCGAAAGAGAAGCGATAATTCTTGTCAGTGAACAGAATACTGATCTGCTCCTGATGGACGACCGTAACGGAAGGAGCGCCACAATGGTGTACGGGATAAACGTGATGGGGACACCGGAGTTTTTGGGGATCTAATATATTGGTGTCGATGTGTTGAGTCAATTGAAGTGGTATTGGTGTGTGCGAAATAAAACACCATCGATGCAAGGAACTGAATCGCACGCATGCCCCATCACAATTGCCCCCAACAGACGCCATGTCGGCAACCGACGCAGACCATGGATTATACGCTCCGAATCGTCGTTGCACTACATGTAATCAAAGAGCCCCATCTGCTTCGACTTATCGCTCTCGAAGAGCGACTTGATCTCGAGTCCAATCAGCTCGATACGCTGCCTTGTGTATTCGGAGACCTCGTATTCCGCTGCCACCCGCGTGGATGTGTCGAGATATTTTTTGACTGAGCCTTCTGTTACCGTGAGTATGATCTTCCCGCGGCATACCGGGCAGACGTCGCTCAGAAGCGGTCTTCTGAATTTTGCGCCGCATTTCACGCACCGCACCCGCTGTCTTGAGAATGCACGGAGGTTTCCGATCATGTCGGGCAGGAAATGTGAGTTGATTACCCGTTCGGCTACATCGTCCGCGTCCACGGCTTTGATTTTGCGGGCGAGTGCGAGCTGTGCATCCATCTTATCGACCATAGATCCAAGTGTCTTGTATGCGCTGTTGACAGGTCCTGCTGCGATGTTTGATGCGGGGTGTGTGAACCTGCTTTTGTATTGTGCCGGTGTTCCGAGGTGTTTTGAAACAGTATCCATCAGATCCTCGATATCTTTTGGATTTGCGAATCTCTCTGCTGCTTCATAGAATTCTAGTGGGTATTGTTCCATTACGTCGATGTTGAGTGCCTCTTTATCGATCTCTTTTGGATCGATCCGCGTTGTGAGAACGAGCGGGGCATCCATCCAGCCACCACGTTTTGCAGGGAGATACAACCTTGAAAAATTGAGCAATCCGTCCATTAGGAGCATTACGCAGTCCTCGTCGCCATCGCAGTTTCGACGTTTCGCCGCGTGGAAAAACGGGTGCGCATATCCCACCGATGCCCGTGTGAACCCGATGAGCCGCCCGAGAACGCCTGCCGAGGTGTGGGGTGCGAGTCCTATCACCAGCCTGCCGATCAGGTCGTTTCGGTGCGAGGCATTGTAGTATGCTTCCTCTCCGTAGTATTTGACGAGGAGATCGTCGATGAAACCTGCGACCCTGCGCAGGTACTCTCCGGCATCATAAGAGAGTATGATGTCCTGGACTTCGAGTTGCAGTGTCTGGTTCTCATCTGTTAGTGGCTCTCCGTTGATGTCCTCTTCGTAGCCAAGTCCTTTCAGTACGTCAATATCTGCCTTTATCTCTTTTGGTGTGAAGTGTGTGAGCGGAAGGTCTGTGAGGTCGTATCGCACGGTTCCGTCCTTAAAGACAAATACCCTGTGTTTTGCACGCAGAACTCCTTTTTCAAGTGCTTCCGGAGTTCTGTTTTTTGATATCAATCCTTGAACCCCTTTGAAAGTTTGGAGGGTGTCTCTTTCACCAAGGTTTTCGAACGCGGATAGGTATCGCGTCTTCAGGTCGAGATCGATCTTTCTGGCGGATGTGGTGGGTGCGCCGCATCGTGGGCATGTCTCGCTCCCGGCAGGGATGTTGCAGTGCTTGCAGAAGAGTACCGGTTCTGTTCGCGTCCCGCATGAGCATACGTACTCGTAGGTCTCGTTTCCGCAGTTCGGACAGCTCCGCATCCCGATATAGACAGGGATCACGCCGATTCCGGCGTTGATTGATTCTTTGTAGTTTGACGCCTGCTTCAGCAGTCTCGATTTCCCGCCCATCTCTCCGACGGGGAAGAGTACGTGAGGCGCCGGCTTCATCTCCCGTTTATTAGATTTTTCCGGTCTGCCCATCCGTGCGCCTATTCTGGTCGGTGCCTTCTGCCTGACACGGATACCGCTTATGGCAAATATCGTATCCAGAACGGTTGCCTTCCCGTCCGGATCCCATTCCTGCTTCCATTCCCGGCCCCATGCGCCTTCTCCGCCCCCTTTTCCATTCTCATCCCCTCTCGTGCCCCCGGTTCCGACGCATCTGAGCAGCGGGAGCGGCTCCGGTATCCGGATCTCGCCGTCCGCAACCCTGTGCGGTATGAGGATCGTCTCAAGAATCTGTTTTATCTCTTGCTCCACTGGTATCAGGAGCGTTTCGTTCTCGATTCTGCCATGCGATGAAATATATTCGGATAAACGTTTGAAATCCCCGATTGTGATGTCGTGCCAGAGGTATGTGAACTTTGGGTGCAGCGGGACACCGTACTGACAACAGAGTTCAAGCGCAAGTTCCTGACCAGGATCTATGAGATCACCATCTATCGTGGCAGGATCTACCTTTCTTTCGAGTTCGGCGATCCACCATTCGAAACAGTACGAAGACGGCACCAGCGGGTGGTTGTTCTCAAGAAAATCGCCGTAATTGATAAGAATCTCCCCGACATCAAGAATCGCCTCGACCTGGTCATGCAACCGCACCGCATCCTCTTCATTATCGATATGTACTACCGCTCCGTTGAAGAGGCGCACAGTCGGACCTGAAATTCCACTCACAGGAGAGACGCCGGCAGCTTTTCCGGGGCGTTCGACCCGCATCTGGGTTCCGGGAGCAAGAAAACCATCGGTTATGACCATAGTCGCCGGAGAGACGCCGGCAGCAGCGAACCCGGTGTTTTTCGCCCTCCCGTATCTGAGCCTGAACCCGCCAGGCATGGACGGATGCGAGAAGACCGGTCGTCCCGCGATGAGATCGTCCAGATACTTCGCCTTGGGTTTGATGACTGTTTCGCCAGCCTCACCGCTCTCCTTCTTTGTGATGAACTGGTTCAGGAAATCCCAGCCGTCCAGATTGAGTTTTGTCACATGCTTCAAAATCTTCGGCGCCTTGAGCGCCATGCCCTCGGCAAAGACCAGAGCCATCCCGCCACGAACACGGTTCGTATCAACCCGCGCCAGATCCCGGTACCCCTCGACCTCCGCCTCCTCGGTCGGCTCGCCATCGATGCAGATCGGGCAGTTTGACGCAATCAGCCGGACCTCCTCATCAGACGGCGTGTACTGGAGGTTTGCGACCGACCGGTACCTGAGCACCTCCTCGACATACCGCTCGACCTCCTCATCTCTCGGGATGTATCTGTTGATGCCAAGTTCTCTGCGCACGTAGTCGGCGACCAAAACAGAGAGAGCCTGCGCAGTACCGCCAGCACTCCGGATAGGCCCCGCATAGAAGATTCTAAGAAACTCCGTGCCATCGTCGTTCTTTGCTATGAGTACCTTCGCTATCCCCTCTATCGGCGCAGCAACCACGCCCTCGGTCAGTAATGCGACCGAAGCCCTTATTGATGCCTCCACAGCCTCATCCCTACTCTCGAATGTATGAATACGCATCGTTGCGATGTCAACACCGAGCTGCAGCGCAGACTCCTCCCTGCTCATCGTGCGGTCCAGCTCACGAATACGGTCGGCAACCGGGATATCAACCAGTTTCTCGACCCGGTCGGCAAGGTCCTTTGCCATGGGAATCTCAGGGTGCATCACCGGATCTTTGCCGCACAAGCGCGCTCTTGTCGCAACCTCGATAGCATGCGCAAGATCGCTTTCGAGCGCATCAAAATACGGGTACGTGCTGTCAGTAGTCACGCTATTACTGTGCGAGGTTATCCATGGTAAACCTGTTGATCGACCCGAAACCACTGCCTGATGAACGTCACAAATCACACTCCACATATAAAAGGCTCTTTGATAATTCGCGAGTGCAAACATTTCGTAGATGAATCCTGCCTGTGTGACGTTAAGTGCTTAGGGATCCCGAATGACACGTTTGAACGAATTCCACGAATACTAAACCGGAATAAATTCATGTCATTCGTCCATTCGTGAAATTAGTGATAAAAACTGTTGGAAATAGACCAAATTCTCGATAAACTCCTCAAAACCAGAGTAGAGCAAGTTGCGGTAAATAAGTATCCACTCCAAAAAGGAGGGTAAGACGTATGCGGGCTTCAATTTACCTAAATCCAGCGTCATGATCCGCTTTGATTCATACAGAGTATCTGGTATCGATTTGGTAGTACTTTCTTGTACTTTTAAGGTACAAATTAACACATACTACATGTTCTAAAACATTATTTGTATAAATCTGTAACAACAAGTCGTCGATTTTTAGATAATACCCCATTTACCCTCTGATTTGGAGGGGATACGTAAATAACCGATATAACTGGTCGTTTGTTCATCACAACGCGAGATATCCTATAGCCATATAAAACCACGAGATTACACAAGATTAACACAGAAATCTTGCGGTTCCCACTATATGGTATGGGGCATGTTCGCAAATCTCACAATCTCACTGCCCGGTCAAGACGCCCTTCGTGCTCGGAATGTCCGACCGCTCGATTGCAGCGGACCTAAAAAGCGCAATCCCGAACGCCTTGAAGATCGCCTCGACGATGTGGTGATCATTCGCCCCATACGCCGAGATGTGAGCATTGATGCCTGCGTTGGCGCAGAGCGAGTGGAAGAAATGCGAGACCATCTGGGTTGCGAGATCGCCGACCAGATCCGATGAAAAATCAGCATCAAAGACCAGATAGCTCCTCCCGCTGAGATCGATAGCCACGCTCGCCATCGCCTCGTCCATCGGAACCCTGACATCAGCAAACCGTGCAATCCCAGTGCAATCGCCGAGTGATTGTGATATCGCTTGACCGAGTACAATCCCAATATCCTCAACCAGGTGGTGATCGCCAAGTTCGAGGTCCCCTGATGCGGTGATCGCAAGATCGAACAAGCCGTGTCTTGCGAATGATTCCAGCACATGGTCAAGAAAAGCCACGTCTGTGTTGATATCTGATACTCCGGTTCCATCGATTGCAAATGTCAGATCAATCGCTGTTTCGCGGGTTCTTCGATTTATGCTTGCTTTTCGCATCGCGCTTCACCGGTATAATCGTCCTGTAAGCTCTTTTAAGTTTGCTCTGTTCTCGACGACCATGGCATCCAGCTTGCGGTCCATACTCTCCTCCACGCCCTGGATATTGACACGCAGCGATCGTTCCTTCGCCTCGATTTCGGACTCGATCTTTTTGAGGCGTTCATTTATGTTCATTATCATGCCGGCGAGCGATGCCACCAGAACCATCGCAGAGACGTAGATCACGGGATCGTCATTTCCCAGCCACATGATCCATTTGAACGTCAATACAAAGGCGGATACGACCATCACCGCCGAATATATCTTGTCTTTGGTATCCATTCCTGCACATCCTTTCAATCGGTCTGAGTGTTAATCGCGCATGTACGTTTATAAATCTTTACTTAAAACGGTGCGGTCATACCATCTTGTGCCGGCAGCCCCACTCTTGAAGCGCTTTTATGTAAGATGGGTTCGGAGATTTCTTGCCATTGTATGTGTTTAGATAACCGCAAGATTACACAGATTTCCACGAGATTTTTGTGTTAATCTTGTGTAATCTCGTGGTTTTTTCACCTCAGCTAAACACATACTTGCCATTAATCCTCCGAATCACGACAACACGTTTATCTGATATATAGGCTCTGCTAAATATGATAACATGAAGAAAGCAGCAATTATTCGAGGCGACGGCACAGGACCGGAACTTGTAGACTCCATGATGCGAGTCATGGACGCGGTGGGCCCTGAGATCGAGTTCGTGTTCTGCGATGCAGGCGAGGAATGGTGGAAGGAACACGGCGGAGACTCCCTGATTCCGATGATACATGGGACATACTCAACGAGACCGACGCATGTTTCAAGGGACCGACCACGACGCCCGGCGTTGTTGGCGCACCAAGAAGCGTTGCGGTAAGCATCCGCCAGCGGTACGATCTGTATGCGAATGTGCGCCCGATCAAGACGTTTGAGGGGGCGCCTGCGCCGCTCGGCGATGTGGACTTCGTCGCAGTGAGAGAAGCAACAGAGGGCATGTACTTCGGAAAAGAGGTGGACATAACAGATGACACCTTCATTGCGATCAGGAGAATCACGAAACGCGCCTGCAAGAACATCTCAAGATACGCCTTTGAGGAAGCAAAGAGAAGAGGCTGGGATACCGTTGTCGGAATCCACAAGAGTAACATCCTCAGGATGACCTGCGGCGCATTCATGGACACACTGCGTGCAACTGCAGAGGAGTACGATAGCGTGGAACTCTGGGAATACCACGTCGATACCATGGCACAGCAACTCGTAAAGAATCCTCAGCTCTTTGATCATAAGGTGCTCGTCTCAACGAACCTGTTTATGGATATCATAAGCGAGGAGTGCGCAGGACTGATCGGGGGCATCGGTCTCGTCTATTCGGCAAACATCGGCGACGATTATGCGATGTTTGAGCCGGCGCACGGCTCTGCTCCGAAATACAAAGGAATGAATAAGGTGGACCCGTGCGCAACGATTCTTGCCGGCGCATGGATGCTCCGGTATCTCGGCGAGGATGATGCGGCTGACCGGATCATCCGCGCAACCGGGCAGACGATTGCGGCGGGCACGACCACGTATGATCTTGGTGGAAGTGCGAGCATGAGCCGGATGACGGATGCAATCATCGGAAACCTGGAGTGATCGAGTCTTTTTAATTTCTTCCGGTCGGTTGAAAAACATGCCGCCAATCCTGCAAACACTGGTACGATTGGATTGGTGAAATCAGTGTACGTACTCAATATTGTGTGGATATCCGCATACAAAACCACGAGAAAGACTACCATTTTCTTGTGTTAATCTCGTGAAATCTCGTGGTTTTTCACCACAGCTATCAAGCGAGACGCGAAGGATATCGTTAACCCACATCTCCACGTATTTCGTGCTGTTGTGCATCACAACTGACCATACACAATTTCCGGATGGGCGCGGCGCTTGAGGGAAGATATTTAGAGGATGAAGAAGAAACGGGTAGTGGGGGCAGTAACCAGAAATGGACTACAGTATCTTGATCGTGGACGACGAGGGGGATATTCGCAAATTGATGTCTCTGTTTCTGGAGATGAACGAGACACACACGTTTACGATATACTCCGCTGAAAACGGCAAGAAAGGCATCAATATATACAGCAAACTGACAAATAGTAGACGCAAACCGGATCTCGTGCTGATGGACCTCAGAATGCCTGTGATGGATGGAGTTGAAGCGACCAGGCGGATTATTGAGAACCACCCGGATGCAAACGTCTACATCTTCACTGCGTACGCCAGAACCGAGGTGGAGCAGGATGCGCTCATTGCGGGCGCAAGAGGAACGCTCTCCAAGGACGCAGACTGGAACCGGACTGTCGAAAATGTCGTAAACATTCTGGAATCGTCATAAGCTGATAACCTGCGCCACAATCGATCTAACGATTGTTTGGTGAACCTGGCTGTTAATTAGCGGTGCGTTTATCAAAGAAAGATAACAGGAATGTTCATGTCGAGGATTGATATAGACGGTACGGATGAACACATCAAATTCAAGACGATTGGGGGCACTTCCGTGAGCCCCGGACCAGACTACGCGATTCGGTTGGGGCAGTCTCGCATTGATCAATGCAGGAATCGCCCAGGGGAAGAACAGAAGCGGTCTCAACTGTTTTCTCCTGTCACTACTCTTCGGTCCCCTTGCCACATTGGTTCTGGTTGCCTTTTGCGAGAAAGAGTGAGATTTGCCAGTTCCGGGTTTCCTACGAGAGACCCGCATCAGCGGTTATGTGGTTATGATGTCGATACTTGCCGAGCGCGGAATCAACCTCCCTGTGCGTATGCTTGTGCAGGTGCAGGTGAACATGCCCAGCCTCATTCTCTATCGTCTGTGTCAGATTCCTTGCCGCGCCCTCAACCGATAGCGGGAGCACATCGCACGGATACCCGAACGCCTGAAGCACCTCAAAGAACTGCATGATCGTCGGGACCTCGAGCCCTGCCGCAACAAGCATCTCGGAGTCTGAGAAGACGTCGCGGGTGGTTCCGTCCGCAACAACGGTCTTATCCAGGACGATTACCCGGTCGGCAAGTTCGGGAATCGCGTTTACATCATGCGTGATTATGATGAGAGTCTTTCCCGCATTCTTCAGTCTCCTGAGGATAACTATCAGTTCAGCCCTGCTCTTCGGGTCCAGATTGGCCGTGGGTTCGTCCATCGCTATGATCTCGGGCTCCATCGAGAGTACGGTTGCTATTGCAGCCCGCTTCTTCTCGCCGCCGCTCAGATGATGCGAGACCCGTTCCTCATAGCCGGCAAGCCCGACCAGCTCGAGCGACTCCCTGACCCGATGTTTCACCTCCTCTTTCGCAACACCGAGGTTGATCGGACCAAACGCAACGTCATCGCCGAGCAAGGGCATAAAAAGCATGTCGTCAGGGTTCTGAAAGACGATTCCGATCTTCTTCGGCATCTCATGCACTTTTTTCGGATCGACAGAATCGCCAAGAATCTCGACGGCCCCGCGTGACCCGGTGCTATGCAGTATCCCGTTCAGGTGGAGGAGGAGTGTTGATTTGCCTGCGCCATTCGGTCCGACGAGCGCTACAGACTCGCCCTTCTCGATTACAAACGAGACATTTTTGAGCGCAGCCGTCCCGTCGGGGTACGTGTAGTTCAGATCGTGAACACGTATCGCAGCCATCAGATTCCCCTATATACGCTGAACGCGCCGGACATTGCTGCAACCTGCAGAAGAACCGCGAAACCGAAGACCAAAATCGCATTGATCCAGTCCTGCCGTTCGGAATCGAACTCGTGCAGTGTGACGACCTTTCCGGAATAGCCCTTGGACCTCATTGCATAAAATACGCGGTCTGCCCGCTCGTAGCTCTTCACAAAGAGCATCGCAATCGATTTACTCATCGTTGTGAGCGTGTAGAGATCTCCTCGCCGCTTAAATCCCCTCGATGCGAGTGAGCGCTCGGTTCGCAGGAATTCATCGCTGATCACGAAGATGTACCTGTACGTAAAAGCAAACATCTGAACCAGTTTGTTTGGCAGATGCAGACCTTCCAGTGCCTTGATCGTGATATCCATCCGTGATGTTCCGATCATCGGAAAGATCAGCATCACCGCTGTGAGTGCCTTAAGAACGATCATCGCAGCGAACCCGACCGCCTCAATTCCCCGGTAACTCAGTGTGATTCCATAGAAACGTACTATCTCAACTCCGGTATCGGTGCCCATAGTGGTGAACGGGATTATCAGAAAGAACGGCAGCACCAATAGGAATACCAACTTCAGACGGTCCAGAACAAAGGAAAACGGGAGTTTTGATAGGTAGACCAGAATAATTGCGAAGATCATGCCGACCATAACCAGTGTGAGGTTATAGAGTAGCACAACCGAGAATATCAGCGCGAGTATGGACACGATCCTGAGACGGGGGTCCCACCTGTGAATCGGCGAGGATAGCCCCGCGTACATGTCAATCTCTGAGACCATGCTCAATCACCGTCTGTAGAGAAGTTCCGGTTGGACTGTCGCAAGGAAACCGGCGACAACTCCTGTGAAGATCGCCTCGATTGCGATGATCGGGAGGTGCGCAGTCGCGACAACTATCGCCACCTCAAAGAACTCCTCGCCGGTTGTGGCGAGTTCGAGTGTGAGGAAGAGTACAGCAAGCGCAACCGCTATGCCGCCTCCGAGTGTGCCGAACAAGATCTCCTTTCGCTTTATTCCGAGATTTAATCGCATTCCGTATTTGAATAGCAGATACGCCAGCAGCGCGGGGACGCCCATGTTCACCGTGTTGATCCCGATCGTGGTTACGCCTCCGTGCTGGAAGAGGAAGTACTGCAGAACGAGTGCCACGAAGATGCACGGATACGCGAGCAGCCCGAGCGTTACCCCTGCAAAGCCGTTTAATATGAAGTGAACACTCGTGGGTCCAAACTTAAATTGGATCAGTGACGCAACAAAGACCGCGGCTGTTATGACTGATAGTTTTGGCACGTCCTCGATCTTCATCTTTGAGAGCGTGTATGCGAGGATTATGACTGTTATCGCCCAGCCGCCCTCCCAGAGCAACGGATCAAGGATGCCGTCTGAAATATGTACCATTTATTTTTCACCCATCACTTATTTTCATACTGCTTTTTCATCTTTCGGGATGCAAGGATCATTGCTATCCCGATAAGTCCTGCCAGATACCCGAAACCGGAAATTACCTCCCTGCGCGGTAGATTTGCTTCATCTTCTGTTTCTTCCTGCTCTGCTTCTGTGAGTCCTGCGCCTTCTGCAAGGTTCACAGTCTCGTTGCCTCTATGTCCCAGCGATGAAACCACTACGTCGTACTCGGATATACCGATCTTCGGTGCGAAATAATACATGCCATCTTCACCGGTCTCGCCTGTGAGATATAGTTCATCTTCCTGCCCGTCTCGGATTGCGTAGACCTCAACATCCGCATAAGCCATGGGAGCCATGCCTCCGCCGCCGTAATACGCCTTGACCGCGATCTCGTTCACATATCCCTGCACGATCACCCTGTGCGCGGACGCAACCGGGCATACGAGCGCCATGCACAAGACAAGTGAGAGCACCAGAATATTCAGGTTTTTCACCGATTTCACTTCAACACCACTCATGACTATATTTCAACGGATCAACCATACAGCGCGCCATCATAAAAGATTGGCAGGGGTGATAAAACCCCTGTTGATCCATCCGGTCTACCTGTCACAGTCTCTTACTTCCGTCGCATCAGAATTGCAAGCGCTGCAAGCAGCCCGACTGCGGCAAAGATCGCTCCAAATCCTGGCGAAGATGTTGCAGATGATGCTGCACGTTCTGCTGCCGCCTTTGCCTCTGCCGCCGCAGCCTTTGCATCATTTACTGCCTTTGTTAGTTCTGTCGACGATATGGACGTTCCGGAAGGCGCTTCCACTGGTGGGAACGGCTCAAGTATCGGGACGATGAAGACACCCCTCACGTTGCGCTCGGACTCACTTTCCGGTTCCATTGTTGCGCCAACGAACCATATCCCGGGCTCATCGAGTGTGTACACAAATTCGCCGTTGTCGTTGGACTTGGTGAGCCGTGTGAAGACCATTGGAGGGTCGTATTCGAACATATCCTCTGCGATCCCCACGATCTCATTGCCAAGATCGAGTGTGTGGTAGATCTCAATTTCTACAGGCGCGCCTGTGAGCGCCTTGCCATTGTAAAGTGCCTTTCCGGCGAATACGAAACCAGCCTCCATACCATAAGGTCGCATGTACGGAAGGACCTCGGTCTGCTGCCCTACTTCGGAATCCCAGCCAATCCACGCCTCTTTGCCGCAGTGGATCACTGCCTTGGTGTAATCGATCAGGTTCTCGCCCTCGTCTTCGTACGCGACAAAGACAACCGAGTCGCCCTCCTGGTCAACGGTGAACGAGGCTTTGTAAGCCTTGAAATCTCCAGGATTTCCGTCCTCGCCCTGCCCGCTGACCGTAATTTCCGTCGGTGGGAGCGTCTCGACGGTTCCGTCAGGCTTCATGACAGAGATCTCAGGCACAGATGCCATGTCAAAGAGTATATGCTCGTAGGGGTGCCCCCACATCGTGTAGATGGTCTTTGTCTCGCCCATCGTTGCTATGTAGTCCTCAGGTGCCACATCCCATACGGTAGCCTCGCTGTCGCTTGGAAATACCATCGTGAAATGTGCACACGCCATGCCAGCAGATCCTATCAAAAGGATCGCCGCAAGTGTTGTTGTTATTATGTTTTTGTTCATGTATATTACTTCCGATGTTGCCAGGTAGTACGAGATGTACGTGATGTTATCCCGATTTACGTTTTGTTACACTCATACGTTATATATAGTTTGCGGGCGCGCAACCCCGCGCTTTTCGAAACTCCTGCGACAACGGCAGTGAAATATTACGAGTCAAATAAAGATAGCACTTAATTCCACTTATATGGTAATTGTCAAAAATTATACGTGGTGATTGGACGTGTTTCTTAAATTAACCCGCGTATATCGAAGGTTTTAAGTAATCAGACATTCCGTCTACATTGTGATTGATATGATCTGCATGACCCCAATTTACAAAAACAGAGAAACCACCCACGTCCATGGTTTTAATATCTACGAAAGGATTATACCCGGTCTCGGCGGCGGCACGGATCATGGTACAGACCACTACGCAGAATCGATAACCGAAGAGATCGTGGCGATACATCACTCAATCAAGGATTTTGTGGACAGAGAGGTCTATCAAGACCCCACCGGCAATCTCAAAGCCGTTTTTCAGCGGCTTGACTATCTGGTCGCACTTGATATAGACAACAGATCCGCAGAAGAGATCCTGTCCAATCCCAGATTTAACTCTGCATTCGATGCTATCAGCACGTTTCGAGGCGAGTATACGGCAGAACTTGAGGCAGAACAGGCAAACTTCATACTAAAGAGCAAAGATCCATGGAAGGCGCTTACAAATTTCACATACCTCACAAATTACATCCAGCTGGCGCGAACCGAGTCTCGGGGGGCAGGGCTTAAACCGGGTAACACGGTTCTCTTTCTCGGAAGCGGTCCACTGCCACTGACGCTCATCATACTCTGCCACCAGCACGGGACGGGCGGAATCGGGATCGAACAGTATATAGAGAGGGTCGAACTCTCAAGACGGGTGCTTGATAAGCTCGGGCTCTCCAGGGAGATCAGGATAATCAACGGAACCCATCTGACGCTGCCACTGGAAGAGACGCCAGATCTGATCATGGTAGCTGCTCAGGCTGAACCCAAAAAAGAGATATTCGATCATCTGGCAAAGGTGCTGCCTGCGGGAACAAAGATATCGTACCGCACATACGAAAAGGGGCTCAGACGGATGCTGGACACGTTTTATCGCTATGAATTGCCAGGACGGCTCAGAGAATACCTGAGGGTTCATCCGGAGCCGCCTGCCAACAATACCAGCGTCTTTCTGACCGTTGCCGATTGAACCATCGGGATTCAGGCGATTGAGAGTGCAAAGTGCTCTATTCAGATAGATGCGAAAACCCCGAAAAAGCGAAACGTTTGCACGCACGGATCGACTGTTGATCATCGTGCAGATTAACGATCCTTTTTGGTGAGGAATACAACGGTATTGTTGACAGGTGGTTTCGGTCGGATCCTTAAGTATTCTTCAAACTGTTCAGGCAATTCCAGAAAAGAAGACGTCTCCAATAATCTTCTAAGCCCTTTCTCATAGATGCGGTAGGATATCTTTGTTCCTGCCGGAAGCACGCCTGCCAGATGATCAAATATCTCCTTTTTGGGTTCGGCTGCTGCAGCCACCATAACGAGTTTACACCCATTCGAATGCAATCGGAAGTGGTTTCCATCCATTATCTCGATCTGATCAGAAAGCCCCAGTTTCATGAGAACTCTTCTTGAGAGTTTTGCTCTGTCCGGTTCCTGTTCAATCCCAATCCCTCTGAGACCGTGCTGGTGGCAGAGCATTATAAGAGTCAAAGGCAGTGGTCCACTCCCGATAAACACAATGCTATCGCCGGGTTCAAGCCCGGATCCCTGATACTCGGTAAGGGCCAGTTGGAGATAATTTGAGAAATGGGTGAAATGTTTCAGCGCATCCCACGGATCTTCACTATCCAGTATGGCGTTTGCATTCTCGGTTTCGAGTCTCAAACTATATAGATTTCTGAATCTGACGATAGATTCAAGTGCCGAATCAAATTCAGGTGTGCAGAGAATCTCTTCTGCAGATTTATCGTCCAGATCCATCGCGGCCAGATAGTCCAACCTTCGGAAAAAGGTCTTAAGACGATTCGAATGACTGTGGAGGATTTCTTGATCCTTAATATCCTTGGTAACTGTATACGTTGTCGACAGTTCTTTGATTATCGATTCTGATGAACGATCCATAATATTACTCACATTCATGGAAATGTCCTTTTAGCTATACCTTCATAAAGTTATTTCTTACACCTTACTTTGAAAGTTACTGGTTCTGATGTTTTCTGTGGTCGATATCGGTAGCTCTCACGTGTGTAGAAATCGCGGGCGTAACTATAGTCATCGTTCTCGTCCCCGCGACTCTGCGACTCTCTCGTTAAATCAGAGGAACGCAGGGACGCAGAGGCGCGCAAAGTCGCAAAAATGAAAATCCCCATCGCTTCGGCATCTTTAAAAAACCACAGAATCTATCAGAATCCGGATTTTTCTGATAGCAGAAGTATCCATTGCGTGTTATATGTACATTTTATTATACTTAAAGTTTGTTGTAACTATTGGTAATGATACTACTTAATGTGTACATATTTATTTAAAAATGGTTAGTGGCAATAAATTTATAGACATGGCCGGGAGTAAAACGATAGTGGGTGGCAGCTAATGCTGGTCAGGAATGGGCAGAAGAGAGGGTCTTTCAAAGATGGGTAGTACGGTGTTTACACCCCACATATATATCTTTTGCGGAACACGCGCGCGGGATGTGGACATTCCTGCCAAGATCGACATTCTGGTGCCATCACAATGGCAGGATGTTACGAATCTGCTAAAGATAATACATAATTCCACATATCTGAGGATTGTCAGAAATTTTGCGTGATGATTGAACTTTGATCTTAAATTAACCGGAGTACGCCAAAGCTTTTAAGTATTAGTCTCGGTTTACATCTGTATTGTGATTAATATGACCTGTACAACGCCACTTTACACGGGCGGGCAGACCGCATTCATTCGCGACCCGGATATGTATGAAGAGATCATACCGGGTCTTGGCATCTGCTCGGATTCCTGCGAAGGATTGGTAGCCGGAGAGATCATGGATATCTATTCGACGATCGCGGATTTTGACCGCGAAGAGACATACCCAAACCCATCAAATCATCTCAACACCGTCTTCCGAAGGCTGGACCAACTGATCGCACTGGATGTGAACGATGTGACCACAGAGGCGATTCTGTCCAATTCCGGGATCAATTCTGCGTTCGATGTGATCACCAGATTCAGAAGTAGTTACACCGCAGAACTGGAGATCGAGCAGGCGAACGCAATATTGAATAGCAGTGACCCGTGGCAGTCGCTCAAAGATTTCGACTACTTTTCCAATTACATCCAGCTTGCAAGAACCGAATTTCACGGAGCCGGGCTCAAAGCGGGCGACACAGTTCTCTTCCTCGGAAGCGGACCGCTGCCACTCAGCTTAATCGTCCTCTGCCGCGAGTACGGACTCAGAGGAATCGGAATCGAGCAGGAAAAAGAGAGGGTTGAACTCTCGCGAAAGGTGATTGGGAGACTCGGGCTTTCAAAAGAGATCGAGATAACCAATGGCAACCAGTTCACGCTGCCCCTCAAGGAGCCGGTCGATCTGATCATGGTGGCTGCTCAGGCAGAACCAAAAAGTGCGATCTTCAGCTATCTGGCAGAGGTCTTGCCTGCAGGAACGATGATATCCTACCGCATCTATGAAAAAGGGATGAGACGGCTGTTGGACACGTTTTCTCGCTACGAACTGCCAGAGAATCTCAGAGAGTATAGGAGAATCCGACCAACACCTCCTGCCAACAACACATCCGTCTTTCTGTCGGTAGGTTGTGCATGAGAGTCCGGTTTGGATATTCTGAGATGCGATTACGTATATTCGAGCCGCATGGCAAATTGGTTTCATCTGCCGATACCCTTTAGTACCACCACCACTCAAAATCTCTCTTATATGCCCGGGTGGCCTAGCCGGGATGGCGCCAGACTCATAGGGACTACAGAAGTGCGCTGAAATATCCGGAGAAATCTGGAGATCACGGGATCGAAACCCGTCCCGGGCATGTTATATATTCTGCAAGGGTCCGTCGGATGTGCAACAGCACAAAAGACGTGGAGACGTGGGTTAACGATGCCTTTCGCGTTGCAATGCAAAAACGACCAGTCATATCGGTTATTTACCAGAGCTCACCCCACTTTGGTTTCGAGGAGTGTGTCACGAATTTAGTCTATTTCTGGCAGTTTCTATCATGAATAGACTAATGGCACGAATCTATTCCGTTTTAACATTTGTGAAATTCGTTCAAACGTGTCATTCGTGATCCCTAAGCACTTAATATCACACCAGCACAATTCATCTACGAGACGCTTACACTCGCGAATTACAGAGAGAGCCGGTTTTTTCCGCCTCATCTAAACACATACATAACGCAAAGAAACGAGGGTGCGAGTGGCGCAAAGAACAAAAATCCCCCCGTTGATGATCAGGTTGTATGAGCATCAGTCGCTGTGTGTTTATGGTTAGATTGCCCATTACAGCATTTTACATAGTCCACTACTTCATCACACTCCCGCACCACCCCATATTTCCGATTAAAGAACGTAAGCACGTTCCCAACGTCTCTTGTGAGCAGAAATTTCGCGTCAGGATGTATCGTTGTCACATACCCTGGCCAATCGATAATCTCAACGCCTTCCGGGCTTGCGAAGACGTTGTACTCGCTCAGGTCCGCGTGAATAAATCCTGCGGCGTATATTTTTCTGATCTGCTCGATTATCCCGTCCAGAAACCAGTCCGGATCGTCCACCGTTGTCTTTGAGAGTTCGCTCCCGTGCGCAACGGTCATTACGACCACGTGCCGATTGTAATCAATGATTCCTGGCACGCGGACCTTGTTCTGCAGCGTGGCGAGCGCGTCACGCTCACGCTCGGCTGCGCGCTTGGCTACGAATATCCAGTGATGCTCCCGCCCAGTATCGCGCTGGCGTGACACCTGCTTGAAGCTCGTGTATCCGGCGCGGTGGAACTTCAAAATCGCAGGTTCGCAATCATAGATTCCCTCGTACACAACCGACTCTTTCCCAACGCCGATATTCTCCCCGATCGCTGAGAGCCCCCGCCGTGTCAGCCTGCCCAGCGCAAGTACGTCGTAGCCACCGAAATGTATCCGGTAACCCGTGTAAGGCGTGGTGGTCCTCTTGATGAGCCCGAATTTTAGGAGCCTGTTGATGCGATACGTAACCTCGCTTGTGGGCAGTCGCGAAAAAGAGGACAGTGTATCCGATAAAACCCACTGGTAATTCCGCATCCCTATCTCTATGCCGGTGAGTACGCGGAAATCGTTCTTTTCCAGTTTCTTAAAGATCGAGCTATCAAACATTGTGGTTAAGTGATGAAGCCAAGGTCCGGATTCGAACCGGAATAGAATCGCTCTGCAGGCGATCGCGTTGCCTCTCTGCCACCTTGGCGCGGGTTACTGCACTCGGAAATTGTGCAACGATTTCTTGGTGTGTTATGGTATATAAGATATATGGTATGTGTTTAGCTCACTAAATCGACATCGTTAGGCGGTGTAATTTCGTATATTTTTCGATTTTTGGTAATGGCTACAATTTCCAGATTCAAAAACAATAACAAGCGGAATACCCTGAGAACTCTTGTTTCATGTCGATTTTGGTCTATTATGGCTCTTGATAGCGAATCTGGTAGCTAAACACATACGATATATGCAATCCGTTGCGAGACCTTTCTGATAACTCCTGAGATCGGGTGTTTTGAGAAGAGTACGGAGGAAAAATGATGGTGAATCCCCGTTCCCGGTTATCTCTCGCCCTCACAATCACCATCACCACCGTCACACCCATTACAACCAACATCGCAGACATCGCATGCGGACCCGCGCTTGACTCCATCCTCAGAATCCAGAACCCGCGTTGCATAAGCAAGCACTGTTGCGTTCGAGAGCGTTCCTGCAATCAAGATTGCATCGAATATCTCCTCCTTTGATAATCCAAGCTTCTCTGCGATGCGGATGTGCATTCGCAGGCAGTGGTCACACTTGATCGCAGCAGATACGCCAATTGAGATCAGTTCAATCGTCTGGGGGTCAAGACGTTTGAATTCCCGGATGATTGCGCTGTCGTAGAGTATCTTCGGGACCAGGAGTTCGGGCGTATCCTTCAGGAACTGCAGGATGTACGGAACCTCGCCGTAGTACTTCTCAACGGCATCAAGCAGTTCATCCACAACATCATCAGGATCCCTCTTCATGATCCGCTGTATCTTCTCGATGTCCATCCATACCCCTCCTAAATTACAAAACCGGTCACTGATTTTGGTAATATTCGGATTAGCATGTAATCCCTCATGCCGGACGGTAACACCCTGGCAATCTCGCCGAGATTTGGACCCTCTTCAAACTCTATATTCTCGATTGCCTCTTTGTACTGCGAATAAGGAAGTTTTACACGAGCGCCCATGAGTTGCAGCGTGATTGGCGCTGGAGAGAGTGATTTATTAATTTCCGGTATCTGCTCCTTGATCTCCTTCATGATGCGTGCCGGATGCGTGGTCAGCGGGTCCTTTGAGATCTCGAGCCTCTGTTCATCGAGAATTACACCCACGACCTCTGCCAGCTTATCGAGCGCGCCGATCTCACCTTCGTTCCTCAACCGGTGCGCAATCCTGCCGAGATGCCCGACATACGCCTTCGCATACGCAGGAGTCGTGCTGAGTTCGGGCGTGCCAGTGATGACACACGGGATCTCAATATCCTTGTACAGCACGTATTTCTCTTTCATCAGGCAGTCCTCGAAGTTTCCGAGCGTGAAGACAGCGAGATCGTGCTCGTCGGTCAATGCACGCTCCTTTGCTGAGATCTGCGCAATCCTTCGCCCAACCCCCCTCGCAAGCCCGATCAGCGTTGTGTTTGCGCCCTGTCTGCGCATATACTCTGCCACATCGCAGGCATGGTGCGGAAGGTGGTGGTATGCCAGCGTCGGTGCGATCACGATTATATCGGTTCCTGTGAGTGGTGCCCTCGTGATCTTGGCGCGGAGCTCCTTTGCCAGATCCTCGAGCATGGATACGTCTTCATGCGGGCAGAGCATCTGGATCATGACCTCGGTCTGCATGTAGTTTGTCTGGAGGACGTATCCGCCAAGGTCCTCGATCAACTCGATTACGAGATTGTGTTTGAAGACGCCGCCCTCGTACATGATCGGTTCAAGCATCTCCGGAAACCTCCATTTCACTGCCCTCTTTTAGTTCAGCCATCATCCCTTCCGCCCTCTTAATCCATTCCGGGTGTATGGCATCCTCTGACGCCACAAAGAGCATCTCTGAGCCAGTGGAGACGTGATGTCTCACACGGAAGCCCTCCGGCGTAATTCTGAGAAGGGCATCTGCGAGCCGTACCTCAATCTCCCTGCGCGGATCGGCAATGACCGTATCCGCAATCGATTTTGATGCCTCCGCCATCTCCTCGGTTGTAATTGTCATCGTCTTTTTGTCGGGCTGCTCGATATTCTCGTGCCCATACTCCATTCTGAGTCTGCCAAGCAACTGGGGTACGTATTCTTCGTTTGTCAGCTCCAGAATCACCTGCTTACTGCTCGGAGTTCCGGTTGTGACGTCTGCAACATCACTGACCCGGATTGGCGGAAGACCGGTCCTGATCAATGCGCAGAAGATAAAAACCGGTTCAGCCGGGTCGATTTCGACCCACAGACGTCCGAGAACTGTTGTGAGTTCCAGATCAGCAAGAACGTCACGAATAACCGAGTCGTAAGCCTCCGCGCCTGTCTCGTCCGGGGACTCGACTTTGAATACCTCGAGCGGTTTCATGAACTGTCACCACCTGCCATCACAATCACTCCTCGATGAAACCGGATGCAAGCAATGCAGATCCCACCGCGCCGATCAACTGTGCGTGTGGCGGCACGATCACCTCTGCCTGTAGCAGTTCGTGCATCGCGTATGGCAGCCCCTCTATGAGCGATGTACCCCCGACCATGATCACTGGCTCTCTCACCTCGACCTCCTGGAGTTGCTGCTCAAAGACCTGCTCCGCAACGCTGTAGCATGCTGCTGCCGCAACATCCTCGTGGCGCGCCCCCTTCGAGAGCGAGTTCACAAGACTCTGGATGCCGAAGACGATGCAGTAGCTGTTCATCGAGATTGCGGACGCGTCGCCTGCGAGCGCAAGCGTGCCGAGTTCGGTGATATCAACACCCAGACGCTTTGCGGTCATCTCAAGGAATCGTCCTGATGCGCCTGCGCAGATTCCACCCATCGTGAATATTCCGGGGATTCCGTCGTTCACTGATATTGCTTTGTTGTCCATTCCGCCGACGTCAATGACGGTTGCCGCCCCTTTCTGCCGGTCGGCAAGGTATACAGCGCCCTTTGAGTTCACGGTGATCTCCTCCTGGACCAGATCCGCATTGAACACATCTCCCAGAAGGAATCTGCCATACCCGGTCACGCCCAGCGCCTGAATCTCGTCTCTCTTGATTCCCGATTCCTGAAGCGCTGTTGCGAACGCCTCCTCCGCGCTCTTTACAACATCGGTGGAACTGACCCAGCCGAATCCGAGAACCTCGTCATCCTTCATGACTACAGCCTTTGTGGTGGTCGATCCCGAGTCGATTCCTGCGGTGATGCCGGACTGAGTCTCGCGTGCGAGCAGACTGCGCCTCTTAGCGATTGTTGTCAGTGCTTCCATCCTAGTTAGGAGCGTATCTGCAGTGGTTCGCTCGGTATACGAGTAACTGATCACAGGAAGCCCGGATTTCTCGTGGATGTACCTGCGAATCTCGTTTCGGACGAGCGCGCCCTCTGCACACCGGAAGCATGTTCCGATGAATACGGCGTCAGCGGTGGTGTGCCCCTCAACAACCGAGATTGCGCGGGCGAGCATCAATTTAAGATCCGGACTCGTGACCTTCAGTCCGAATTTTGCCTCTGCTGCCTCCACCTCGTCAAGATCGATGTCCGGAAAGATGATCTTTGCTCCGACCCGCTCTGCGGCTGATTCAATCTCGCCCTGAATTCCAGTGTACTCGGAACCACACGATATCTGTGCGACCTCTATTTCGTTCATGCGTCCGCCTCCGTTGTGTCCTCAAGACCTTTCAAGAATTCGGATATCCGGTATACGAAATTCTCCGCATCAGCATCCGATGTCGGATAATTCAGATCGAGAATCGGGATTCGTTTTGCGCGTATCAGAAAACCCACGAGCTCGCTTGTGCGCTGGCAGCCCATGCATCCGAACCCGATCGGTGCGTCCTCGACGAGGATCGCTGCCTCTGCATCCTCGATCAGTGGATCCAGAAGCGACATGCGCCCGCGAACGCCTGCGGGAACCTCGACAGCAGCATACTTGAGCCCGCGTTTCGGGTCTTCAGGTGTGATGTTCAGGGGCGGAGAGTCGATCCCCGCCGTCGTGACTTTTTTTCTGATCTCCTGCATGATCGCAAGCGGCTTGTGACCGAAGCGCTCGACGAGATCATAGAGAATCAGACTGTTACTTGGATAAATGAAGATGCCTTTCATGTTCCGCCTCGCTGATGTGCTATGATGTGTAAGATATGATCGATTCCGGTATATGAATGTGTCTGAATGAGACAAAAGGAAAAGCGGTATGAATGCTAAAGTAGTTTGTGGTTGTTAGCTGTATCAATGGCGAAAGCGAGAGTGGACTGGTGGCAATCGCAGAAGGCGAGACCATATCTGATCAGCGCCATCGCCCAATTCAATGAGATTGCGGCTTGCAGAAGGAAAAATGACGAAACCATGTCTTGCGAATCGATTTTTAGAGTGTTGGGCACGTTGTGTGACGGATTTCGTGCACGCCATGAAGAAACGGACGATCTGTGGGCGTGGGGGGTTGTGGAGTGCCTGCTCGGCAACCCGTCGAACCGGCTTGCGGTTTACGGCACACTGATGCGGGGCAAATCGAATCACAGGGTAATTGGGGGGATTGCAGGAGAATGGGGCTGCGGGTTTGTGCACGGGCGTCTGGAGGAGCATTACGGTTTTCCGTTCTTTGTGCCGGATGCCAGCGGGGACGCGATTCCGGTTGACGTCTTGAGTTCTGCCGAACTTCCTGCCTCGTGGGAGCGGATCGATCGGTTCGAGGGAGTCTGGTATAATCGATGCCTGGTACCGGTGCATGATTCCGACGACGAGGTTATCTTCATCGCAAACATCTATTGCAAAGCGTCTTTTTCGCAATTGCAAGTCTACTGATCAATTCCGGAACCGCGCGAACGCATGGGGTATGGTAAAGAGAATATAGTAAAGAATCTCATCATAGTGGCACAATCCCTAGTTAGACCGCCCGGATTTTCGGTTATTCTGCAAAATAGCGGCTCTTTGACAATTCGCGTTACAAACATTTCGTAGATGAATTGTGCGTGTGATTTTAAGTGCTTAGAGATCACGAATGACACGTTTAAACGAATTTCACGTACTTACTCAATATTGTGTGGATATCCGCATATACCCTGACTTTCGGTGAATTGAAATGTGGCGCCCTTTCATCGTCACAGAAAACATGTATAATTACCAATGGTAACAACGCGATTGAAGAATGGACGTTTGAGAAGGGTGGAACGTGTCATGCCCGCGTAACTCATTTTGGACCACAATTTACGTTTCACCGAAAGTCGAGATATACAACCACGAGATTACACAAGATTAACACAAGAAGATGGTCGTTTTTCTCGTGGAAATCTGTGTAATCTTGTCTGTTGACAAGAAGTTGCATCATGGATTGCCTAACCGGCTACCCCCTCCATTCGGGGCAATCCTACCGCAGAATGCGTGGATGGCAACGCCCACGTAGTAAGCTGCGGAACAACGTGGAACAATCAGAAAGTCCGATTCGGATCAACTGCCAGGATAAGAACACTATGAAGAGTATAATGCGAACCATTGGAAGAGTCGTAACGCAGGATAAGCGAAAACGGACTGCCTTCGCTTATACCAAAAGGTACGAAATCAGACTATAACGGCTGCAGATACGTTATAGGGAATGGACAGATGGTTTCCGGCTTACAGATGGCTTTTAAGGTGTTCATAATTATCTGTGATGCAGAACCCGGGTCAAGCCCTATATGCTCCCGGAAAATCCGGGTAGTGACCTCGCAAGGGCAAACGATGGCATAGAGGGTAGAGGAATCGGTAAGAAGCGAATGGCATCTTGTAATGAGATGTATGGAGGTTCAAAATTTGCCTCAACCCGAAAAGGTGCTGACTTATCGAGCGGTGTCTCATTGTATGCAAGGAGGCAAACCTGTGAATGTAAGTAGTTCAATTACGCCACTAAAAGGCGAGAGACTTACAGACATTCGACTTAAACCCCAGTGGACTGATATCGACTGGGCAAAGGTCGAAGAACATGTTAACAGGCTGCAAACCAGAATTACAAAAGCAGTTAAGGAACGGAACTGGCATCTGGTTCGACGAAACAAGCGACCGTTGAGTACTCCGACCATGACCGTTAGGACGATGCAAATGCTGCACGCCCTTCGGACCAACTTGGAAGGAGACTTCAAGGTCGTTTCGATGCCAGAATGTCACAGAAACAAACTGCTGCCCGATACAGAAAGGGTTATGAAATGCTTGAGCGGTATGAAGGGAAACTGTCACGTACCGTTCTGAGATGAGAAAGGGCGAGTAATCGCCCTTTTCTTAATCTGCGACTCCCAATATGCCATTTGCGGTATCTTGCCGTTTATAGGCTTGATAGCGCATACTCCTTTTCCTTTATGGGGAATAAGGGGAGCATATTGGGCCTCCCGAGTTCCCATAATCTCCATTTGGTACCATGCTACGGTCTGAGACCCCGCTGGACTCATACCACCTCGCGATGTCCCAAAGATCGGACTAACGGTGGTGTGAATGCTGCCTTCCGTTACACAGACAACGTCGGCTTCCAGAATCATCAGAATTTCGGGGCTTATAACCTTCACCTTTTTTTTCGATTGTGGCCTGGTATCCCATCCCCCCGGCCTCACAACAGCCCGTTACCGGACCGGGTGCGGGGTTCAGTTCTGAGGTGGTGGCTAGCCTTTCCTCAGGCTGGATTTTCACCAGCTGGCGAGTATGAATTTATCTCGGCGCTCCTGTATTTCCCGTGATGCGAGCTGGTTTCCTGACCGTAAAACGATTTTGCGAATGCACTCGCTCGGGTCCGGTCTTTGCCGGTAGGTACTGTGAACGCGATAAGTGCCCCTTTCATAATGTGGGTGTATACACCCATAAGCTTATATACTTATCGATTCATTATCGCGGCATGCCATCCAAAAAACAGGGCGAAGAACTCAGAAAAATCATAAAGAGTGTTCGGGATGGGACATTCGAATACAAGAGTAAAGAACCGGTAACAACCGACTGGGCGCAATATGACCAGGCGCAGATCTACGAGATGATTTACTATCTGGATAACATAAGGGATCTCGTCGATGAAGCGGATGAACGGATAAAAAAGAGAGCACCCCCCAGAAAACGAGGACCCGGCAGACCGCCAACCGATCCAGCCGACGTCGCCAAAGTCCTACTGTTACAAACGTACGTGAACTCATCAAATAGGTTGGCTGAGGGGTTTTTGCTTCTATTCCGGGAGAAATTGGGTATAGACTGCCATTTTTCTTACAAAACAATAGAACGCGGATACGATAAGTGGGATCCTCTAGAGTCG
>JGI12150J12686_103743_pt1 | contig 39749 bp, 39 predicted proteins | sample ANMFosRound1_FD_12686 | JGI IMG/M metagenome (IMG submission 12686)
CGACTCTAGAGGATCCCACGAATCTGGACAATGTCCCGCCCAATCAGGCAATCGTTCCATTCCTCACAATCGATCTGATTATCCCAGAATCCGGGTGCGCTTTCGGATGCCGAAAGAAAGCAACACAATACACGATTCTGAAGATGTGTATGCCCGATGATTGGCCACAAAACCACGGTTTCCACATATTTTCCACGTGTATAGGCATGCCATTAGCGACCGCAGAAAACAGTAGGGCAACTCCCAATAAATAACCTACCAGACGGCAGGCTCGATGGTGACATCCCACTTTGGTAAATTCCCCAATCTTGTGATCCGCTCTTCGCAGATTTTCATCGCTTCTTTTGTCAATTTCACTCCTTTCTGGTAAACTTTGTCGATAAGATGGACGACCGGATGTACACTGTTCCATGTCATGGTTTCAGCCCATCTGATAGCTTTATCGACTGATGACAAGAGTGTACCGTTCCAATGCATCTCTAAAACCCCCCAACCTCGTTCAATCGAGTTGTATTTGCTGTGATATGGGGGATAATAAATCAGTCGGATTTTCAATCCTGTTTTATCAGCAAATTCGATCATTCGTTTGATAAATTGAGTTCTATGGCTATTTACGTGCGGTCCATTGTCTAGATTTATAACCAACGTTCTGATATTCGCATGCCGTTCTTTATTTTCGTCCCACCATAATTCCAGGGAATCTACAACAAAGTCACTGGTCTCAATCGAGGTGCTGAATACGATCGACATATGGTTCGTTGTTGGTTCAAATACACCAAAAGGAACCATTTTTATCTCAGGATTCATATCATGGTCTAAAGCCTCTTCTGGTTCTTTTTCTCTGGATTTTCCACCTCTGGAAAAATCTCCGATGTTCACTTTAGCTTTAGCGTCAATTGAGATTCTCAAAGTCTCCGGATCCTCATCTGCCTGACGATTGGCTTCATTAACATTCTCAAAAATCGCATCGGTCTCAGGAATCTTCTTAAGTGGCTTGGTTTTTTGAATCCTCTTCAGTTGATAGCCCATTCGGTTTAGGATGTTCCGTATCGTATTTTCGCAAGGTAATTCATCATCCGTGTAGCCTTTTTCATCAATCAGTGCCTGCCGAACTGCTTTCGCTGTCATCCTTGTATATGCAAAAGATGTCTGGAAATTGGGGTCAGTCTGACTCTTCGGATCTACTATCGATTGTATATCTTCCTTGAGTTCGGGCATCTTTTCCTCAGTCTTCTTGTTTCCACGGGCGGAATAATTATCCACACATACGATACCAGTAGTTAACTCCCCCATACCCTTCTTAACCATGTCTCTGCTCCAACCAACTTTACTTTCTGCTTTACGAGCGCTCCCATCCAGTAATTCGATGGTAATATTAGCAACGTATTCTCTTTTTGCAGCACCACTCAATTTCTCTGCCGTATCCTTAATGATCGACTTGAGTGTGTCTGGTATTTCATTTATGTCCATCTTACAAACCATCCTACAGATTTATTGAATCTGTTTTGGAATGATACTGTAATACTACTTACTCTTTAATCTCACTGAAATCTCAATGTGTGGATACACGTATTTCTATCAGCTATTGTCGATCAAGAGACCCGTATTACAACTGGTGAGGGGGTAGATTATTATTTGTGAGTTGCCTAGAACCAGCAGCTCTAATGGCTTTAGCAATTGGGATGGCGGTAAACCTTTTATAACATAAAATACTATTACCAATTGTGGGTGAAGAAACTAAATCGGGACAAGTTGCGGGAGTTATTAGTATAATAGTTTGCATATTATTCATTATTTTTGCTGCAAATTCTGGTTGGAATATGGCAGGCCAAGTAATGGGGGCCATTGGGCTGATATTTGGTATATTGGGGTTTGGAAGTTTCTGGAAACCTGAAACAATTGGTCAGATTACTTCACAAATATTGGAAAATATTGCAAGAAATGCAGAAGAACAAAACAGCCAAACACGCCAGCAAAACCAAAATCATCCAAATAATAGCCCCCAAGCGTATACCGAAGACGGAGATGTTACGATCAATCAAGAAATTCATGTACATGAGCCACAGGGAAGAAAAAAGAGATATTAACCACCCCCAATGCACTATCAAAAAATTATTTCACTTAACGGTCGGTGGTTTTTCGAAAGGGACACGAAGCGGTGAAGAGCGGATGTGAAGTCCGTTTTACCAAATAAGCGAATGCAGCGCATAAATTATAAGAATTAAGAGCAGTTTTCCAATCTTATGCTAATCTAACAGTAGGATTGAATTCATAGAGTTTACATTCATATTCACTATTTTTTAGTGTATTAACAATCCAGTCAGAAAATTTTTCTTTCATTTGATTATAAAATTCATCTTCTTTTAATCTTTCAATAGCAACTATGGATTCCGGACAAAATATTTTAATTAACATTTGTCCATTTTCAAAATTTCTAGAAAAATTAATGTCAATAATTTTATAATATTGGCTCAAACCACTCTCATGTAACAACACATATCTGAAACCGGTTTGATGCTCTTTTGTAAGTTCAGGTTTTACTATAAATTTGAATGTTAAACCAGTTGGTATAACCATCTCTTCTTTAGGCAATTCTACAGAAGGATCAATTTTCTTTGCTTTTTCATAATCTTTTTTAGCACTCTCGGGATTACCTTTTCTTTGTTCGATGTATCCTTTTTCTACAAAAGCGTCGGCATAATCCGGTTTAAGTTTTATAGCTTCATCCAAATCTTTGATTCCCTCGTCAAATAAATATATATCTCCTTTTGAACGTCCCCTAATATAAAATAAATAAGCACTTTTTGGATTTATTTTAATTCCTTTAGTTGCACGTTCTATTGCTTTCTTGTAGTCGCCATTCATCGAAAAATACAATGCATGATGTCTTATTCGATTTTCTTCGGGATTTTTAACACCTTGAAAAATCATTCTATCAGGATTCTTTATGGCTAATTTCTCAATAGATCTCATATCAAGTTTTGCGTTTTTTGTTCTTTCGAAGATATCTCTCATCAAGTCCTCCTTTGTTTTTTGTTCCCTCTTAAACAATTTTTGAAATACCCCCATAGTAATCACTAATTTTTGAATCTACATAAACTTTGCTGCGAAAATTGGCATTACATCAAATAGCTCCCAAAAAATCCTACCGCCCACGCGGCTCCACCCAGGCATCAGCGTCCATCATGGTAGTATCTCGAAGTCACCAAACCCCCGACTTAAGTCCAAGACCTGTACATCACATTTTTGTGTTTGGCTTGCCAACGCCGCCACCAACCCCGCACCTCCCCTCACGTCGATCGCGGACAGAACCGCTCGAGTCCGAGCAGCCGGGCAACCCCTGCGATGCTGATCTCATAAAAAAACCGCCTTCGCGCCAGCCAGCTCAAGTATCGGTTCGATTGTCCCGTTGACAACCGTCGTCCCCGTAACAAGCGCCAGATCGTCCACGATGAGGGGATGGGGGTCTGCCCATCAGCGGCGCAGGCGGAATTATTTGAGGTTATATCCAACGTCTTTAAGTATTTGCAGCCAATTAAGAAAGCGATGAATCCTAACCACTGCAATCGTGACAATGGAGTTGTAACTACGGCATTATTATTGGCAGCTGGAAAGGGAAGTCGTCTTTATCCTCTGACACACAACACACCGAAATGCCTCACAATGGTTCATGAGGCATCCATACTTGAACGACTTGTCATCAATTTAAGCAAGCAAGGCTTCAAACGTCTTGTTGTAGTCACAGGGTATCAGGAAAAATATATTCGTGCGTTTCTAGGAACGCGGGCTTGCGGCATGACAATCGATTATATTTTCAGCCCTCTTTATGCGACAACCAATAATATCTATTCACTCTGGATGGCTCGTGAAATTATTAATGAGCCGTTTCTGCTGATTGAAAGTGATCTTGTTTTTGACGTATCTCTTCTGGATGACATGCGTTGTCCTGGTAGAATTGCCGTTGCACGCATGCAACCGTGGATGAATGGTTCCACGGTCACGGTCAATCGATCCCAACATGTTAAGAAATTCCAGAACGGTATTGCCGGGACTTTTGATGAGATCAGATACAAGACTGTTAATATTTACAGTTTTTCGCTCGCTTCATGGCATAGTATTACAGAAAGATTGGATCGGTACATTTCAGCCGGTAGAGTAAACGACTATTATGAAACCGTGTTTGCGGAAATGGTGGCAGATGGTAGTCTTTCTCTTAAAACTGTATCTTTTGACGGCAAGCCATGGTATGAAATAGACACAGTTGAGGATCTGGCAGAGGCTGATAAACTATTTTCGGCAGGTACATATAAAACAAAAATTCCGTCCGATATCACGCAGCATGCCTCTGGGATATCAAAACCGTTTTTTCAACATGTTAAGAGCACGGGCGGGGAAACGATCACTCGTTCACTTTCTAAATTAAGGTCATTGCCTCAGTCAAATTCTTTAAGTTTAAAGCGGATTCGTGAGGCTAACATTCAAGAAAACGAAGTATCACCTAAAAACAAATCCGGAGGAAGAATGCATGGCACAGTATAATTATGAGACTCAATCTGAAAAATACGATTTCATTGCCGGACAGCATGGTGGTTACCATCGTCACGGGTTTATAGATCATGCTTATCTTTACAATCTATATTTCCCACCAGAGGCGGTTTTTACAAACTTTAAAAATAAAATTCATGACATTGTCCTTAACTATCCGGTTGCACAGGATGCTCTTGCCGGTCTTATAGGTAATTTGATCCATCAGCCGGCTGAACGAATCGTTGTAGGGAACGGCGCAGCCGAACTTATCAAAATTCTATCCGGGCATATATCCCGCAAGTTGATCGTTCCAGTGCCCTCTTTTAATGAATATGCGAATGCTGCGCCGGCAGGCCAGGTAGTTGAATTTCCTCTTGAATATCCATCTTTTCAATTGGATGTGGATAAGTTTGCTGCTGAAGCGATCAGGGTTAAAGCAGATATTGCGGTTGTGGTATCACCGAATAATCCAACATCTATGCTGGTTCCTAAGGCAGATCTGATAAATCTTGCACAAGAACTTGCAAATCATGACTGCATGCTGATCGTCGATGAATCATTCATGGATTTTGCACATAATCCGGATCAAACAACTCTGGAGCATGAAATAAAACGTTATCCGAATATGGCAATCCTTAAAAGCATGAGCAAAGCCTACGGTATCTGCGGTCTCAGGATCGGTTATATGTTGACTGCAAATTTGGCATTTGCCGAAGATGTAAGAAAAGGCGTACCTATATGGAATATTAACGGATTTTCCGAAGAGTTTCTGCGGATTTTGCCCGATTACAGACAGGAGTTTGCCGAAAGCTGTAAACAGGTACGGTTCGACAGGGACAATCTGTATAAAAACCTGTGTGCAATTCAGGGAATGACTGTTTACAAACCCGATGCAAACTTTGTATTCTGCCGCCTCCCGGATTACGCAGAAAGTGGCACTGAAGTCACTCGGAGATTGTTTATTGAGCACAACATGTACATAAAACACCTCCGGGACAAAACTCTACCTGATTCTAACCGGTATATTCGTATTGCCAGCCGTACTGAAACAGAAAATTGCAAATTAGTTGAAGCATTGGCAGATATCATTGATTCGAATAGAGTGGAAGTATCCTGATGAACGATCCAGAACGTCAACGATCACATCAGGCTGGAATGATTACTTTCGCCCGAGACCTTCCGAATATCTGTTCGCTTGCAGGGCTGCTATGTGCAGTCTTAAGTATGTACTATGCCATATTAGGGAATTTCCCGATTGCGATAATCGGAATGATCTGGGCTGTTTTTTTTGACTGGGGTGACGGGATCATTGCCCGGCGGATGACTGGACGGACAGATGAATATCGAGCTTTCGGAGGACAGCTTGATTCATTGATCGATATTGTAAGTTTTGGAATTTGTCCTGCTGTTTTTCTCTTGAGCTATGGAGAATTCAATCCATGGTTCCTGCCCGGAGCGTTCGTGATTGTCGCTACCAGCGCAATACGGTTGAGTTATTTCAATGTATTCGGCTTGATTGATGATTCGACATACATGGGATTGGCACTTGACAACAATGTAATTATTCTTGCTTTGGTCTTTTTGTTTGACGGTTTTTTCAGCCAGCCGATTTTTTCAGTCGCGATATATGCGATGTTGATGTTAATGGCTGTCTTTAATTTAGCACCAGTACGGACGCCAAAGTTTGCCGGAAGGTGGTTTTATGTCCTCTTGGTTTATGTTCTGGGATTGACAGTCATTTATAGCGCAATATTGTAGAGCAAATATCAATAAAATTGAAGCAATTATTAACTGGAAAGAGGGGGCACAATATATGTATGGCTACCAGTCACTCAGGAAATGTATCTCAAACAATGACAATGAGTTAATTATTTACGGAGCCGATAATTTTTCACAGTTCTCGCGCCGTGATGCGTCTGTTAATTCAAAATGTGACAGAGCGCTTCCGGTAGCACGCGGGGATGAACTGGTAGTTCTACGTGGAAAGCTTGATCACGTGTATCATAAATGGCTGCGCTCTCATGGTCTTGGATCAGAGTATGTTGTTGAATATAATGCTCATTCAAGAGATACGACTCTCTCGGAGCTTATCATTAATAATCCTGAACCTGTCAAGAATATTATCCGGCAGATCGGGAAAAAACCTGTATATGTGCCATGGTTTTCAGGGCGCATGGAAACTGAAGCTGCAAAAGCTCTTGGCGCGGATTTTTTCGGAGCACCTGAAACTGAAACACTAAAATATAATGATAAATCATCTTTTAAGAGCGTATGTGGACAATTGGGCGTGTCTGTTGTTGAAGGTACTTTATTTGAGATGCATCCTGAAAACAATCAAGATTACATAGAGATGAAAAACATTATCAGCGGCTATCTGACAACCTGTAAGACTGTTATTATTCGCGGTACTTTGGGTGAAGCTGGTATGTCGTTATATAAGACCCAGGGGGATGATATTTCTGAAATATATCAAGAAATTGCAATTAGCGGCGAAAAATCTATCATCATTGAGCCTTTTCTGGATGTCTTGTCTTCTCCGAATGATCAGTGGGTAATCAGCAGAGATGGAAATATAGACTCTCTTGGCATACGGGACCAAATATGCGAAAGAGGTATGGTACACATTGGTACGCTCAAAGGAGCAAAAACTTCACCGGATATTTTAAATTACATTACAAAAACATCTGTAAAAATTGTAAACGATATGGCTGAATCCGGATATCGGGGTGTAGTCGGTATCGATTATATTGTATCGGATGATGGCATATTTCCAGTTGAAAATAACGCTCGTTTTAACGGCTCCTCTTATGTGAGCATGATCGTAGATAACATTGAAGAATTGATTTCTCCCATTCCATACTGGAAATTTATAAAAATCAAGACATCCGCATGCTCATTTATTGAGCTCACGAAACGTATTAAACCAGTACTTTATGACGGCAAAAAATTAAATTCCGTATTTCCTTTTAGCTGCGATACATTGCCGTTGTCCGGCGATTTTGCCGTTATACTCTTAGCCGAGAACATGGACGAGATTTTCAACATGGAAGAGTCCTTGAAAGAAATGGGAGTAAAAAGGAACTGATCAAACATATATCTGACATTCCGCAGGTCGCCATTCATTTTCCATAATTTCCACTGATAGCGGTTTTGAATATCTAAAGAATATTATTTTTATACTGTGGTGGCACAACCTATCCAATTTCAACAGAGGATGCTTTACATGTTTATGTAATAAATATATATTTTAATAAAGAGATTATCTTTAAAAACAAAAAATCACAATCAGTAGCCACTATTCACCATTTGCAAAAATAGATCTTCTTACAAAAAAACACGTGCGGAATGTCAGATATATACCAAGAAATTATCGATCAAAAACAACAAGGAAGTATCGGCTCTGTAGAAAAACTATCAAAATCAACATCTATACTGGATCTGTCCATTATGCCAAAACGCCCTCCGATGCAGGAAAAACTCCTATCAAGCAACATCAGAGAAGATGCAGAGAATCGTTTTCCGGAGGAGGTGGGCTGCTTGTGGGGGTTGGGGTAATTATATGTTGCATCCCCGAAATAGGAGTTAACAACGAAAAGCATTGGGTGGATAGGGTAGGGATGAGATCGATGATAGGCATACACGAAGAGAGATCGAGAAGTGTTGAAACGCCATACATAAAAGCAATCCGGATTATTCTGGTATTTATGATCCTGGGAACTGCTCTTTGTGCCGAAGCAAATCCATCAGTTCAGGACATGTCCAAGAATGTGATGATTACGGAAATATACTATGACACCTATCTGAAGGGGGATACCGATGGTGAATTCATAAGAATACACAATCCAACCGCAGATACAGTCGAGATTGGTGGCTGGCAGCTAACCGATCTTGAGGGTGCCATCACATTCCCATCATGGACAGATATGGATGCGGGGAATTGTCTGTATCTCGCGTATAATGCAACCGCGTTCTATGATGAGACGCTCCAAAAAGCGGATTTTGAGTATGGTGTGGATTCCGATTCGACACCGGATATGGTAAAGACTTCCGGAACGACAAAATTATCGAATGCGGGAGATGAAGTGATCCTGAAGGATGAGAAAGGCGAGATCGTGGATGTTGTGATTTATGGCACCAGAGATCCTGTAGATGGGTGGACAGGTACGCCTGTAGAGGGTGTGTGTGAGGGTGTGATCCTGGAGAGGGGCAAAGATGAAACCACTGGTAAATATGAGGATACGGATTCTGCAGAAGACTGGAATGATTTTCGGGTATACGTTGTCGGGCAGTCGCACTTCTCTTATGAGACCTTCGGGTTTGACGGGAATGTGACGGTATTTACCTCCCCGGACAGTAGCTTTACAGCAATCGCGGATGCGATTGACAACGCCAGTGAATCGATTTGCCTCAATCTGTACCAATTTCATAACTTCTATCTGATGGATCGCATAATAGATGCGATAGAACGGGGAGTTGAAGTTAAGATACTGCTTGAAGGTGGTCCTGTAAACGGGATCGCCGATGAAGAGCGGTATATTGCAAGTAAGACCGTTGCTGCAGGCGGAGATGTCAGGTTCATGATATCTGATGGAGACAGAGGTATTCATGACAGATATGTATTCAATCATGCGAAATATGCGATTATAGACGATGAAACGACGATAGTGACCACAGAGAACTGGAAAAATACCGGTGTGCCTATCAACAATACTTTTGGAAACAGAGGTTGGGGCATCATCATGAACAATCCTGATACCGCAGATTATTTCAGCAGCGTATTCGTTGAGGATTGGAAGCCTGCAAGCAAGGACAGCTTTTCATTCACATCGGATGACCCGATCTACGGGAATAAATACGGCAGCCCTCCGCCTGATTTCGTGCCAGACCGCACAATTCCGACTGGCAATTACACAAGTCCGTTCGGTAGCAAGATTGTTTCAGGCACGTTCAATGTTTCCCCTGTTTTATCTCCGGACACCTCGCTACTGGAGACGGGATCTATCATTGGCATGATAAAAGGAGCGAACGATTCTGTTTATGTGGAGCAGCTCTATATCAGGAACTGGGGCACTCCTGCGGACCCAAAACCAAATCCATTCCTGGAGGCTGCGATCAACGCATCAAGGAGGGGATGTGAGGTAAAGATATTGCTTGACTCTACGTATGGAGTGAAGAATGAGGAGATGAGTGAGTATCTGAACGATATTGCCGCTTATGAAAATTTAAATCTTGAAGCAAAGCTAATAGACAACGCCCCGATGGGGCTTAACAAAACACATACCAAAGGCGTGATTGTTGATTGCAGCCAGGTTCTGATCTCAAGCATCAACTGGAATGAAAACAGCGCGAGAAACAACCGGGAGGCGGGGTTGATCATCGAGAATAAAGGTGTGGCTGAATTTTATACTGATGTCTTCCTTTATGACTGGTGGAATGGCGCATTTCATCCCAAGGCGTCTTTCACGTATGCACCGGACCACCCGGTTGTGGATCAAAACATAACCTTCGATGCCAGTAGTTCCACTGATCTAAACGGAAGGATTATAGAATACAACTGGAACAACGGATGCGAAAACACAACAGCCACCTCGTGTCCGGTAATAACCTACACCTACGCAATCCCGGGCAGTTACACCGTAACCCTGACCGTAACAGACGATGACGACACAACCGACACAACCAGTAAAATCATAACGGTGGAAGGCATCTGCGGTGATCTCAACCACGACGGTACGATCACACTAGCAGATGCGACAATCGCGCTCTTGATGGTGGTCGGAGCGATTCCTGATACACGAGAAGCGGATGTGAACAGCGATGACAAGGTGACCTCGCTTGATGTATTGATGATTATACAGAGTATATCTGGCTACGTATGAACGGCTGATCACCCGATTCTCGGGGAAACACGGACTGAAACCCATAATGAGCCATATAGATCTGGCACGTTCCACCTTCGTCAAGTGCCCGTTTCCGTCACACGAAGAACGTCGGCTTCCATGATTGTCGAAATTTCGGGGCACACAACCAACACCCTTCGTTGTGGCAGGGTATCCCATCCCCCGGCCTCACAACAGCCTGTTACCAGGCTGGGTGCGGGGTTCAGTTCTGAGGTGTGGTGGCTAGCCGTTCCTCGGGCTGAATTGTAACAGATCTGTGCGAGTATGAATTTAGCTCGGAACTCTCGTGTCATCCGTTTATTCGTGGAATTCGTGATTTTAACACGAATGCCGCGAATTTACGAATCTCACGAATGCAGGGGTTGCAAATAGACGCTATGATTCGACCAGTCTCCGGAAACTAATGAAAAGTCTCCCGATTGTGCCCCGGTGCTGGTAGTACGAAGAACACTCGTGTTTTCAGATGGTGCCGTTTCACACACCCAACTCAAGCATCACCGACTTATTATGAAGGGGTTATGCGAGCGGGCGTGGGGAGTGGGGAGTGGGGGTTAGTGTGGTTAAAAAAGGTTTTAGAAACCCGCTCGCATACCCACTACCATGTTGCGATGGTATATAAACCTTATGGTTCAACAACTTATATTCCCCCTTGATGTCATAGTTCCATCGATTGGAACTTTGCGATGCACAATGCCCACCCAATCGTGGAATTGTGCGTTTCTATGATAATCGGGTTTGTGACATTCACCCCATCAGTGACATTCGTGTTATGGATTCTGTTTGAGATCAGAGCGCGGTATAACACATTTGAGATGGGTGGCGCGAATTGCGCGGATGCCTCCGCGCCTGAATCATTTGATTCGATGATTTGCAGACATCCCGGCGCGTTCAAGAATAGGGGGCAGTCATACTCGATGCGATACAGCTCATATCTCATCGACAACACATATCAGGGGGATTGACTCATGGCTGAAGAGCGTTTTAGGTTTTTTTCCGTAAACCTAACTTTTTTAGGGTAACTTATTTCCGTACCTAACTCCCTACTATTCTAAAATGAATAAAGAGGTGTGATACAATGGATTGTGAATGCGGTGGAAACTGCGCTCATTGCAAATGCAAGGGCGCACGGGATGTGCACGAAGAGGTTGACGAAGAGGAGTAAAGAAACCCGCTCGGAACAACAGGAAACTCGATCGCAAATATTAGGGGCGCGTCTTGCGCACAACTGATGTTGCAAGGGTTCGCAGAGACATGCGAAAAACCCTTGCCCCCTTTTGCGGTCGCGCTCATTTTTTTGCAGAAAAACACAAATCACACTCATGAGATACTTGCAAACATCGGAGATTGCCATACAATGACTACCAACATGAACGAACACTGTAGATGTGCGTGGGAAGAGATGCGGACTCAGAGAATGTGTCAGATGAGGGTCGGATATGACCCGGAATTTCGATCTAAACTCGCAGAAGACCATTCGGATGCCGCTAAATACAACAATTACGAATATGGCAGGAGAGCGGTAGAAGCACTGGACGCGATACTGGACGAGAACTCCCGGGTTCTGGAGATCGGCGCAGGTCCCGGAACATTGACGATACCGCTCTCGATGAGTGTTGAGAAGGTGGTGGTGATTGAATCCTCGGATGTGGCAGTGCGATCTCTCCGGAGGAATCTTACGGATTGCGGAATTGAGAACGTCGAGATAACGGGGTCGAACTGGTTGGACGTAGGCGAACATGAACTCGGAGGTGATTTCGATCTGGTCGTATGCTCTCATTTCCTGTGGCAGATGAAAGACCTAAAGAGGCATCTCGCAAAGATGGAAGAGGCGTCGAGAGGGTATTGTGCAGTGGTACAACCTGCCGGACGGGATGATATGGTGAAGGGGATCTACACAGAGGTAACCGGGGAACGTTACAGCGGCGAGTTCGACCCTGACGCGGATTACTTCGCGTATCTGATACTGCGGCGATGGGGGCGGCTTGTGAACGTAAGAGTTATGAATTACAGCATGGAACGCAGCTTCGAGCAGGAAGTGAGGTACGCAGCAAGTTTTATCGGAAAATACGTCAAGGTGGATTCCCGGATGAAGGACGAGATCGAGCAGTACATCTCTTTGAAAGGTATATCCCCTGAGCAGCAGTCGGCAGTTGTGTTGTGGTGGGAACGTCCCGTTTGATACCCAAGCAGGCACCAACAGGTTAGGAAAAAATCGTTTTTCCCTAAAAATATTAGGGGGAAGTATTTGTATACCTAACAGACAGAGATAATTCCATGTGTGAACGACCGGACCGAGTAGTTGGGATGCTCCTTAAGATTGCGGGCACAGTGTTCCTGATAATCGGGGGTGTGGGGATCATTCTCCCGCTTCTGCCGACCACTCCGTTTCTCCTGCTCGCCGCAGTCTGCTATGCTCGAAGTTCGGAGCGGTGGTACAACTGGCTCCTCCACAACCGCTGGTTCGGGAGCTACGTCAGAAACTGGCGCGAGGGAAAAGGGATTCCGATGAGAACAAAGATCCTGTCGATTGTGTTTCTAACCATTACGATAGGGTATTCGGCAGCTTTTGTGGTTCCGTTCGTAATCGGAAAGGTTGTGCTGATCTTAATCGCAGTCTGTGTCAGCGTGCACATCCTCTCATTTCCGACGCTGGAGCCTGATTCCGGGGCATAGATGGGCATACAGCAGCAATTCCCGCTGGGTCTATAAACGCATGCGGACAAAGGGTCGATTATCCATACTTTCGTAAACATTTATGCATATGGTAGAGTAATACAAAGAACAATTCCAAATAATGTTTAGCAAATTTGGAACTTAATGGATGGTTGCACGCATGAGCAAAAGAAAAGTGAAACTTCGGAAGGATTTGAATGCTGACGCATTATTCAGCAGCGTTCGCGCGGGTTTTGAGGTAATATCAGACCATCGGTCAGATGATATTGAGATTCCTTTAGCCGATGCACTTATGTCGGCTTTTGCCATGTTTTCCCTTAAGGATCCTTCTTTACTTGCTTTTGAAGAGCGGCGATCCGGAGATACTAATTTGAAGACGGTCTATAATATAGGTACCGTACCTTGTGATACCCAGATGCGCACGATCCTGGATGGGGTGGATCCGGACTGTATATGTCCCGTATTTAAGCATGTTTTTGGTCAACTCCAACGAGGAAAGGTTTTAGAAAAAATGGTCTTTATGAACGGGTGTTATCTGCTTTCTGTAGATGGCACAGGATATTTCTCTTCAAATACAGTCCATTGCGATCATTGTTCTATAAAAATAAACTCAAAAACAGGGGAAATTACATATTATCATCAGATGCTATGTGCCGCGATCGTTCACCCGGATTTTAGGGAGGTAATACCGTTGGCGCCAGAGCCAATTATCAAACAGGATGGTGAAGCGAAGAATGATTGTGAACGCAATGCCGGCAAGCGTTTTTTTGAGAAATTAAGAACAGTGCATCCGCGTTTACGCCTAATTGTAACGGAAGACGCATTAAGCTCAAATGCCCCGCACATCCATGAATTGGAAAAACATCAATTGCATTATATTATAGGGGCGAAGAAAGGTGACCATGCCTTTTTATTCGATTATGTCGAGTCTGCTGTGAAAGACGGTTTAACGACAGAAATTGAATATAAAGATGGGGATACTGTCTATAAGTTCCGTTTTATCAATCAAGTCCCTTTGAATGCATCTAACCAAGATTTGTTGGTGAATTTTGTAGAATACTGGGAAACTACACCCAAAAAAGCGTTGCATTTCAGCTGGGTCACGGATATACCGGTAACCGAAAAGAATGTTTCTGAAATCATGCGCGGCGGCAGAGCGCGCTGGAAAATTGAAAATGAGACATTTAACACGCTCAAAAACCAAGGATACCACTTTGAGCACAATTATGGACATGGAGAGGAGAATCTGTCAGTTGTTTTCGTTATGTTAATGATGCTGGCGTTTTTGGTTGATCAGGCGCAGCAACATGCCTGTCAGCTATTTCGATCCGTTTGGGAGAAGTTGGGAAGTAAAAGAAGTCTCTGGGAGAAGATAAGGTCTTTATTTTTTGGATTTAAATTCGATTCAATGAAAGACATCCTTACAGCATTGCTTTATGGATTTGAAAGAGACTACCCGGTCATTCTTGAAGACCCCCCACCATCTTGATAGAGGATTAGGACTGAGCGTTTGATGATATAACGCCGGAATGAACCTGGTTTTTCCTGTATCTACTGGTAGGTGTACCCTTTTCGGAGACATTTTCACAGAAGCAGTTAAAATATCACGTCTTGGATATATCCACTTTACATTTTTCGCTTATTGCATGCCTAACGTATGACTAAAAGTTCAATAAGTATAATCAAGAGTGTAGGGTGGCCGACTGAGCGGGAATTGCTGGGCATACAGTAGGGCAATAGGGGCGGGTCACAGAATAGCCCGGATTGAGTATGTATCAGGGATGTGACCGCGCGGATGGTGACTGATCTTCTGATTGTGGTCCTGGTTGCGTTATGGCAATGAAAAGATAACCGCAGAGGCACGCATTTAACCATCTACCTATATGCGTCAATATAGGGTCAGCAATTCCCGTTGTGTCTGTAAACGCATGCGGACAAAGGTTTGATGTGAAGGAAGTTATACCTACGAATATCAGTTGATTTTAGTCGGGCTATGTCTCGCCCGATGTCGATTATGGGGTACTTTTTGGCGAAATTTACTCAAACTTCGGTTTTAAATAGTGCGTCGGGGATGTTTAGCTTGCGGTCTGGCGTCACCGCTGCCTGAAATTCATAAGCGTTCATTGCATGATGTTTCCGGGATGTGCGATTCATAAATCTGATCGCGCAATCTTTTCCAAAAAGGTTGATGGCTGCGCCGATGCTCCGCATTCAAAAAACATCCTACCAACGGTCAGGATCGTAAACCGTCGTGGTCACAATTCTACCGCGCCGCCCAGCCAGCCTTGAGAATCATCAGCGCATCGAGCGAGGTGACCTGCCCGTCACCGCTCACATCCGCGAGAGCATCGAACGGGCGGCTTCCGGCTGCGATTGCAAGCGCAATCACCGCGTCCGCAGCCGTGATCTCGCCGTCCCCGTCGAGATCGCCCTTCGGCGGCAGCGCAGCATTGTCCACCCGAACAACTATCGTATCCGCACCCTCGTTTCCTGCCCGATCGACAGCCGTTGCCCTGATAAAGTAATACCCATCAACGGTTTCGGTTGTGTCCCATGTTGCAGCCCAGCCCCCGGCAGGATCTGTCACATTCGCGATCTCCACCCACGAGGGACTCTCATACGACCCCTTCTCTGATACCATAACCATCATCGAGGGGTACCGCCAGCGACCCACGACATCGGGACGGTAGAGCGTGCCATTGTCATACATACTCACATTGCTCACATTCCCAAACGTCGGGCACATAATATCCACTTCATGGCTAGAATCGGCTCTTCTCGTATTATTGACCGATTTGCCAACGACCCAGTGACCGGTGGTATTATTATTGCGGTTCCACTCGTAGCCCCATAACACGTCCTCCCTGTTTGCCTCAAGCTCATCTCTGTACCTTGCAAAGGTCAGTCTGCTCTTGTTCGTCTCGACGCCAACCCTGAGACCATGCGGATTGTTGCACCCGCATCCACGCTCATTCAGGTAATCCTCGATTCCTTTCTTGAAATTGGAACCCGTGGTGCCATTCTCATCGGTTCTCATCAATCTCGCCAATCCGTTGACCAGTTGAGACTGGTTGATCGTTCCGTTTCCTGTGATACTCGAATATCCGTGCGTAGCCCAGTATTTGAGGCAGCTTGCTGCTGATGTTGGTCCACAGCACACCTCACTCAGGTCCCTGCCGTTGATGTTTCGGCAGTAATGGAACTGGATCTTCTCCTCAATATCTTTCTCGTAGTACTGCGTCTTGTTTGAGTATTCCCACATAACCCGGCTGATATCCTCGTCAGCAGAGTATGTGCTCAGTTGTACGGAACCACAGACCACATCCTCGTCCGGAGGCGTGCGTATCTCCGGCATGGGTGGTGTCGGGTCCAGATAAACGGATATCTGCGCAGCCCCTACCCCTTCCAAACCGTACATCTCCACTCTGATGTGATACAGCCCTTCTTCCATATCTGAAGTGTCCCAGTAGACACTCCATCCATCTCCCCAGTCCGATGCCCGGGCAAGCTCTCCTCCGACTGTTGGCTCGCTCCCATCGCAATCGACACCCATATACGTCCAGTTCACGCCGTCGGTTGAATACGAGAATCTGGCATAGCTCACCCTCCTCCCGCTCGCCTCCCCTGCCCAGAGCGTGACGTTGCCATAGACGAGAGAGTCGCTGGAAGGTGTCACAAAGAACGGCTCGAGCGATTGCTCTGTTAAAAAGAATATCTCGCTGTTTAACCCCTCTGTTGTGTTCACTTCCTCATTATTTCCGAGGTTATCCAGACTGTAGTATCCAAGAATGTGAATGCCGTTTCCGTCCAACGTAAATGGCTCTGCATATTCGTTTGGTGTCCAGTATCCAGTGCCCTCGTAGTAGTCCAGATATCTCGTGGAAGCCACACCCGACCAGCACGTTACTTCGCTATCGTTTGAGCACTTCTTCACACAGAACTCCTCCAAAAGCAGATCATCGATTACAAAGGGGGAGGGGGGACCTGCACTTTTATTATGTCTGTAACACCCACTCTTCTCATCGTAATCGTACTTTCCACCCCCAAAAGCAGCGGTAAGTACAAGACCCTGGCAAGTGAGCTCGAACGTCGGAAGAACCGGTATGCGTTTCCTACCAATGTATTCGGATATCGTCACGCTCACCTTCTTTGGACGCCTGAGAAAACCAGAGCAGAACTTCCTGGATTTACCCGAATTGATGGTATGGCTGGAGATCCCTACGCTATTTTTTTCCTTGTACGCAATCTTGACATGATATCTCTTCTTGGTGTTGTTGTTCCTCAGAGTGATGGTCTTTATCCTGCAACAATCGTCAGACGCATTCAAAGCGATGAGTGTCTCGTTCGTTGCCACCGTAACCCGCCTCTCCTCTCCGAAGACTGTGGCATTCATAGCATAACCCAAATCTCCAACCGTCGTTATCGTAACCGGCGCTTCATTGTCCACGATATGAGTTTGACTCTGCACATCTTCCGTGTTATTAAGCAGATCGGTTGCATAGTACTCGATATGATGTATGCACGTCCCGGGAAGCGTGAAACTTACGGAACAATCCGCATCTGTGGAACTCCGGGACATGGTCCGGGTAGTCCCAATAGTCCCGGTAACCACTACCGGCACACAGTGCTGCCTCGTCCAGTCACTCCATGTTCCATTGTTCCATATCCGGTAATAGATCGAATCAACGCCGATTCCGCAACCGTCGTCTGTGCTTAACGTAATCTCGGTGTCCGGGGTCAGATAATAGCCATCTTTGTATTTCGGCGCACCTATCGTCTTGGTTGTGCAGGGGGCACTATTATCCACAGTTATCCAGGTTATGTCTGATGCAGAATTACCTGCTCTGTCGATTGCTGTAGACTTCAGCAGGTAATTTCCATCCGCAACGTTCGTTGTATCCCACTCGGAGACGAAGACCGGAAACGGGATTGTAACGATTCCGACGGGCGACTCAGAGTAGCCGACCGGTCTCCAGTCACAGGAGGTGGTCCGGTTCTCTTTCAGCGCATCCAATAACTCTTCATAGTTTGTTTTTGGAGAGACTACGATCATCCCACTAATATTTTGATCGTTCTTCGAAAGTTCATCGTAATATTCTTCGAGTCCGGTTATATTGCAATCCCGGTCCATCTCCACCTCCCTGTAGCCGGTATCGTCGTTATGATCCATAAAATCAATCAGCGATATCGGTTCCCGGATGCACCCGTCCGAAGTCCAGAGCAGTATGAATAATGGTCGAAAACTGTTTGCTGTGACTGCGTGCCCCCAGTAACCGCCATTCTTCTTTGTTCCTTGCAGAAGGAGCAGGATATCTTCGTGCGGAAGCATCGTCCTGTAGAATTTTACCCAATCCGCATTTGCAGGCAGCGTATCATAAGTAGCCGTTTTCTTCCTGCCCAAAGCCTTGACAACGAAATCCCCCTTCATGCCTGCATCTTTTCGCTCTTTTATATATTTCTTCAATCCAGAAACCGCCTCAACGTCTGATGTAAGATGCCTTCCCGGCATCCCAACCGGGTCTCTGTTATCCGTTTTGAACATCTCGTTCAACTTTTCCGTAATCTTCTCAGGCTCTTCCATCTCATCAGTGACCAGGTCATCGAAGGGCTTTTCACCCGCTTCATTCGTGTAGTTGTCCAGCCACAGAAGAGATGCGGCAGCGGATGCCGGCAAACAACCATAGCCCTGCGGGGTGTGGGGAACATTCTTCTCTATACCTGACGACGCATTCACCTTGAATACGGAGAATACCATGCCGCTGATACCCAGATCCCAGCCACCAGCACTGATTACCGTGGTGCCACTCACCATCTGGTCAAAGCCGGGCTGGAGAATAGTTTGCGTGGGCGGCATCGGGTCCAGATAAACCATGATCTGGCTTTGTCCGGGTTGTCCCAGGATATCAGTCATTGTCGCCCTGATGCAATACCAGCCTTCAGCCAGACCGGTTGTGTCCCAGACCGTGCCCCAGCCATCCCGGCTCGCGTCATAACTTTCACAAGGATACGTATCTGCATCGCCGTCGTAATCTCGCGATATGTGATGCCACGTCTCCCCTCCGTCCGAGGAATACTCAAAACAGGTGGATGCTATATCGCTCGCATCCCGAACCTCCACAGCCCCGATACCGGTGGCACCAGAGATCCATGACCCATTGTCAGGATTGTAGATCTCCGGTTCCGGGGATGGGTCGCCCAGATAAGCCAGTCTCGCCTCCGGAGCCAAATCGCCAATAGCTGCACCATTGAACGTCTCTGTCTTCACCTTCCATGGTACGACACCACCCAGTTTCCCAAGCTCGGCGAGTGGTATTGAGATATGAACGACGAGTATGGAGGAAGTCAATCCCCATGTTGCATCCGTGGGTCTTACTCTCCACCAGCCCTCTGGCTCGTAAGTTGCCCTCTCGATCTTCCAGCTTCCTGTCGATGAATCGTAAATGACCGTGTACATCGTGTCAACACCCAGATGGGGGTGATTGAGACAGTTATCCGACGGATCATTGTTTTCATCCAGTAAGATCGTCCAGAACACAGTATCACTAAGCTGTGGTATGCTACTGTTTGCAGTGATACGAAAGTTCAACGAATCCACAGTCTTCTCAGCCTCACAAGCGATGACATCCACGTAGCCGATGTATTTCTCAGGAGGCACTGGAAGCATACTGTAAATGTAAACCAGGTCGTTTTTGGGGTCAGTGAACGAAGATGTGGGGGGATCATCCGCTGCGCTGACCAGAGAACTGGTAGCCAGAATAGCCATGCATGTCAGTGTCAGTATATAGATTATCGCTCTCATTGTACCACCTCCGGCGATTCTACGGAATCACCGCGCCTTATGCGACAGTCATACGTACCTCATCGTATTAAATGTTTCGTAAGCGTCTACTGTAGGCGGTTTTCCGATGTCTGCTGATGGATTCGTTCAAATCCACCATCCTGCGTCATATACCCGTTACCGCATCGTCTCCCGGGTCATTGAATAAATCCATAGCCCCTGCGATCTTATCCGGCGGCCCAACTACGACAAGCAGATCGCCGGCACAGAGGTGCATGTCCCCGTCCGGATTGGAGAGCATCTGCGAGTTCCGGCGTACCGCAAGCAAGGTGATGCCATACTTCCTCCGAAGCCTGATCTGATCCAGCGTCTTTCCAACCGCTGGCGCACGCTTGAAAACCCGCAGCGTGACGATCTCAACGTCGGGAAGATGACGTTTCAAGCCCGGAAAAGATGCCGGCTCTTTTGAAAGGCTTCGAAACATCTCGTAACCATCTGACCGCACAACAGCTATGAAGCTCTCGATCTCATCTCGGGGTATGAGGTATTTCACCAGAACTCGGGTAAATATCTCCACAGAGGTCTCAAACTCCTCCGGAATGACGTCGTCAGCACCTAATTCATACAGAGGCTTCATTTCCTGAAGATAGTGCGTTCTTACAATGATATGGACCTTTGGGTTGAGTCTCCGGGATATTGCGGTGATTCTGCGGGTTGCAGCGGGGTCGGAGATGGCTATCACCACAATTCTTGCATCTCTGACGTCTGCATGTTGGAATACCGCCTCATGAGTTGCATCGCCATAATAAATCGGCTCACCCTTTGCTTGTTCAGCCACCACCATCTCAGGGTCCATTTCAAGGATCGTGTAGGGGATGCCCGATATTCTGGCAGCTCGCGCCACATTCCTGCCGTTTACCCCAAAGCCAATGATGATTAAGTGATCCTGTTTGCGAGCAGGGGCTACCTTATGCACTGGATGCCAGCCTGATTTTAATATTCCCGGCAGTGGCAACCGCAGTGCGCCGTCCGCTATGCGAGGCGCCAGCGCTATGATAAACGGTGTCGCTGCCATTGTCAGGACCGAGACGGTCAGGAAAAACTGGTATGCATCCCCTGCAAGCAAACTATGTTCAACGCCGGTCCTTGAGAGGATGAAAGAAAATTCACCGACCTGACTGAGTGCAAGCCCGACCAGGATCGCAGTGCGGAGTGGGAATCCGAGTAAAAAAGCTACAAAGCAAGCGATGATTGCTTTTAATGCCAGGAAGCAGAGGGCGATCAGTAAAATGAGTCCGGGCTGCTGAAAAAGAAAATCGAGATCTAAGAGCATCCCGATCGATACGAAAAAGAAGCTCATAAAGACATCGCGGAAGGGCAAAACATTGCCGAGCGCATGATGGCTGTACTCTGATTGGGAGATGACCAAGCCTGCCAGAAATGCGCCCAGTGCGAGGGAGAGTCCCAGACTGGATGTCAGCCACACAACTGCGAGACAGATCATAAAAACGCTCAGCAGGAACATTTCCCGGCTCCGCGTCCTGGTGATCTGATACAACGCCTGCGGCACGATCCATTTGGCGCCAACTGCCACCAGCAGGATGATCCCGGTTCCTTTCGCCACAAGGATTAGGAGGGACTCTCCCAGATTGCCGGTTGCTCCAGCCAGTATGGGTGTAAATAGCATCATCGGAACGATGATAACATCCTGGAAGAGCAGGATAGCGAGAGTCGCCTGCCCGTGAGGGCTGTCAATTTCAGCCCTTTCCTGGATGAGCTTGAGAACGATTGCTGTACTGCTGAGCGCTATAAGAAAGCCCATGAAGACCGATTCACCCAATGCAAGACCGGTCTGCATGGCTATGAAAAAAACAACCACAATAGTCATCAGCACCTGAAGCGAGCCGCCAAGCAGGATCGATCTCTTGATCTCTGACATGCGTTTTAATGAGAACTCGAGTCCGATCGCAAAGAGCAGTAGTACGACCCCGATCTCGGCTAAAATTTCGACTTCATGGGCACCTTTTATAAGCCCCAGTCCGTGAGGTCCCGCCAGTATCCCGGTCAAGAGAAATCCCACGATCGCTGGTACCCGGATCAGATGAAATATGAAGAGTACGGCAATAGACAGTCCGAATATGATGACGATGTCATTTAATAACGGTATTTCCATATACTAACACGCTCCTGATCGCCCTATTAAATGCGAGGCATTGCTCATTGATCCTATCAAACTTCATGGTGGACAGGTCAATTGTAACATACGTAAACTCATCAAGTTGACCGGGCTGGATGCATATCGTCCTGCCGAGTTTTGCATACCACCGTCCTGTAACCTCAGGAGACTCGTGGATATGACCGTGAAGGGAGAGCTTTGGCTGGTATTTCTTCAAAAAGTTGTATACTGCTTTTGACCCTACTTCCGCACCGTCATAGCATCTATCCAATCCCAGCCTGTGCGGGGGAGTATGGATCACATATATGCTCTTTGCCATACCTTTCGGGCGTACCAGCCGGTCAAGTTCCTCCTCTATCGTTGGGAGCATTTTTGCACAGGCAAACCAGTCATCTATCTCCCGCCATCCATCCGGTGTGGACAACAGTCCTTTTCCGAACTGCTCCTGGAAACTATAGTCATCTGTGTCCATCCTGCATCTGTCCTTGAGCCGGAACGGATAATCAACTACCCAGTTCATTCCTACGAATTCGTACCCTCCGAGCTCAAATTTGCGTTGTGCAAGGTAGAATACGTTGGAATACTTATTACAGGTATCCTCAAACAATTGATCAAATATTCTAAGGTCATCGTTTCCCGGATAGCAAAGATAATATATCCCGGCAGAGTTAAATTGTGCAAAGTGATTGTCAAGGTAGTCGGTAATGAACTCGCCCTGCCTGAATGGTTCACCGTTCTTGGGCAGCATGTCACCACCATTGATGACCACATTTGCCTGAAACTCTTCTGCTACTTCGAACAATCGGTCATATTTCCACTTGCTTCCGTGCAGGTCTGTTGTAAACAGCACTCTCATCAGGGACCTCTTGAATATAACTAAAAATATTTCTCAGCCAATTCATTCAAAACATCTTTCCCCATATCTGTTAGCACATATTTTTTCCATGTAATCTTCTCTGGTGTCAGACACTCAATCAAACCCTTATCCTCAAGTTCCTTAAGTGCGCGGCTGATATTCTGCGTTGACCTGCTGGTCTCATGGGCAACATCCGAAGCTTTGACCACGGTGTGCCCTTTCATGGATTTCATGAGCACAAGGCGGCGGTCAACGCTGACAACCCATCTGAGCAGTTCTTCGATGTTTTCAGTCATACCTTCCATCACGTTTCTTCCTGTTTCAGCAGCAGTTCTTGCAATTCACTATATGCTGTACTTAAATCACCAATACCTTTTCGAAACACATCCTTATCAAGGCTTTTGATAACACCGTCTTCAAATTCGGTTTTGTCCCAGAAGCGGCATCTGTCAGGGGTGCCCACCTCATCGGCAAGAAGGATCTCGCCATCAGGAGTTCTTCCGTATCCCACCTTGAAATCAGCCAGTATTATGCCCGCATCATCCAGTTCACGGCTCAAAATGGTGTTGATCCTACGGGTCATATCGTTGATGTATTCGATCTCCAGCTCGCTCATCCAGCCATTGAACAGCATCTCCTTTGTGTCCGCAGGTCTGTCCACCGCCTCGAACTTGATTGTGAACTCGGTCATCCCTCCGGGTATTGGCGCACCCTCTTCCGGTTCCACTCCTTCCGGAAGTTCGATCTCCCCCGCCTCATATCGTCGCAGGAGCGAGCCTGCAGCATAGTTTCTCCGGATAACCTCCGCCGGTATGATATCCAGGCGTCTGACACGCATGCTGGTCGATGTCGGGCAGTCCATGTAATGCGTGAAAATCTCCTCCGCTTCGAGGATCCTGAACCAGTATTCTGCCAGGCAGCATGTAATCTCACCTTTTTCCCGATATTCTGCTTTCTTCTTACCGTCAAAAGCGGTCACCCGGTCTGTGAATTCAAAAAGCAAGTTTCCGCCGGGTGTTTCATAGATGTCCTTTGCCTTTCCTGATGAGATGTATGCCATGCTGCTTTTCGACATGAATGGGTGATGCACCTCAAGGTTTAAATAAGTTGTCATATATTCTCATAACATAACTGACGCAGTGATAATACTTGGAAGCATACCAGGCAAGGATGTGGCTCTGTGGTATCTCCCGTGGCAGTCAATCATCACTAAATCAATATATCACTAGCTGCATACTAAATGGTCGCTCATCAATTGTCTGGACCATGCGAGAACTGAGTAGACTCACCATCCATCATGTCCATCAAGATTTTAGCAAAGCCGATGGTTAATTATTTATATATCTAACACACCGTAACATATTCATTGAATCTGAGAGGATGGATTTCAATGGACATAATCGAGAAACTGTTAGATATCCCCAACACTGCGATCGAGAGCATTGAAGTAACTGAAGAAAGTGATGTTGTCATCACTGTAAGAAGCACGATCGACGGCACCCGCTGCCATAAATGTGGCAGAAAGATCAACAAACTACATGGTCATGGTGAAGCGATCACGTTGCGTCATTTGTCAATTCTGGGACGGAAAACTTACATCCGCATCCGTCCTGCGAGATATAGGTGCACCCATTGCGAAGGCAAACCGACAACGACACAGAAATTGCACTGGTATAAAGAGAGAAGCTCATGCACAATCGCGTATGAAGAGCACATATTACTTCAATTAGTGAATAGTACGGTATCTGATGTTAGCATGAAGGAGGATATAGGTTACGAGACTGTTATGGGAGCTATCCAGTGCCATATCGAGGATGCGGTGAATTGGGATGAGATCGAGAGGTTAAATGTTATTGGACTCGATGAAATCGCCTTGAAAAAGGGACACAAAGATTTTGTGGTGATTGTGACGGCGCGCGATTGTGACAAAATAACAATACTGGCAGTGCTCAACGATCGTAAAAAGAGTACTGTGAAGGCGTTTTTATCGAGTATTCCCGAACGATTGAAAAAGACAGTCACAACAGTCTGTTCAGATATGTATGACGGCTATATTAACGCTGCAAAGGAGGTTTTTGGAGAAGATGTTGTGGTTGTGATTGACCGTTTTCACGTTGCCAAACTGTATAGAGGGGGGCTGGATAACCTTCGAAAGAAGGAGATTGCGCGTTTGGGGGCAGAGTTGGCAGAAGAAGAATATAAAAAACTGAAGGGGGTGATGTGGCTACTGCGCAAGAATGCAAAAGATTTGGTGGACGAGGAGTTAGAAGTTTTGGAACGGTTATTTAAATATTCTCCGATGTTAGAAATAGCATATAAACTTCATAATGATTTAACTGATATATTTGATTCGGATATTTCTAAAAGCGAAGCGCAGGTTAAAATCGATGATTGGATAGATAAGGCCATAAAAAGTGGCTTGACTTGTTTCAACAATTTTTTATCGACGTTAGATACGCGGATGTGTGAGATTGTAAACTACTTTATAAGTAGGCAAACGAGCGGATTCGTAGAAGGGTTGAATAACAAGATTAAGGTGACTAAACGTCGTTGTTATGGAATTTTTAATGTTAAACATCTATTTCAGCGCATACATCTTGATATAGAGGGGTACTCCTTATTTACTTGATTTATCACGGAGATCGATTTCACGGGAATTACCAAAGAGCCAAGGATGTAGCAAGGAAAGCATCCGATATATTTGATAAGTTCGATATCGAATTATACTACCAGAGTGGCATCGCATACAACAAAGCCTGTGATCGGAGTCTCGGTAAATGCCGCGCTTGATGGGATGGATGCCCTGCTCTAAATAGCACAGATGCCAGCCGGGATCCCTGTTGTATATGTCGGAATCGGAAGGGATGATAATGCCGCCATCCTTGCCGCCCGGATCATGGCTGTGGAAGATCAGGAACTTGCATATAAACTGGCAGAGCATAGAAGAGAACTTGCTGAAAAGATAGAACCGGATGATAAACGGATAGATGAGCAGAAAAACCAGGATATTCAGGATTGACACAGGCTATGCTGATATCGGAAGAGTTGCCGGTGCGATCATACAAGCGGGTGGTACTGTGGCATTCCCAACAGAGACCGTGTACGGTCTTGGAGCGGATGCGCTGAACCCGGATGCGGTCAGGAAGATATTCGAAGCAAAGGCGCGCCCGCCTGACAATCCACTGATCGTTCACATCTCATCAAAAGAACAGCTCCATAATCTTGTTAAGGATATCCCAGAGCGTGCTTTTGATCTTATGGACGTCTTCTGGCCTGGTCCGCTTACCATGATCTTCAAGCGAAAGGAGATCGTGCCTGATATCATAACCGCTGGGCTGGACACCGTGGCGGTGCGGATGCCTGATAATCCAATCGCGCTTCTTCTGATAGAAGAGGCAGGCACCCCGATTGCCGCACCAAGTGCCAATCGATCAGGAATGCCGAGTCCGACAACAGCACAGCATGTGATTTCCGACCTCAACGGCAGGATCGATGCGGTCATTGACGGAGGAGCTGTTAAAATCGGGGTTGAATCCACGGTTGTGGATATGACATCCGAGATTCCTGTGCTACTCAGACCGGGCGGCATCGGGATAGATGCGATCAGGGATGTTATCGGCGAGGTTGCAATCGGCTACCTGGACAGACTGCTTGAAGAGGGAGAGGTTGCGAGATCGCCTGGCATGAAATACACCCATTATTCCCCTGAAACAAGGATGGTGCTCGTTGCTGGAAGCAGCAGCAGTGTTGTGGACCGGATCAGTAAGTTCGTGTCCAAGTATCACGGACGGGGGATGCGTGTGGGCTTGCTGGCAACTGAAGAGAGTGCGGAGCATGTAATTGCAGACGAGATCTTTATACTGGGCGGAAGGGATGATATCGCTCTTATTGCAAGCAATCTCTTTGCAGGCATCAGGTATCTGGACAGCAGGGATGTGGATGTGATCATTGCAGACGGATCGATGAGAGATGATGGCATCGGGGCGGCAGTGCAGAACCGGTTGAGGAAAGCGGCAGATGAAGAGGTTACGAACTAAAAAACGATTTTTCACAAAAAAATCGAGTAAAAACTGCCCTTCAGGTCGGAGACCAGTTTTCAATCAAATTTTTGTGAAAAGTTTGTGAGTAAGAGATGTTCTTCGGGCAAGGATCAGCTCTATACTTTTTACACAATAAAAAGTGAGGGATGAAACAATGAAGAATCCAAAATGTATCACAAAACTGTCATTCATCGGGGCTACTCCTTACTATCTCTTCCAGTGCCGTCCAACACCAGGCAACAAAAATTGTCAAAGAGCCACTTTTTCCTGACATATTCGAATCGCCCTTCGAATGAATTCCTCATCCAGTTTACCGACAGGCGACTGAGTTTCAAAAATTCGCCCGGGTAAGCGGAGGTTCTCCAGAGAAAACCCTTCCCGGATCTTGAACCTGTATTTTTCTCTGTGTATCTCCTCTCCGATACGGTAAAGATCCACAGGAGTTAGATTGAAATCTGCTGAATGGAGTGACTTACAGATCGTGTCTGGCTGATATATTCCTCTGGCAAAGAAACAGATGACAAGACTTGACAGGGTCTGACGCCAGCGTTCCTCAGCCAGCAATGTTTCAACAAGTTCCTCGGGACTGATCTGCTTTTCACTGAGAATATTCTGGTCAACGCTGTAGCCAGCATTGTCCAGATGCGAGTGTCTTGCACCAATCAAAGCCCCTATATGCGCTCCAGGTCCTGTATGATATCTGGGCATCTCGTTTCCGCCAAAAGCAAGGGCATAATCCTCTCCACCATACATGGATGCTGCATGTAGAACTCCACGCGCAAGCGCCTTATAGAATTCATTTGGCTGCTCGATTATCAACCGCACTGCGTCTATATAAGCTGCGTAGTTCCCCCAATCAAGCTTGATACCCATTGTTTCCGTATCAGAGATGATGCCTTTTTCTTGCGCCTCTGTTGCCCATGCCAGGATCACCCCGGTACTCATCACGTCTATACCCCACACGTCTATCTGATCCATCAACTTCAAGAAGTCATCGGCGTCAGACCCGCCCAGCATAGAGCCCAATGCATAGATCGGTTCATAGTCGTAACAGATCATGGATGTCTTGTAGAAGTACGGCTCATCGTAATAAGGCTCCCGGAGCGCAGCAATATGTATGCACCCGACAGGACAGTGAGCGCAGGCAAGCCGTCTGCCCAGATACTCTTCTGCAAACGTTTCGCCTGATATCTCTTGCGCCTCTTCAAATCTCGCTTCCTTGAGATTTCTCGTTGGAAGCCCGCCAAACTTATTTAAGGGCCAGGATATTCTCGGCCGTTCCGAGATCGCGGTACTTCTTCATCACCGGAGAGGCAACAGCCGCCTGGTAAATCTCATCATACGTCTGTTTGAACTCTTTACTGTCACGAACTGCAAGCGTTCGTTTACCCGCGATCATGACGGCTTTGAGTTTCTTGCTACCAAAAACCGCACCCAGCCCCAATCTGCCGAAATGCCGGTACGTCTCTGTGGTTACACATGCATACGAGACAAGTTTCTCCCCAGCCCTGCCTATGCGCATAATCGTTCTAAGTCCTGCTCCAGGTTCATGTTCCCTGATGATACGCCCGGTGGAGCTGCTTTTCATCCCCCACACGGAGGAAGCATCCCGGAAATAGACCCGATTACCATGGATGGCAATGTAAAGGGGGCTATCGCTCTTACCCTTTATCACAATAGCCCCATATCCTGCCATGCGGATAGCAACAGCACTTCGTCCGCCACAGTGACTCTCGCCCAGATTGCCTGTATGGGGCGATTTAAACATGGCAACGGTCTTTGAGGCAAGGGGAAACAATCCAGTCAATGGACCTACAGCAAATATTATCGGGTTGTCTGGTGCGAGAGCATCGCAACCTTCAGGACACTCCTCGTGAAGGAGCTGGATTGCAACACCCGCGCCGCCTATATACCTCTCAAAGAGATCTCTTCTCTCCTCAACCCGGAAATTCTTATCTGATAGATCTATGTGAAGAACATTTCTGAGCGGATCATTTTCAAGCATAATCACCCTCCTTACTTGTTTCCAGACTTAACACCCCATGAGGGCAAAATTTAGCACAGTAACCACAGTGTATACAGATCATCGGTTTATTGATCTCATCATCCCAGAAAACGCACCCCATAAGACAGGCGTCACGGCAGTTACCGCATCCCGTGCATCTGGTGATGTCGAGGTGGACCCCGCCTCCCTCTCTGGGTTTAATGGCATCTGTAGGGCACACTTTTGCACAGGGTGGGTCATCGCAGGCTCTACAAACCACCACAACAAACCCTCGTTCCATACCCCCGACAGACCTGACGCCTATACAGGCTCTGGACAGTCCTCCCATACCCTGCCGCCTCGCACATGCAAACATACAGCTCTGACAGCCGATGCATCGTTCTGTGTCCACCACCGCCAACCTCATGGTTTATATCTCCAGTGTTATCTGCAATTCCAGCGATATTCAAACTTTCCATCCACCCCATCCTGCAAATCATGATGTTATGGTCATATAAGATGAATCACACGAATATTTGTGCTATTTACGCAGATGTTGCCTTAAATCAGTGAAATCAGCGTTAATCTGTGGCTGATATGACTTTTAACCACAGATTCACACAGATGAACACAGATTGAGGTTTTTCTGTATATCTTTCAGAAAGACTGAAGATCAAGTTGTACCATACTTTTTGAAGAGGATACTAAGTTTTGTCGTCTCTGTCTTAAAGAACCGGTTTCTGGTAGTGATCTACTCAACGATAAATACTAAATAGTTGAACTACGTATACGGACGTGGTGAACGTTATATCCCATCCAAGAACCCCAAATAATGCCGTATGCCCAAATCCGGACTGCGAGTACCACCTGTTAATAGATGGTACGCGGCACCCACTAACACAAGGATATGCCCTCGGAAAACCTCACACCAGCCCATAAAACCTCTTGTAATTCTCTATCGCAACGCTCCCCTGTTCAGGATACCGCTCCAGCAGAAAGTCCACAAATTCACCAACAGAGACGCAATCCTTCACGAAATCGAGAAGTCTCGTAATCGTCCTCTGCGATCTGCCATTCTCAGCCGGAATCTCAAACGATACGCAGAAATCGCGCACTGAAAAACACTTTCTCCGCAAAATCGGCGAGATCGATCCGATCAGAACTCCGTCTTCGAGTTCAACGTATGCAGGAACGCCTTTCTTGTCTATCCGCCGGGAATCGGTCAATCCATCAAAATCGCTGTACGAATGAAGCTCGAGATAGATCGCAGGTCCTATCTCCTCGATTGCCGCGATCAGATCCATGCCATAGCCCGTGTAATACCGCTCATCGAGCGTGCTGACATAAGCCAGATCGGCCAGTCTCGGTATGACTACAAGCGTCCCTGCGCCGGGAGCGTCCAGTGATTCGAGTACTCCTGACGTGTGCCTCCATTCGTCGCCGTGCAACCCTCCGACAAACAACCGCTTCGGGTCACCGCTGCCAAGTGTGATTCTTTGCACCATACATCCTCTTTACAGCGTTCGCATAGATATGTGCCTGCCTCGTCGGCTCGGGGAGTCTGTAGCCGCGCAGGCAGTGCCGCACGATCTCAATTGCGGTGTTAACCGAGACCCGGTGTCCCGGTGCCACGATTATCGGGTTGCAGCCCTCTCTTGATTTGAGCACCCATCCGACTTCCCTATTTGCGTATACGAGCGGACGAGAGTCCCCAACATTTGCTGGCGCCGGATGCCGGTATGTGCCGCAGAGGATGCTCTTTGTAACACCGATTGTGGGGATATCGAGTAGAACGCCGATATGGGTCGCAAGTCCCGCGAATCGTGGATGATTGATCCCGCACCGATCAAACATCAGGAGATCGGGTCTTTCATCCGGGGGCAGCCTTCCGTATGCTGAGATGATCGCTTTTCCTTCCCTGAATGCAAGAAACGTCGGAATGTATGGGAAATCTTCGGTTTCAATGGCATAAGTACGTTCTTTCTCTTCCAGTGTCCTGTAATCAAGCGTTATGATGCCGGATATGATCTTGTCGCAAACGAACGCCTGACTGACGCCCGCTATCGTTTTTATCCCATTTAGCTCATTGAACCGATCCTCCGCGCACGCGTGCGATGCAACGATCCGCTGCACATCGAGCAGTGCTGCGCGGTCGTGAGTGCTCGGGAAGAGATCAGGCATCGCAGGAATATCAGAGCGGTTCGGGACTGTCTTGGCTACCATACTCCTCAACTCCAGCCAGCCACCGTTCCCTGCACGACTGCATCCGTCTGCCACAGAATCGATCTCAGCAGATCGCATCACCGGTTTGGCAATGGGAATCATGGTTGCACATATCGCATCCATCGCATCATCACATCATCACATCGCGCCGCATCATCGTATCTTTTGCCCATTTGTATTTGTTTCGGAGGTGACGTCCCGATATCGTGCAGATGTGTTGCTGGTATTCATACCGACAGCATGATTAGAGATGTTGATCAATTATGAGTGGCATAGCTGCCACTGGCAACACCGTGCGCGGCGTATCGCCGTTGACCCGGTCCGGACGAAGTTGTCCGGGCAGTTATGGTGTGGCGTACGCGAATACAGTGTGTCACTGGCTTTCGAGATTACGGAGGAAAAAGATATGAACATAAGGATCCGGACAGGCTTAACAATCATCTTTGCGATCGCATTGGCTGTGTTTTTTGCCGGCTGTGTAGAGGATGAGGTGCCTGCGAATGTTGAAGTGACTACCCCGACACCAGAGTTCACACCAGAAGAAGAATCCGCAACCGTACCGGTACCCGAACCGATGGCGGAAGATAAACCCGTAGCTGATCTGAACATAGAATTGGGGCGGGCAGCAAAGACATCAAAGATATCGGTCAAGATAACATCAACCACGAAAACAGACCATTACGACTATTATTCGGATACTCTGGAACAGACAACAACAGAAGAGGCGAGCCCGGGAAAGGTCTTTGTTATTGCAGATGTGCTGATAAAGAAAGTCGGGGGCGATGAAGTATATGCGGGGTCGAGCAAGTTCAGCATGATTGATTCCGAAGGTGTCAGATATGATCCCGAACCATCTGATCAGGGCGACGATAAGCTCATAGAGTTCGAAGAGACGCACCTGAACCAAAAGATGAGGGGCACTGTACTCTTCATAGTTCCGGAAGACGCGAAGGGATTGAAGATCTGGTATGACTTCAGAGACCTGTCTACTGAGATAGAATCGGCATCGTGGAATTTGTAACATTGAAGAGCCACGAGTGAATCGTTTTCGTTCTCTCGTGGCTCCACATACACAAGATCACAGCGCAACAATTGTGTTTCTCGGGCAGACATCGATACACGTTCCACACTGGGTGCACTTCTCCTGATCAATCACAGCAACAGCTTTCAGCAATTTGATTGCACCCTCCGGGCAGTTCTTCTCACATATCCCACATCCGATGCATCCGAACTCACAGATCTCTTTTACGTAACTTTGGCTCGTCGTGTGATGAGCAGACCACATAGCACATAGTTATATACCAAAAAATACCTTTTTTGTATGATGCATGAAGATGACAACGTTTACAGGACGCCTCGGATGAATGCCTCGGAAAAAGAGGGTATCCGGAATCTTGTAAAAAGATTGGCATCGGAGGGGCGTATCGGAATCGATGAGCATGTATATCAGGACAACCGGGCTTATGATTGATGGGGCATAAACCCGTTCCAATTATTCGAGTTTTTGAAGCAGGTTCTGATAAACCCGGTGATAAGAAGAAAAGAGGTGCACAACACCAGTTATTTTCCAACAAGGTACATAAGTGAGTCAGAATTGAACAATTTCACATATCCGTGCACCATCAGCGTCAATGAATCCGATCAGGAGTTTGTTATCGTGATAACCGTACTCAATCGAAAGGAAGACGTAAAAGTAAACAGAGGTAAAAGATGAAGACAGATGACGAGTTTGAGGATGTCTACGAGGACGTTGTAATCGAGAACTGCGGCATTCCCGTGGTCATTACAGACGTTCTTGTCAGAAAACACAGGAGTACGGGCAGAAAGCTATATATCAACCATCCTGACTCCATACCCCGGATCGAGAGGGGGTTGAAAGCCGCGCTTGGTGTTGTACCCCGTGCAAACACATCTTACCGACGAAGATTGGGTGAGAGTGGGGGTATGCTTCTGCTGCGGCTGCCAAAAGACCTTCGGGAATCATATCACATCGAGAAGGGATCGCACGCTCTGATAACTCCGATAGGAGCTAAAAAAGCGGTCATCGAGTTCGAGTGAACTACGATGACTCACAACTTCACAATAGCGTTTCTCGGGCAGACATCGATGCATGTCCCGCACTGGGTGCACTTCTCCTGATCAATCACAGCAACCTTCTGGACGAGCGCAATTGCGCCTTCAGGGCAGTTCTTCTTGCAGATTCCGCACCCGATGCACCCGAACTCGCAGACCTCTTTTACGTACTTTGGCTTGTCATGCGATGCGCAGACCACATATACCGGACCGTGCTCCTTTGCAATCGTTAGCACCTGCTGTGGGCAGGCAGTCACGCACGCGCCGCATCCCTTGCAGTTGTACTTCTTGATTTTCGGAAGCCCGTTATCCGCAATCTCGATTGCGTCAAACATGCACGCTCGCACGCAGTCGCCAAGACCGATGCATCCGTACGAGCAGGCTTTCTTCGTGCCTGAAAGAAGGATTGCAGCCCTGCACGTGTCCGCTCCGATATAATCGTAGCGATCCTTGCAGTTCGTTCCGCCCTGACAGAGCGTGATCGGATACATGGGCTCTGCTGCGCTGATATCCATTCCGAGCAGTTCTCCAATCATCTCGAACGTCTCTGCATCACATGAGGTGCACGCATCTGGCGTGATATCCCCGGCAACGACATGCTCTGCAAAATCAGCGCATCCCGGGTATCCGCAGGCTCCGCAGTTCGCACCAGGCATCAGTTCCATCAGTGCATCAACAAGCGGATCAGACTCGACATGGAACGCCTTTGACGCCCAGACGAGCATCCCTGCCATCGCAAGTCCGAGTGCTCCAAGTACAGCGATTGCAGGCGGCAGTAAACTCATGAGATCCTCAGTCATAGTTTCACCACCGAAAAGTAGCTGACAACGATTAGTGCGACCATCGTCGCTGCAAAGAATGCTCCGATGAAGCCGCTGAAGAGGTCAACATTACGCATAATCAGCTTCTCTCGCACAGCCGCTGTCGCAAGCATCACCCAGGAGTAGCCAAGACCTGCCGCGAACGCGTATATGATGCTTGCCCCATAAGTGTAGCCCTCCTGTATGTTCAGCAGCACCACACCAAGCACCGCGCAGTTCGTTGCGATCAGCGGAAGATAGATCCCGAGCGACTTGTAGAGCGGCGGGCTGAACTTACGTATGATGAACTCGACAAGCTGCACAAATGAAGCGATGATGAGGATGAAACAGATCGTCCGCAGGAATGTCAGATCCGTCTTCAGAATACTTGCATCGCTCAGGAGATAATAGTATATGGGCCATGTAAGGATCGCTGACATCGTCATAACAAAGGTGACTGCCATCGACATGCCTTTTGATGTATCCGAGTTGGTGGTCAGACCAACGTACGAACAGAGTCCGAGAAACATTATCAAGAGGAAGTTCTTTGTGAACATCGCATTCACAAAGATCGGGAAGAGATCCTCGGTCGGCATAAGTCCGGGTGTTTCGATCATATCTCGTAACCCTCCTTTTTGAGTTGTTTCATCCGTTTACGATCTCCCATGATCTTGAAGAGAAGCATCAGTGCAGCGATCGTCAAGAACGCGCCTGGCGGTGTTACCATTACGGTTGCCGGCTCAATCGAGAACTCTATTGGATTAGGGACAAATGAGAACCCGGGGATGTCTGAAAGTGGGTAAAACCCAAGTTCGCCATCCTTACTCCAGAGCATCATGAGTTTTAACGCTCCGGTTCCGAGAATCTCCCTGATACTGCCAAGCAGCATCAGAGCCGCCGCAAAACCAATCGATATACCTATTCCATCCGCTATCGAGGGCAAGACTGGATTTCGGTTTGCAAAAGCCTCTGCTCTACCAATGACTATGCAGTTCACAACAATCAGCGGAACAAAGATTCCGAGCGCCTCGTACATCGGTGGTAAAAATGCCTCGAGCATCATATCAATCATCGTAACGAAGGTACAGATGATCAGGATGAATATCGGGATTCTGACGCCTGGAGGGATCTGTTTTCGCAGAAGAGAGACAAAAATGTTTGAGCCGAGCATCACAAAGGTAAACGCCATCGCCATGCCGAGCGCGTTTGCAAACGACGTGGACACAGCAAGTACCGGACAGAGACCGAGCACAAGCACGAATACCGGGTTATCCTTGATGATACCTCTGATTATCTCTCCTACAAAGGATTTCTTTGCCATTTATGAAACCTCCTGTTGCATCTTTCCAATTATTTCAACGACTCCGGCGGTGACATATCCGGACGATATCGTTGCGCCTGAGATGCCATCGATCTCTCCACCGTCATCGCTCAGTTTCAGCCCATCAAGACCGACTCCTGCAAATTGTGCGACGAACCCTTCATCTTTCTGGATCTTATCCCCGATCCCAGGTGTCTCTTTCTGCGAGACCACAACAACTCCAGTCACAACGAAATCTGTGTTCACCCCGACTGCGAGAGTTATGATGTCCTGCATGCCCTGCACCTCTGCCATGGCACCATAACCGATCAGGTCGCTACCAGCGTATGCCTCATAGCAGATCTCTCCACCACCGACCAGCTTGAATTTGGTAGCATCAGGAACAACGCCCATCTCGAGCAGTTGCTTGTCAGGACCGCCTGCCGCTTCTGCCAGCTTCGCAAGCTGTTCCTGTGTGACTCCATACGTCGCTGTCAGAACTACTGCCGCAACCACCGCAATGAGCGTTAGCTTGAAGAGTATCATTACAATGGAATCTTTTGTTTCTGCCATCTTATTTCCCTCCGATCGGCTTTGGTATGGTGCTTCTGTCGATTAGCGGGCTGAAGACGTTCATCATGAGCACTGCGAAGCACATCCCTGTGAAGTAGGCACCAAAATGGAGCTGGATTAATATCAACACAGCAAGCAGGATCCCATAGATCAGTCTGCCCCTCTTTGTCACAGGCGATGTGATCGGGTCTGCTGCAAGGAATACCAGTCCGAGGAAGAATCCTCCGGTCAGGACATAAGGAAGCTGCCATCCCTTTCCAGTGATCAGTATCAGGAGTATCAGGAGGATAGTAGCACTGAGTGCCACCCGACGATCCACATATCTCTTGTACAGAACGATTGCACCACCAAGCAAGACCAGCGCAGGCGAAGACTCGACAAGCCTGCCAGCACCGGTCTCAAGTAAGAGGTCAGAGAAACCACCAAGATTCGGCGTTGATTGCGCCCCCATAAACGTGGGCCACGCAGCAAGCAAAAATGCAAATCCGATCAGAGCCGGATGAAATACGAGTGTTCCCGTGCCGCCAAAGATGTATTTTGCCACTGCGATCGCAAAGACGGCTCCGATGATCGGAACCCAGATATGATCGCTGACGCTCGGCGGCATGAGGAGCGCAAGCAGCAAGCCGACCAGCACAGCATTCCCGTCATCAATCGTTATCGGCTGGGAAGCAGCTTTATAGATTATAATTTCAGCAACAACCGCAGCAACCACGGTTGCAAGAATGATCTTTATCGCAGGAAACCCGAAGAGATAGATTGCCGCGAGAGAGATTGGTATCAGTGCAGCAACTGTCCCCCACATCACACTCTTCACGCTCTCCCTGCTCTTTACATGTGGTAATGGTGATATCGTGTAGGTCATGCTTCCGCCTCCATGGTTCCCCCTTCCATCTCAGCCACACCATGCTTGCCGTACCTGATTATCTGCACAAGCGGGAGCTTGGACGGGCAGACATACGCACACATACCACACTCCACGCAGTCGCTGATGTATAGTTCCGCACACTTGTCGAACTGGGCGCTGTCAGCGTACCCGTAGAGCAGATGCGGCATCAGACCGATCGGACACTCATCCACACACCACGCACAGTTGATGCATGGTGCGGGCGGCTCACGGTTGATATCACTCTCTGTCTGCACCAGGATGCCTGACGTCGTCTTGATTACGGGAACCTCGTCGCTGTACTGCGTCGCGCCCGATATCGCGCCGTTAATGACAATCTTAACAGGCGTGCCACTACATCCGCCGCACTCATCGATCACATGCTTAACTGACGTTCCGATCTCAACAAGAACATTGCCTGGAGATCGCACCGCGCCAGCAACAGTGACCGTTTTCGCAATCATTGGTATACCGTCGTGCACCGCATCATACAGTGCCTTAATCGCAGCGATGCTGCTCACAAGAACACCCCTATCATCGGGAGTGCTACCGCGTGGCACCTTCTTTCTTGCAAACTTCGTAACAAGCGTGTTCTCGGTACCTGCCGGATAGTATGCCGGTGTTGCGACGATCTTGATGTTACTGTCCGGTATCGTCTCGGTTCGCATGACGTGCAGCGCTTCCGAGTTGAGTTCAATAATAATTATCGCTTTTTTGGCGCCAACCGACTCCATTAATGCTTTCAGCCCGTACACGATCTCAGAAGGATGATCGAGCATGAGCGCAGCGTTTGATGACAGATCCCCCGTGTTCGTTCCGTTGATGATGATTGTGTCAATATCTACCTTTTTACTCACCGTTGATAGACCATTGGGCTCGACGATTCCGAATTCTCGGATGATGCTCTTTATTGTACCTGCATGCAATTCTTCTGGATTGATATCTTTTTTTTCTCCGTTGCGCGTCTTAATCACCACGCTGAGAACGTCCTTACCAGATGGATGCGGCATTTCAGAAAGAGCAGTCACCTCGCCGGAGACGCTTGAATGTATCCGGAATTCGCCATCGCCGATTAATTGACCGATAGAAACAGTATCACCAACACGTACAAGGGGATTGCAGGCCGCGCCAGCATGTTGCTGTAGAGGGATAATCACCTGATCAGGCGTTTTGATGGTTGCAATCTTCAATGCGGATGCCTCCTATGTATCGCATAAGGATACGTGTGTCGGTATATATAAGGCTTGTTCTTATCCGGTAGGGGTGGGTCATAATCGTGATCAGCATCTTTAAATATCGTCCGGTCAAAGTGCTGTATGGTGACTGTATGGGCGTACCAAGGTTCTGGAGACACATCAGCAGTAGATATAACCTGATCGGGACGAGATGTACCACGTGCGACGAATACTACTTCCCGCCGAGGACGATGTGCCCGAAATGCCGCAGAGATGGCGTTATTGAGGATTATCAGTTCAGCGGACACGGAGAGGTGGTCACTTACACGATCATCCATACCGCAGCCGAGGGATTCGATAAAGAGACGCCATACCCGCTTGCAGTGATACAGCTTAACGAGGGTCCGCGCATGACCGGGCAGGTGATCTGCGACCCGGAGGATATTGTGATCGGGATGCGCGTGAAACCTGTGTTCAGAAGACTTGGCGAGGATGGTGCCGCTGGTATTATATACTACGGTACCAAGTTTACGCCTGCATGATGCCTCGGTGGCTCAGCTGGCAGAGCGAGTGATTTGTAATCACTAGGTCGCGAGTTCAAATCTCGCCCGAGGCTTTCGAAAGAAGAATTCCCTGGATATCCCGATACGCTGCAAACAATCCCAACTTACCATCGTCTACTTGTTCCGCAGACGGCTCGGCGAATATCCAGACCTGATTCTCTCCACCATGCACGATTCTTGGGCATGCGATCATGTCTGTACTCGACAGGCGATATGCAACCTCTATGCCGCTCGGTGCAATCCACGCACGCATATCCGTGAGTTTTGAGACCAACTGTTTCCAGTCGAGCGTGCCTTTTGCTTCGACAACAGCGCTGAGATGCACCCGTTCTCCGGAAACATGCTCTGCAATGTCTTTTTTGAACCGTGCGTATGCCGGATCCTTCCTGTCAACTGACGGCTTCCTCACGAACCGCTTCGCAACATCGTGGAAGAACGGTGCAAGGTAATGATCGCTCGATCGCGGTGTTGCGAGCGATACTCCTACAAACGAGATTGCGCTCAACGATACTCCGATCAAAACACCGTGTTCGATCAAAAGCGGAGATATGTCATCGAGTTTTCCCAGATACGTCGCTTCTGCGACGATCAGTGCGATCTGGGCGCTGCCGCCGATCATAAGTCCGGCAAGCGCTCCTTCTGCGGTCGCACGCCTCCAGAAGAGCGCGCCCATGATCGGAAGGAAGTACGAGGACGTGCCGATCACAGTCGCCATGATGACGGCATCCAGGATGGTCTCGACATGCATGCTGATCGCAGCAGAGATTGCAATCATCGCAACGATCAGGACGCGGTTTATGGTCCGCATCTCCCCCATCGTCGCATCCGGCTTGATAAACCGCTGGTAGATGTCCCGTGATATGCAGGATGCGCCCGATGTCGCAAACGTGTCCGCGCAGGACATCGAGGCTGCGGCGAATCCTATTGCGATTGCTGCAATTATTACAGGCGTTGACGCAAACGTGTCCGCTATGAACTGAAGATATAATTGTTCTGCACCTATCGGGTCTGCAGGTACCTGATAGAGCGAATTAAGCCCGATTGCTGCAAGGAAACATGCACCGAATACGACTGCAACCAAAACTGAACCTATCAGCATGCCGTATCTGGCGGATTTCACGTCCCTTGCCGCCCAGACACGCTGCCACGGGTCCTGCTCGGTTATCCACCCGGGAAGCATGGCGATCTGCATGATGTGGGATCCCCGGGTACCGAGCTCGAA
>JGI12150J12686_101633_pt1 | contig 38849 bp, 38 predicted proteins | sample ANMFosRound1_FD_12686 | JGI IMG/M metagenome (IMG submission 12686)
CGACTCTAGAGGATCCCACACGCTTGATATCGGCATCGAAAACGCTCTTGACAAGTTCGCAAGACACGCCGGGGTTCTCGCATCCGGACGGACCGAATGATAAGTTCAAGGCGGTTGGCTGAGATATTCAGAATCTTGAAAATCGGGGTGTTGCGGCACAATGTGAAGCTGGAACCTTACCCCCACAACGTGGAATAAGTGTGAAATCGGGCATGTTTCGAGGGGTTGCCTGATAGCGGTTGTGGGTCAGATTTAGTCTTCAGTATTTTGGGATTTATGAGATAATCGGATGGCTGTGGCTGTTCTTCGGCTGTTCTTCGGCTGTTCTGAAGTTGAGATGGATAGCACAGAATTTTCGAACGTATGGGAAAGTATAAAAACAAACCCCACCCGAAGGGCAGTTTTTGATAAAACTTTTGTGAAAAGTTTTCTTGAGAACTACGGAGTTCGGCGACCCGTCGTGGAATTCGAGACTTTTTAATCTATTCTGGCCGGTTGAACAACATGATACCAATCCTACAAACATTGGTATAATTGGATTGGCGAAATCCATGGAATCGGTGTTAATATGTGGCGAATAAAACTTTTGGCCACAGATTAACACTTATTTCACAGATTAATGGTGTAAATGACTTTTCAGATCGATCGTGCTCAATTCTGGCAGTTGTGCGTGCATAAGACAACCCCAGACAACCAGAAAATAATAAAAGGTCTCTGAATTTCGGGATGCCGCCACAAATAGCATTGCGGGTCAATCATTATACTTTGACTTTGCGCATCTCAAACCGAAATCTATTTATGCCAGTCTTTTCATGGACACCATGATTCACCAGATGCGATGGTGACTTGAAAGGAGGTAAACAAAAATGAGAAAATGTATAATGTTACTGACATTCCGCAGGTCCGCCCTCCATTTTCCACAATTTCTACTGATAGCGTTTTTTGAATATCCAAAAAATATTATTTTTATACTGTAGTGGCACAGCATATCCAACTCCAACTTGTGCTGCGGCACATCTCACGTTCCGAATGTCGTTCCTCAAAAATGTGACTTTTAATATTTTTTTATCTGCAATAATTCCTTCTAATCATATCGCCTGCAGATGAACGCTGATGCTCAACGAACAAATCTATGTCTGATCCGCGTTAATCTGCGGTTCATTATATTTTTAACCGACCAGAGTGAATTAAAAAATGCTCAAACATAATACTTTTCGCATTCACCTCCCATCAGGCTCAAAATATCCCATAACTCCTCAGTCATGTTCGCCACCCCTATCTCAGAAGTCTCACCAAATCGAATCGTTGCTTCTGTGATCCCTCTGAACAGGAAAAACACCCACCGCATCGTAGGATTCTGCACAGGTTTATTCACCTGATTTCTAACAAATTTTCCAGTCTCTTTCAACCTCTGTCTAAGCGTCTGCTGAGCAATTGAATAAAGGAATAGACACAGTACCATAATCATTGCCAATGCTTCGATTCTGCTTTCTTTCTTCAAATACACCTCTGAAACATGAAAACTCTTATCTTTCAAAAACCGGAACCCGCGCTCGACCGTACTCTGACTCTTGTAATATGACAGGATTTCATTAGCTGTAAGACCTTTATCATTGGTTGCCAGGATAAATCGCCCCAGTTTCTCACGTTTTCGCGCAATCGCCTGTTCATCCACCACAATCTCGGCTTTCACCGAATAATGTGTCTCAAGCTCCTCTCCTTTCTTCGGTCTTCCTCGTTTACCGTTCAGCCGGCGTGACTTCGCTTCTATCGAGAGTTCTTCGAACTGATATCCATTGTGTTTGGAAAGCCATGCATTTGCAGACCTCTTCGTATCTTCATAGCAGGCATACTCCATTTTTTTCAATTTATTAAGTGATTTCTGCGCAGCCTTAAGATTCTTTGTGAGATTCTTGTCGAAAGTCTTTTCTTTCCGTTTTTTCATCTCTTCTGATTGGATAAGTGCCCATTTTTGATCTGTTCCACCATAAGACGATATGACTTCGTAACATGAATATCGGGCATCAGTACAGGCTTCCAGTTCAATATCTGTATCCAGGAGGTCTTTTGCTTCAGTGATCGTTGCAGGCACCCGCGTGATCCATAGAGTGCGTTCCCCCAATTCTGTGATATTGTCTTCGCTATAGATTGCACTATCGGCAATATGATACACTTCATCACTCAGTTTCAGACTTTTCTGGATATTCTTGACGGTTTGTACCAACGTTTTCTTATCAGATGCATTTCCGGAAAGCGTTTTTACAAAAAGCGGGATTCCTTGCTGATCGCAGACCACGCTCAGCACAAAACGCTTCAGATCCCAGCGGTTGTCTTTGGGATGACCATAAGTGACCTCAATCGTGTTGTGGTCAGGATCTGAATTCTCATACGCCCCATGCAAACTGAAATTGGTCGTGTCCGTGTGAAGCACGTGCGCACCAAACGAGACGTGATTCATGGATCGCGAGACTATCTGGCTGAAAAATTCAGTGCAACCGTATTCATAGATTCTATCCAGCGTTCTTCCGAGTACGTCGTCGTTAAGGTGTTCCGGAAGCACGCCGTCTCCCAACAATCGTTCTGTTGGGAGCTCTTCAAAATATTGGGAGTAAAGATACAATCTGCTTTCGTTAAACCCCAAACCATTCAAACACATAGCTTTAATCACGGTCGAGTGAGGTACTTTATGATCCCGATTTTTTGGTATGGCAGAATCTATCGCATCAGCAATATCAAGTTTGTCGAATGCCCCAGCAACAAGTCCAAGGTGTGCAAGTGATGTAGTTGTTATTTCGCGCAGCTAATCATCCCCTCAAAGGATATTACTGGTTAAATAGGTGGAGTGAGTTAAAATGTTTGGGGTTTGAGATGTGCCTGTGGAACCTAAGTTGTAGTATAAAAAATAATATTTTTTAGATGGCTAAAACCGCTATCAGTAAAAATGATATAGAATTAACAGATACGTGCGGAATGTCAGATGTTAACAATGCTACTATGCATTGCAGTGATTGGCTCGGCGGTGCCTGCGCTGGCAGCGACGACAGAGGTGAACATAACAAAGTACGCCTCGGATGAAACAACGATACTCGATGAAACGACAGTATCATATCAATGGATGGGGACAAATCTAACTGTGCAGGGTGATGGTGCGACCGAGTACTTCCATCAGGGTCCCATATTTGATGGGGACCCGTGGGACCTGGCTGAAACATTGAACCTTAAGAGTAAAGGAATTGTGAGGGGGACCGACGTTAAAGACCTCTGTGATCTGGTTGGTGGAATGTCTCCTGGCGACGAGATAGGGATTATCGCATCTGACGGGTTTAACAAGCGGTTCGGCTATGAAAATGTCTATGATCCAAAATCCAGTCAGGGACCGATGGTTGTCTGCTGGTATAAGGATGGTGAGCACGTTCCTGATTATGAGGGTGGGATGCAACTCGTCTTCTTCGCTGATGACCACATATTCGGCAACTGGGACATGCACGAGTGCATGGCTCCTGAATACCGGTACAATTACAGCAGCGAATATCCTTCCGCAAACGGACTATCCATAAGGTACATCTCGGATATAGCGATATACAGCAACGAAACCGCAGAAACCGCGTGGAGTCTTGAACTCGTCGGAGCGATAAACGAGACGATGAGTAAAGCAACGTTTGAGAAGGGCGTGGCATGTCACGATGGCTTTTCGTACATCGACTCCGAAGGCAGGACATGGACTGGAGTTCCGCTCTGGTACCTGATGGCAAGAGTGGATGACACCGATACTCATGGCAGCGGTTCGTTTAATGATACACTTGCAGGTGAGGGATACGACGTCATAATCACAGCGTGTGATGGATACAGTAAGACCTTCAGCTCAGCAGATCTGGCAGGAAACGATAGCTACATCGTTGCGTGCTACCTGAACGGCTCGGATCTGCCAGAACTAACTGGCAGTGGAAAGCCACTGGCGCCGCTCAAGCTCGTAGGACCGTGCCTTAGCAGCGGACAGATGATCGGAAACATCGCAGAGATCGTGCTGGATGTGGGAACTGCCCCTGTCAAAGCAGATCTCACCCTGATCGGTAATGGGACAAAGACATACGCCCTTGATGAGGTCAGAGCGATGCCAGCATACACCGGGGTGGCGGATTCAAGAAATCGACAGGTGTGGTAGTTGGACCATTCAATTATACTGGTGTCAACATCACATATCTCGCGGATCTCGTTGGCGGGATCACGCCTTCGAACAGCATGAAGATAACAGCCTCTGATGGCTATTCGATGACCTACACGTACGAGCAGGCGATGGGTGATATTGCCACGTATGAGGGAACCACCGGACCTATGACCATGGTCATAGCGTATGAGGAGGATGGAAATCCGATATCGTCTGACTGCGGCGGACCTCTCAGGATCGCTTTTGTGGGGTCCGATTCGCCGATAACGGACGGGCACTTCTGGTGCAAATACATAAACAAGATCGAGATTCTGGGGGGTGTTGCTGACTGGAACCTGACGCTTACAGGCGCGATTAGGGACATGCCTGACCGCTCGACGATTGAGTCCTGTGTGGGATGCCACAGAACCAGCTGGACCGATGGTAGCAGTCAGGAATGGAGCGGGATACCGCTATGGTTGCTTGTCGGCGTTGTGGACGACAGTATGAATGAGACCGCAAAACACTACTTCAACGACACGGTCGCGGAGATCGGGTACAATGTGACAGTCGCAGCGGGCGATGGGTACTGCAAGACATTCAACAGCACAATTGTTGCACGCAACGATGAACTCATCATCGCAAACGAACTGAATGGAACCGCGCTTCCGCAGGAGTGCTTGCCACTCAAACTTGTTGGACCAAATCTTACGAAGAGTGAGATGGTAAGTGGCGTTGCTGAGATACGCATTCCCGAATTGATAGTGTGTGGCGATGCCAACCACGACGGGATACTCACGACTGTTGATGCGGTGCTTGCCTTGCGGATGGCTGTTGGCAGTGTCGAGACCGATCTTGTGGCTGACATGAACGGAGACGGGCAGGTCACATCTGTGGACGCGCTGATGATTCTACAGACCGTGTACATGTGGTCGAGTTAGAGGAGTTGGCGGAGTCAGGAGCGACAGGGATGAAACGAGCGACGCCAGCAATACCGGTGCAGTTGTTACTGTGTATCGGTATTGCGCTTTTGCTCTCAATCTCGATCTCAATGCTTCCGCTTCCGGCGCAGGCAGCAGAACCAACAACCGCTGTCAGGGTGGTAAAGTATGCCTCCGATGAGACGACTGTTCTAAATGAGATGACGGTGACTTATGGCTGGATGGAGACGAATCTGCCGGTTTACGGGGATGGTGCTACGCGTTATTTCCATCAGGGACCGATCTTCGACTCGCCGCCCGGACCGTGGGACGAGAACGAGACCGCGAACCTCAAGGACAAAGGTGCCGTGAAAGGGACCGACGTGAGAGACCTGTGCGATCTGGTCGGGGGCATGTCATCTGGAGATGAGATAAAGATCCGAGCATCTGACGGGTTTAGCAAGCGGTTCGGATACGAGAATGTCTATGATCCCCCATCGGGACAGGGACCGATCGTTCTCTGCTGGTATAAGGACGGAACCTATGTTCCTGATTACGATGATGGGATGCAGATCATCTTCTTCGCAGATGACCACATATTTGGCAACCGGGACATGCACGAATGCATGGCTTCCAAATACCGGTATAATTACAGCAGCGACTATCCTTCCGCAAACGGATTGTCTGTACGATACGTCTCCGATATAGTGGTGTACAGCACGATGGAACCGCCGGAACTGCACACAATGGAGGTCTCGCCAGCCAGTGCAACGCTGGATATCGGTGGCGAGCAACAGTTTGCAGGAACCACTTATGATCAACACGGAAACGAGATCACGGGAATCGCATTAACGTGGACGAGCAGCAGCGAAACTGTGGGGACTGTCGATGAGACTGGTTTCTTTACAGCGATCTCTGCTGGCGGGACTGTGGTGACGGCAGAGGGTGGGGGTGTAACAGGAACGGCAGGTGTGACTGTGGAGAGCCTGGCGGCAACACCTACGCCGACGCCAACCCCGACCCCGGTTCTGACGACGATCACAGTCTCGCCGGTGAGGGCGACGCTGAATGTTGGTGAGACACAGCAGTTCACGGCAGCCGCGTACGACCCGGACAATCGCGATATGTCTGGCGTCGATTTTGCGTGGACGAGCGGAAACGAGACCGTTGGAACAGTCAATCGCGCAGGGGTGTTTGCTGCGATCTCGGCTGGCGAGGCTGTGGTGCGAGCGCGGGCGGGAGGTGTGACCGGGGTTGCGGACGTGATTGTGACCGGTCTGGAACCGGCGCCGACCGAAACGCCAACCGCGGTACTATCGACGCCGACGCCAGCGCCAGCGCCGGCTGAAACATCGCCTGCGTACGAGACGCCCACCTCAGTTGCCCCACCGCCATCCGTAACACCACCTGCACTAAAAGCGACGCCGGAATCGACGGGATTTGGGTCGCCCGGGTCCGGAGGTGTGCTTGCGATCCTCGGAATGCTGGTGGTGGCTTACGTGGTTAGGCGGAGGGGGGCGTGATGTGGTACTGAGACTCTCGCTTGAAAAGCATAAGAATGAACAGCGAGGTCAGATAGCGCTCACAGAAATACGGATGAAGATTATTGGGAATATTCAGAGGAATGGACAGATTACAACAGGAGAATCGGCAAAGATGTTTAATATCTCAAGGCAGGCAGCTATTAAAGAGTTATCCATGCTCGTTGAGTTGGAAGTGATCAAACCGGAAGGCAGCGGGAGATGTGTTTATTATGCCATCGCTTAATGATTGTCGTTTATTCAGGCTCCGCCCCGCCGGATGCACTCAAAGAACACTTCTGCTCTTCCTGCTCCTGCTGCTTCTCTGCACAACGTCCCACGCAGCCGGGCAGACGGAATCAGTTCACGTGGTACGGTATGCGGAGGACGGATCAGTCCTGAACGAGACGACTGTAACATACCAATGGATGGAAGCGAATTTACCGGTCCACGGAGACGGAACAACGCATTATTACCACCAGGGACCGGTCTTTGAGGGCGATAAATGGGACGAAAATGAAACAACAAACTTCAAGGACAAGGGTGCCGTGAAAGGAACCAATGTACGAGACCTTTGCGATCTGGTGGGTGGTGCATCGCCGGGCGATGAGGTCATGATCCATGCAGTAGATGGCTACCACGTGGAATTTTGCTACGAAAACATCTACGAACCGCCGCAAAGGCAAGGACCAATCGTTCTCTGCTGGTACGACAGCGAGACCGGATATCCGCCCGACTATTTCGCGGGATTGCGCCTCGTCTTCTTCGCAGATGATGCGGTCTTCGGGAACTGGGACATGCACGAATGCTTGCCCCTGAAGAGCCAGCACTTTTTCGGAGACCTCAAACCATCGACGGGCGGGCTTTCGGTGAGATGGGTCGATGAGATTGGGATCTATGCAGGTGGGTACACGGGCGAGCAGGGGGGTCCGGCAAAGTCGATGCCCACGCAGACACCGGAATCAAATCAGGCACCTGGTTTTGGAACCGTGTCTGCAACCATCGGCTTGCTGTCGGTCGCGTTCATCTTGAGGTGGAGGGGGCTGGGGCGATGAAACCCGCAATTCCAGTTCTTATGATATGCATCATCGCGATCGCTGCAACGGCATGTCTGCGCCCATCCGGAATTGAGGATGAGATGATCGAGTGCAACCTGACGTTGATCGGTGATTGCGAGCGGGTGCTCTCATACACTGAGATCCGGGCGATTCCGTCCTGCGAGGGGCGCGGCGGATTCTTCACGACCGTCGGCATCGTAAACGGACCGTTCGAATGCAGAGGAGTCCCTTTAGAAGAACTGTGCGACCTTGTTGGTGGGATCAACGCAACCGACACGGTCCGGATACGTGCGTCCGACGGCTACCTGATGGTCTTCACCCGCGATCAGGTCCGGGGTGATTTTGTCACCTACGACCCTGCGACGATGCGGGAGGTTCCTCACACGGATCCCGAGGTGATGCTGATGTATGAGCAGGACGGTTCTCCGCTTTCAGGGGATACGGGCGGACCGCTCAGAGTTGCCATCGTTTCAAAGGACGAACTCTTAACAGAAGGGCATTACTGGGTTCAGTGGGTGGACACAATCGAGATTACGAAATGAAAGCGACACCGATAGTAGTTCTGGTATTAATCACTGCGGTGATTGTTGCAGCCATGTTCCTGCCAGATAATCCGGAGAAAACAGAACTGCTGGTCGTCCATGCGGGAAGTCTGGTCATACCATTTGCAGAGATGGAAAAACAGTTCGAAAGCCGAAATCCCGGTCTTGATGTGCAGATGGAAGGACACGGAAGCATCCAGGCGATCAGACAGGTGACCGATATCCACCGGGCTGTGGACGTGCTCGTGGTCGCAGATGAAAACCTGATTCCCGACATGATGTATCCCGCATACGCAGACTGGCACGTGCGGTTTGCGACAAACCGGATGGTGCTCGCGTACACCAACAGGAGCAGATATGCAGGTGTGATCAACGACTCAAACTGGTACGAGATTCTTACGCGACCGGAGGTCACGTTCGGATTCTCAAACCCCATGCTCGATGCATGTGGGTACAGAACACTGATGGTGGCACAACTGGCTGAATCATACTACGATAACCAGACGATCTTCCGGAACCTGATCGCATGTAACTTCGACCCCACATTCTCTGTTGTTAGAGACGGTGACACCGCAACCGTGGTTGTGCCCGAGATACTTGATCCGCAAGCAAAAAAAGTTGTTATCAGGGGCGGAAGCGTGCAGCTCCTGGCGCTACTCGAGCTTGGGGAGATCGACTACACCTTCGAGTACCGGAGCGTTTCCGAGCAGCATGGGCTGCGGTTTGTTGAGCTGCCCCCCGAAATTGACTTAAGTTCCCCTGATAACGAGGGCGTGTACGAGAAGGTCAGCGTTGATCTTGGATTTCAGCGTTTCACATCCGTTGGAACCCGACGAACCGGCAAACCAATCTTCTATGCGATAACAATCCCGAAAGACTCCCCACATCCAAAACTAGCTCTTAAGTTTGTGGAGTTTGTGATAAGTGAAGAAGGGCAGGGGGTGCTTCAGGAGATGGGGCAGCCCACAGTCCCGCCGGTTGCGGATAATCCGGACAAGATGCCTGATGGGATGCGAGGCGCGGCATCGCCGTAAATCGCCATGCCTTTAGACTCTACCGCAGAGTGCGTAGAGCCACGCAGAGGGTTGAAAACTGACAGTGAATGAACGAGATTGCTTTTGTGCATGGTGGTGTGAATCGGCAAATGATAGTGGTGATTCACAACCATGTCATGTTCCAAAGTTGAGCTGTATCCGCTTGCTGTAATTGATGCTTCACTCGGGAGGTCTAAATCGCGATAAATCTATCGCGGAGGAGTGGATGCCGTCGCGGCCCGAGATCGCCCACGTATTAACACATACCACAATATCTATCAATACTGTCCAGACTCCTAAAAGAGATAAACATCATTTCGCTTCACTGCGGAATCGTTTCAAATCCGAACACCTCAAAATCGCCATCGAAAGTGAATATTGAATCTATATTATAATCATTCATCAAAATAGCACTTGTGCAGTCGGTTATTGAGAGTAGCTGATCTGTGTACTTTCTAAATATGTAAATAGCCTCGCTTTGAACAGACTCTGTAACCCAGAGCATGGTTATGTATTGTGTGTTTGGGATTAAGTCCCGCATCCGCGGGGTGCCAGCCGCCGCCTACCGCGAGCTGGAATGCGCCCGCGTCGGCGAGCTCAAGCGCGACCCACGGCGTTCTGCGGGCGTTATCTGTTTGTCGCCGTTGAGGTCGCCTTTCTGCGGTGACGTGGTAGCAGCCAATGATGGTGCATGAGCGGATAACGATCTGTGTCGTTGCCGCCCGGGATTGGGTGTAAGTCGTTGCCGGCGTAGTTGTTGCCAATGGATCAGGAGTCGCACTGGCTGCCGCTGCCATCGTCGATCACAGAATCCATCAGAACCAGGGAATTTAGGCTCTTTGGTAATTCCCGTGGTACGTGTTTAGCCGCTCAGCATCGTCATCATCATCTGGAGGCTATTGAGACTTTGCTGAGCCCATGTCGCCAGAACTGTCATGATCCGCTCATGAATTGACGTCCCTTTTCCATTACGCAGCGTCCCCACGATCTTCCGCTGAACGACATGCTCGCGAAGTGCCCTTTCCGCTCTGTTATTGGTTGGCTCAACGTCCGGATGAATAACAAATGTGAACCAGTACTCAAAGCCATTCTTTATCTTGCCGATGAGCTTTTCCACCTTCTCACTTCCGTATCCTCTATTGATCCATCGTTTGAGCGTTGCTTGAGCATTATGCAACAGCTTCTCCCGAATTTCTGGTGGAGGATCACTTTCAAGTGCGCCAGTCAGCTTTTGATATAGTCTTGTGAGTGCTCGGTGTAAAGGAACTGCCTCCGCAATCTTTTCGGCGAGATCCTTCGATTCTCTTAGTAAATGCGCCCAGCAACGCTGGATACGTTTTGTAAATTTGGTATACGGTTTCCAGCCATCACACACGATTATCCCCTTGAATCTCCTCGTCAGAATCTCCAGCAGGACTTTTGTACCCCGACTCTTCCGGATCGCGACAAAAGTCTCGTTCGGCGTGGTGAATGCCCATATCCAGTACTTCTTTCCCTGAACTTTGATTGACGTTTCATCTACATGTAGAATAGAAGCGTTGCGAACTCGTTCCAGAATTAGGTCATATTCCGATTGAACTGCATCGGCGGCACGACGAGTGAGATCAAGTATTGTAGCAGGACTAATTTCTAATCCGTACTGCCGCATCAGCGCGTTCCGGATCTTCCTGTGGGGCAGTCTATCTTCGTATTTCAGCAGTGCCGCCTGAGCAATCGTGTTGTTACCGAATCTACCTTCTTTTGGACAACATGCATCGGTTGCAACAACTTCTTTCTGGCAGTGTGGGCATGTGTAATGTGCAATTTTGTATTCGGTGACGATAACAGGTTGTGGTTCAGGAATCTCTTCGATGATCTTCGATTCCACGCTGAACGGGACACCAAGCTCAGTTCCACAGTCTGGACATCGATCTTTCATGACATCCATCTGCCTATCCGGCTTTGCAGGAGGTCTTGTCACACCCTTATGTCCTTTTTTCTGCCCCGGCTTCTTCCTATCGCCTGCATCCTGATCCTTTTTGCGCTTGCCGCCACGCTTCAGACTTGGTGGGGTATGTGCATTATCATGCATAGCCAGTTTAGCTTCGAGTTCCATTATGCGTCCTTTAAGCAACTCGTTCTCACGCTTGAGTTGCCTGATGATCTCGTCTTTATCCATCGTCCTCTTGAGAGTGGGATGCTGTTATAATATAGAAGTTTTGTGGTCGAAAATGTGTTTTAGATTGATACCGAAGAAATGTAGGGTGGAGCGGTGGTTATGATGGGAGGAGCTAAACACATACTTCCCGTGAAATTAATCTCTATGATAAATCAGGTAAATAAGGAATATCCTCCGATGTTAGTGATTTTAGTGCTTTCTGGTTACTATAGCTTATTTCAATTATATTAACCGCAGATGCACGCGAGATTTACGAGAGATGCCGGATTAACAAATCTGCGTGCATCCGCGTTTATCTGCGGTTCATTATATTTTCAACTGATTGGAAGAACTCTACAAAACCGATATCGAGCGGCTGGATAGATGATTAATCTGATAGAGCTCGGGGTCACCGTCACGGAAGATACCAGAGAGCCGGAATTTAATCATGCTGGTATTCGTATCTCTTCCTGCACTTCTTGCATACCCAGTTCTCCTGCTGCTATCGGATGCACACGAAGTTTGGATTCATGAAACCGTTCCATTATCCTGTCAATCTTCCTTGAGATGTCAGGGGTGTAGTATGCCTCACCACACCCCTCACAGACGTATGCCGGGATGTCGCGTATTACCAGTAACTCAGGTCCAACTCTCACCATAAATTCAGTTTCACCTTTGACGATCCTGCCTTTGCAGAAGCTGCATCTATCCGGTTTCATCTCAATCATTCCTTATTCGGTAGTCGGTCCATTTATCATTTTCGGGATGGTAAACCGTGACGACTCTTACATGATCTTTGCACAGTGCCAGCACGGCGTGATACGGAGTCCCACTCACATACCCCAGAAACAGCGCAGAGGGACATGGTTCATCGTCAGTATATTCTTCGATGATCTCGCCGTAAAGTATAACCTGCCCGATATCTCCGGTGGATATGTTTCTTTGGAACATTCTGATCCTCGCATGATTGGAAATGATGAAATCGTCTTCTAAAAATAGTTTTGTGAGATATGTGCGATCGATTTTCATAGTCAGAGACCTCCTGAATCCGAACGTGTCACCACCGGCGAGGCAATGCGAGATTGGGTGATTGCCGAAACAGATAGCATAGGGGTATATTATCGTACGTTTATCATAGCGTTATCGCTTCGTCCGCAGCCTTGAGGATCATCAGCGCATCGAGCGAGGTGATGTGGCTGTCGCGGTTCATGTCTGCCGCGGGGTGCCAGCCGCCGCCGGATGCGAGCTGGAGCGCGACCCGCGGCGTCGCAGTGGAATTGCGTCCAATCGCAGACCGGCACCGGACCGTCAAATCCGACTCTGACCTGCATCACCATGTCGGTATTCGCAGGGGTCGATCCCATGCTGTCGGCATGATACCGCGTCACAGTATCGCCATCATCCGGTTCGTATGCATTGGCTCCGACCATGGGCATCGGAGCGTCAGGGTAGTTTACCCAAGTACACTCAGTCACTGAAACCACCGATCGGTTGCCGTTGGCGCCATCATTGAATCACAACCGCCTCGGCAGGCTCCGTTCATGTAGTTTCACCGCAGCTACCATGAAGATTATCAGAAATACCACAAGAGCGAAGATATTCAGTGGAACCGAGTAATAATTTGCACCGGTTCCTTGAAAGCAGTATCTGCACAGGTCGGTTATGTAGGTCAGTGGGGATATCGATGCCAGCGCCTGTCCCCATGATGGCAAATCCTGAATTGGAATGAAGACGCCGCTCAAGAAGACCAGCGGGAACTTGATCATTGTGGACATCATCATCACGGTGGAGGTCATGCTGGTTGGCGTTGACGAGAACACAAGCCCCATCGCCGAGAAGCAGAATGCAGCGAGCACGATTGCCACGGCAAGGACGAGTGGATGTGCGACGCCCACGCCGAACATAACTCCTAAGAGAATTGGGACGAGCGAGATCAAGATCCCGAACAGGACTGATGCCAGCATATCTCCGATGAGGATCGTCGTGATCGAGACCGGGGCTGCCGCAAGTCGCTCAAGGTTCCTGGTCTGTGTCTCTGTGGGTGCAATCACTGGGGTGACTGACGTTGACGTGAAGAATATGGTCATACCAAGCAACCCTGCGATAAGGAAATCAACAGGGAGATTTCTTCCTATCATGAACGCCAGGAAGAGGAATGACGGGGAAAGGATACCGAATATTATCACAGGTCCCTTCAGATAGTATATTTGTATGTCTTTCCTGGCGATTGCAAACGCACGTCGCATCTGATCCATGATCTCAGGAACCATCAGCATCCACCTCCACCATCTCTTCCACGCCACCTTCATCTCCGGTGAGTTTGATGAAGACGTCCTCAAGCGTTGGCGTCAGCGTGTGCAGGGTCACGATCTCGATGCCGCCTGACTGGCAGTAGTCCACCAGATGCTGTATCGTCATGCCGGGTTCATCGGTGTACAGATATGTCTTATCTCCACTCTCCCTGACATCAGTTACCCCGGAAATGCGGCGGAGGTCAGAACTATCCACGTGCGCCCTAAAACTCACCTCTAAGCGTCCAAGTCCACCTATTCTTGCTTTAAGTTCCTCTGGTGGGGCAATAGCTGCAATCCTCCCGTGATTGATAATTGCAACCCTGTTACACAACTGATTTGCCTCTTCCATGTAGTGAGTGGTGAGAAAAATGGTTTTGCCCCTGTTATTCAACTCTTGCAGTACATCCTTGATCATCCGTGCGCTCATAACGTCCAGACCTGATGTTGGCTCGTCAAGGAAGAGTATCTCAGGATCGCTCATGAGCGACATGGCGATCACAAGCCTCTGCTTCATCCCCTTTGAGAACGTCTTTGTCTTGTGATCCTTCCGATCATGCAGCCCGAAACGCACAAGGAGTTCTTCTGCCCTCGCTTTCGCATCCTTTGCCGGCACGCCGTACAATTCTGCCATGAGTTGCAGGTTCTTCCAAGCAGTGAGTTCAGTGTATGCGTTTGATAGCTCGGGAACGACCCCCATCACCTCTTTGGCTTTGATTGGATCACGCAGCAGGTCAAAACCAGCGATATGGACCCTGCCCTTGGTTGGTTTGATGATCCCGGTGAGCATCCTGACCGTTGTGGTCTTGCCTGCACCATTTGGTCCAAGAAAGCCAAAGATTTCACCACATACCACATTAAGATCGATATGATCTACTGCTACGAGTTCTCCGTAGTTTTTCGTCAGTCCTTCTGCCTCAATCATGTTCTTCATGATTCTTGCACCTCGTCTCCAAGTAAATTAATGACTATCTCTTTTGTTTTCAGTTTCCATACCTTTTCAGGTGCGCCACCGCCCTTTTCCCGGTATTCGGCTACTTCGATGATGTCTGCACGGTTGAGCGCTGACAGATGATAATATAGCCCTGAAGATGTCAGTTTCGCCCCCCTGTCGCCCAGGAATTCGTATATCTCCTTTGTGCTCTTGCGGTCATTGCCGATACAATCGATGATCTCCCATCTGGTCGGGCAGTGGAGCGCGCTTATATACTTACCGAGTTTTTGCAGTTGTGGGTGGCAGTGGCATTTGCACATTGTATCACCTGAATATTACAGTGGTTTACTGCAATATTGAAGTGATACTTTAAAAGAGTTTTGGTGGCATGTGTATATGTTTGATCAGGGACGTCACAAAATAACCCGGGTCAGATTGAAACGCCTTAAACACATTTACAATATCAAATAACATTCGTGTCATTCGTCCGATTCGTGTCATTCGTGTTTTATTTGTAGGATTTTTTGTAAAAAGCGATTACTGAATTACGCCCAACTTCCTGGCAGCCCCGGTCCACGCATGGTCTGACACCGGGCAAAGCCTCGAACCAACAACCAACTCCGCTTCCATGTGCCAGACCAATATCTTATTAAAAGCTAAAAGCGCGATAATACATTATCACAGAGGTTTATCGAGGTTATACCCAATGACACGAAACATCAAAGTGGAACCGCTCAAGCAGACGCCGCTTGAGAAGCAGGAGATCGAACTTGTGGAGCGGAAGGGCATCGGGCACCCCGACAGCATAGCAGACGGGCTTGCAGAAGCGGTCAGCCGGGCGCTCTGCACCGAATACATCAACCGCTGCGGGGCTGTTTTGCACCACAATACCGATGAAACGCAGATTGTTGCTGGCAGATCATACCCGGAGTTCGGTGGCGGAGAGGTAGTCTCACCGATCTACATATTACTGGTCGGCAGAGCCACAAAGGAGTTTGATGGTGTGCATATCCCGACAGATACCATTGCGATAGGGGCAGCACGGGAATATCTCGAAGGAACGCTCCTTAATCTGGATGTAAACCGTGATGTCATCCTTGATTGCAAATTTGGCGAGGGGTCGTCCGACTTAAGGGACGTCTTCCACAGGGGGATGCCGGGTGCGAACGACACGTCGTTTGGTGTCGGGTTTGCGCCGTTTTCAGAGACCGAGCAGATTGTATACCGGACCGAGCGGGAACTGATGGATCTTCGGAAGAAGATTCCTGCGATCGGAGAGGATACCAAGGTCATGGGGCTGCGTGAGGGGGATAAGATCACGCTCGTCATAGCGTGTGCCATGGTTGGGCGCCATCTCGATGATCTCGACCATTACGTCAGCGTAACCGGGGAAATGCGCGATCACATCGCAAACATGTCCTGCAAATGCACGGATCGCGAGATTAATGTGCTGATCAACACCGCAGACAACCTCGAGAATGAATCAGTCTTCCTGACCGTGACAGGCACCTCCGCCGAGATGGGTGACGATGGTTCTGTCGGGCGCGGCAACCGGTGCAACGGTCTTATCACGCCGAACAGACCGATGAGCATGGAGGCGACAAGCGGCAAGAACCCGATCAACCATGTCGGCAAGATCTACAACCTGCTCTCCAGCAAGATCGCATCCGAGGTGGCTGAGACTGTGGATGGTGTCGAGGAGATCTACGTCCGCATCCTCTCAGAGATCGGAAAGCCGATCGACCAGCCGCTTGTTGCGGATGCGCAGATCGTTTCAGCGGAAGGGGTGAACGTCGAGACAATAAACGCAGAGGTCAGGGCAATCATCGATAGGTCACTCGAGAACATCACAGATATCACCAGACTGGTCGCAGAAGGTAAACTCGCCACGTTCTGATGCTTCGAGGAGTCCGGGGGTCTCTGATATTCGTCGTGGTCTTCGCAATCTGTGCATCACTGGCATCAGGCGCCGTGGTGCACGGAACCACGTATGAATGGTCAACGTTTGAGGCGCTCGAAAACACAATCGTTGAGGTGGATTCGGCGCCGCCGCAGTTTATGGTGGCGTCTTTTGGGAGTTACTCATTTGATCTGCCTGAAGGGACGTACACGATTCGGGCTGAGTATTATCAGGGAAATGTGCTCGAATATTACGCCGAAGAGAACATAACAATCATCGGAGGCGGCGATTTTGTGCTTGATCTCCTGATGTTTCCGCCAATTGAGGATTCGTTCCTGTGCGAGGGCATCAACTTCAGCGAGGATCTGTATGACTACGAAGATCCGGACGGAATAGTCGGTGAAGAGGATTCCATGGTATTTCCGGTTGCAATCGCCATTTTCTTCATTCTGATCGCCGGATGTGCTGTATTCTTGTGGCGGGGGCGGAAGATGCGTGAAAGCGATGTGACGGGTGCCCATGCCAGGAGAGATGCTGCGCGATACGAGCCACCGGAACCCGCGATAAAACAGGAACCTGCGCCAGAATGCGGGGAAATGAAATCCCGGGTATCAGATGAATCAGACCTCCCGTCTGATCTTAAGGACGTGCTCCGGGTTATCAGGGATGGTGGTGGACGAATTACCCAGAAGGAACTGCGAGCGCGGCTTAAATATTCGGAAGCGAAGGTGAGCCTGATGATAACCGATCTTGAGGCTCGGGGGATGGTTAAGAAGGTGAAGAAGGGCAGAGGAAACGTAATTATACTCAAAAGTATGTGAAGACAATGGTGCTTGTGAGTGCGTGGGCGATTTCGGTGTGAAAACTCTCTGATCATACGTTTACGATATGTGCACCCGCGGGATAATGGGGTTCCTGTGTATGCGGGTCAGGTGTGTGAAATCCTGCAGGTCCGGGAATGGTTGGTAACGTTAAATACGGATCGGCGCAGAGGATATATGCATGGCACAAAAGCCGATGAGTTATCTAACTCTTGATGATGTGTCCACGAGTGGGAAGACCGTGCTTGTCAGAGTTGATCTGAATTCTCCGATGTCTCCGGACGGATCAATCCTCGATGATGCTCGGTTCAAGAGCCATCTGCCAACACTGCGAGATTTAACCGACTCCAGGGTTGTGCTGCTCGCGCACCAGAGTAGACCCGGTAAAAGGGATTTCACCTCGATGCAGATACATGCACAGAGGTTGCAGCGTCTATGTGGGCGGACGGTCACTTATGTGGATGATATATTCGGATCGCACGCCATAAATGCGATAGAATCGATGGACAACGGCGATATCATCCTGCTTGAGAATACCCGGTTTTATTCGGAAGAAGGGTTGTCCCGGTCGCCCGAAGAACATGCGACCACCATCATGGTGAAGCGACTCACCCCGCACGTAGATATTTTTGTGAATGATGCGTTCGCGGTCTCGCACCGCTCGCAGCTATCGGTCATTGGATTCACCACTGTCTTGCCGTCAGTCGCCGGAAGGCTGATGGAAAAAGAGATTAAATCGCTGGGACGAGGTTTTTCAAAGGAAGGAACCGTATTTGTACTTGGCGGCATAAAAGCCAACGACTCGATCGATGTTATCGAAAACGTTGCGGCGCGCAGCGAGGTCGAATCGATCATTGTCACAGGACTTGTCGCAAACGTGTTTCTGGAAGCAAACGGCGTTGATCTCGGTAAGAAGAACAGCGATTTCATGAATTCGATAGGCTGCGCCGCCGAGACTAAACGAGCGCACAAACTGCTCGCAAAATATGGTGACAAGATCGAGCTGCCGGTCGATGTTGCATGTGCAGACCCGGCAGACCCGAACAAGCGCGTGGAGATGTCAGTATCCGAACTGCCGACCGATCTATCGATCAACGATATCGGGCTTGAGACAATCATCCTGTTTTCAGAGAAGATCCGGAATTCACAGACCGTGATCATGAACGGACCTGCGGGGCTGTTTGAAAAAGAAGGTTTTGAGCTTGGAACAAAAGAACTCGTCACAGCAGCAACAAAATCGAAGTTTTCGATCGTTGGAGGCGGTCACATCGCTTCTGAGGCGTACGCTCTCGGCATCGAGTCAAATATCTCGCACATCAGCACGGGCGGTGGCGCATGTATCGATTTCTTATCCGGACGCACGCTTCCTGGCATCGAAGCACTGGTCCAATCGTACGCACGTTTCAAGAGCAAGCTTCACGCAGTTACCTGATCCCGAACCAAATACTAAACGATTGCGCCCAACGAATTTAAATACCAGTAAGAAGCAATTGCGTCATGATGGTGACAGCGGATCGAAAAACGGATGGACGACTGATCACGCAGTGGCGGCTGGCAGGTGCGCTGCATCCGAGGGAATGGGTGCACCAATCCAGGACGTCAGGGGGATGGCGGGGGTTGTACGAAAACAGAGGAGGAAACCAAGAGATCGGAGGAATTACTCGAGATTTTTGTGCGTGTTCTCACGTAATTCCTGCGGTTATCCGGTAACAGCTACGATGCTCGATGTCACACTGGTCTGGGACGGTGATCTACTCTTTGAAAAGCTCTTTGTTGAGCACGGGCTTTCATACCAGCGTGTGCCGTCCAGCGCACTCGGCATGCGTTTTCTTCCAAAATCCGGAGTTCTGATCGTCCCGACGGGATTTGCAAACCAGCAGTATACAAAAATATCCCGTGGAATCGAGACAAACAAAGGATTTTTTGACCGTTTTGTCAGAAAGGGTGGTGTGCTTGTTGTGTATGGGGCGCTGGTTCCAGAGTATACGTATCAATGGCTTCCATTCACGCTGAAATACAAAGAACAGTACGGTGCTGTCAATATAGGGGTGGTGCAGGAGCATGGTTGCACCTGCGTCTTTGATGGCGATCGTGCCGAGTGCGATGGGTACTTTACAGAGACTGACGGCGATATCATACTAACTGGCGACGGATTGCCGATCATGGTTGCAAAAGAGCACGGAGACGGCATGATCCTCGCAACCACCATACACGAATTTCCATCAGGAGCGTTTCTCAAATGGGCAGTGGCACACAGGTAATACCGGCACAGGCAACGCAGGCAACGCAAGCGAAGGATGCATACGCGATCTGGATCACAGGGCTTCCCGGATGCGGAAAAACCACGATCGCAGAGAAAGTGCACGAATCACTCTGCAAATTGCAGGGACGTGACGTAAAACACCTCCAGCTTGATAAGATACGAAAAATCATCACGCCACATCCGAATTACACCGACGAAGAGCGAACCATCGTGTACGCATCACTCGCATACATGGCACACCTCCTCGTGGACAGCGGCATCCCTGTGATCATCGATGCAACCGCAAACCAGCGGAGATACCGGGATCTTGCACGGAGCTTGATCCCACGGTTTGTCGAGGTGTATGTTAAGTGCCCTCTTGATGTGTGCGTTAAGCGAGAGCGCATCAGGCACGCCGAATACGCGCCAACCGGCATCTACGCATCAGCAGGCGGTGGTGGAACAGTGCCTGGCGTGGACGTCAAGTACGAGGCGCCGCTGCACCCGGAGATCGTGGTGCAGAGCGATCTTACGGACGCCACTGCGTGCGCTGATGCGATTGTCCGGTACGTGCTGGAGATGTGATAGGGACAAGCGCAGCAAAGCCGCCCGCATGAAATCACGAACGCATGCAAATACGAACACGACTCCAGTACAACCTGAACCCAAAGATTATTCCATCATCCGGGTTCATAAAGTAGCCAACAATGTTTAAGCGCCTTTGCCGAAGAAAGAAGATCGCAGAGAACCATGACCCAAAAAACCACCACCACTGCCACCAGCGCCATACACGGCTGGCAATTCATCGAAGGGCAGTTCATCAAGAGGCTGCAATCAAGAGACAAGGATGAGATATTGGACATTCCAACGCTTTTAATGAACGAACGCGTCGATTTCGAGAGATTGGTTGAGATGGCGATTGGCAATGGTGTATCATCCGAGATTCTTGCGCTGATCGACATTGCGAATTGCATGGAGCGCAAAGATGAGTTTGAAGTGGTGCTAACAGAACATGGCAGCGCGAATACCGCGACCGCGGTACTCGAAGACGCAATCTTTCCGTACAGCGAGTTTAGAACACACATAAAAAGGAGTTTTCTCGAAGATATCGAGAAAAGATGGAATGTCCGGATTGCATTCACGTTCGATGACTTTTACAAGATATACCGGGATTACCATCTACTACCAGTTCACGGCGCTGAACTCAAAAGATACTTTGGTGATGAACTTGAGATTTAGGAGCTGGCAAGAGATACGAGAAGTGCTCATGACCGTGGAGAAGCATCTGCAGGACCGCCCGAGGATAATTGTGATCGGCGGTACTGCACTGGTCTACCATGGGCTGAAACGATCTACAAAGGACCTCGATTTTGTTTTCCCGACACAAGGCGAGTGTTTCTGGTTTTCAGACGCACTCTCGAAGATCGGGTGTGCGCCGAGAAGAGGGGTGAAAGTGTGGCGGTTCATCGACTTTGAGCGGGATCTTTATGTTGACATCTCTTATGGGGCGGTGGGCGAAGTTTTGCTGACTCAATCGGTATTTGCAAGGCTTATTGAGGAGAAGATACAGAATATGAGTGTCTGGATTCCATCGCTTGAGGATCTGTTCATCTTAAAGGCGTGCCATTCCATGGATGCTTATGGAACCGATGCAATAGGAGATGCAAAGAGGATTTATGAGCAGATTGATATGCGAATCGTGGAGGATGAGCTTAGAAATCAGAGCGAAAGAGTGGGGGAGAAGGTTAATCGATGGTTGGATGAGTTTGGTGCGGGGGCATGATCAAAGACTTGATTATACAGTTATGCGGGTGTTCTTGCGAAAATGTTAAAGATATGATCGATTCAAACAGTATTACAACGTCATCGATTCTTAAAATGACCCAAAGAACCAAATTTGGAATATGCGGCGGGCAGTTCGTGCCGGAAATGCTGATGCCCACGATTGAGGAACTGAACGTGGGGAATTGGTGTTGCGAAGATGATCTCGTTGTAACAAGGTTTGAAGCATGAACGGAGAAAAAGCATTCGAACGTGGAAAGGAATTTTATGGGCAGGGGGAGTACTCAAAGGCGATTGAGTGTTTTGAAAAAGCGCTTGAAGATGAAAACTTCGATACACCCGGCGATGCTCGGAATATAATGGGGGTTGCCTACACACATCTTGAAAAGTATGAGAAAGCCGTAGAATGCTATAAAAAAGTGCTTGAAGATGAAAACTATGCTAAACCCGGTAAGGTCCAGAATAACATAGGGATTGCCTACACATATCTTGAAAAGTATGAGAAAGCCGTAGAATGCTATGAAAAAGCGCTTGAGGATAAAGAATTTGCTACACGCGGCGATGCATGGTACAACATGGGAGTTGCCTACGGAAATCTTGAAAAGTATGAGAAAGCCATTGAATGGTTTAAAAAAGCGGCTAGAGATGAAAACTTCGACATGTCCAAGGCTTGGAATAACATAGGACTTGCCTACTATAATCTCGAAAAATATGAAAATGCCATAAAGTACTATGAAAAAACGATTCGCTACAATCCAGAGTACGCCATTGCATACAATAATCTCGGCAAGGTATTTTTAAAATTAAAGAAATATACCGATGCAGAAGAACAATTTAGAAAAGCAATACAGATGAAATTCGATCTTCCTGAGCCTCATTACAATCTTGGAATCATATTAACAAATGAAGAATGCTACGAAGATGCGAAAAAAGAATATGGAATAGCGTTGAAATTTGAACCAACGAATGCAGATTATTTAAACAGTCTTGGATATGTTCTTGTAGAATTGGAGCAGCACAAAAAAGCAAAAGAAAACTTTGAAAATGCGATATGTTCTGATCCAACGCACAGCAAAGCGCATCACAACCTTAGAGCACTAAAGAAGATATCTGAGACCAAAATACTGATAGTACCTCGCGGACTTATGACCGCAATTATCCTTGTAAGTATTAGCACATATTATTTATTCTGCCATGATAAATTATCCGGTACTGAATTTGTTGCACTTATTGTATTTCTCATGAGTTTATTGACTGCAACAGTTTTATTTTCGGAATCTAATTATTTCAAGGTCGGTCCATCTGGAATCGAATTGTCCCGGGACACAGCAGGCAAGGCGATAAAACCCAAATCGGTGGAGTTCATAAAATAGCCAACAATTTTAAGCACCACCAACTGAACAAAACCACGAAACACCTGAAGCACACAACACATGACCCAAAAAACCACCACCAAATTCGGAATCTACGGCGGGCAGTTTACCCCTGAGACCTTGATGGAGGGATATGCATCTCAAAAAGCGAACAATAGATCTGGAGATGGAAGTGGGAGCTCTATTGTAGGGATTAATCGAATACGGTGACAAAGAAGAGCAGATTATAATAGAAGGGGTCAATACATCGTACACCATTTCATGTTTTCCAGATATCGTCCATTATACGTTCGACCGCCTCATTCAACTAATAATGCCAACGGTTTTGCTTCACATTCAAATTCTTTCATCGATACTGCCCATTACAAAAAATACAGATCGACAGGGGTAATATTCTTCGGCTCAACCGGAGAAAGAACAGGTAAACATAACATCCCACTATCGGCTCATGAACTGACCACCTCATACCCCATATCACCATGCCATCTACCCGAAGACCCGAACTCCTTGCCCCTGCGGGCGACAGAGAATCCCTTGTAGCTGCTGTTGAGAACGGCTGTGACGCAGTCTACCTCGGAGCGCAGATTCTGAGCGCAAGAGCGTCTGCCGCCAACTTTACGCCCGATGAACTCGCTGACGCCATCGATTATGCGCATCTTCGTGGTGTAAAAGCGTACGTCACGGTGAACACCCTTGTGAAGGACAGCGAGACTGGGGATGCGGCAGATCTCCTCTACCATCTGGATAAATCGGGTGTGGACAGTGTAATTGTGCAGGATATGGGACTTCTATCGCTGGCGCGGTCGGTTGTGCCCTGGCTCCCGGTCCATGCGAGCACCCAGATGACTGTGCATAACAGTGAAGGGGTGCGGTTCTTGCAGGCGATGGGGGTCAAGCGGGTGGTGCTTGCAAGAGAGATGACGCTTGAGGAGATCAGGCTGGTGCGGCGGAACGCCGGGATCGAGATTGAGACGTTTGTGCATGGTGCGCTCTGTATCTCGTATTCGGGTCAGTGCCTCACAAGCAGCATGATCGGCGGCAGGAGCGGGAACCGGGGGTTTTGCGCCCAGCCGTGCCGGAAACGATACGAGTTACGAACAGCTGGACGCAGGGTGGAAACGGACGGTGAGTATCTTTTGAGTCCGAAGGATCTGAACGCAAGCCGTGTACTGCCAGAACTTATCGATGCGGGCGTTGATTCTCTCAAGATCGAGGGACGTCTGAAGCGACCGGAATATGTGGCTTGTGCGGTTTGGATATACCGTCGCTTGATCGATAGATATGTGGAAGATCCTTCCGAATATTTCGTGTCGGATGATGAGTCGCTGCGCCTTGCGCAACTCTTTAACCGTGGTTTCACGGAAGCATACCTCGGAAAAAACCCGCGTGGCACGCTGATGAGCCGCATCCGCCCGCACAATCGCGGGATACGCGTAGGCACAGTCATCAGGCACGATCAGAGAACGGGGCGCATCTCTGTGGAGCTTTTGGGCGGGCTTAATATTGGGGATGGAATTGGGATTGAAGAGGTGGTCAAAACGGTCAGGAATGCAGGAGACCCTGGGAACATAGGGCATGTAGGGGCTGCCGGAGTGGGCATGATCGTGCGCCAGATGTATGCGGGTGGCAGGCGGATAGATCGGGCAGGTGCTGGCACGATTGTTGAGATCCCGTCTGGAGTGTCGGCGCATGTCGGAAGTGCAGTATACCGGACGCTGGACCGACAGCTCATGGACTCACTCAGACGAACGTTCACATCACCCGCGCCCCTCCGGAAGGTTCCTGTTATGATCAGGGCAAAAGCTGCCGTTGGTTTTCCGTTTGAACTGCAAATTGGGGATAGAGATTCTAACCGTGTGTGCGTGCACTCGGAGTATGTAATCGAGCGTGCGGTCAGGGACCCGACCACCGAGGGGCAGATTGTGCGGCAGCTTACGAAACTCGGGAAGACCGTCTTTGAGGTGTCTGATATCGGCATCGAAATCGAGGGTGATGTTTTCATTCCGGTTAGCCAGTTGAATCTTGTCAGAAACGACGCAGTGTCAAGGCTTGAATCAGCCCGGATTGGGCGGGTGCGGCGGGGGCACGCCATCCCAATTCCTGCCCTTTCCCCTGCCCCTGTCGCCAGTCATGCCAACACTACAGAGCCACCTGCGCCCATGCACAAAGCCGGAGGTCCAGTGAACACGTTGCTTGCAGTCAGCACAAATACGCTTGCAGGCGTAAAAAGTGCGATCAGTGGGGGCGCTGATGCGATCTATCTTGGCGGTGAGAGGTACCGTGAAGAAGTCCGGACCGGTGGTGGATTGCCCGATCTTGAGGCTGCGGTTAAGTATGCGCACCGGGAAGGGCGCAGAATCTATATAAACACGCCGCGGATAGTGAAAGACAGCGGGATGGGCAGCGTGGCAGAGATGCTCTCACGAGCGAAAACGCTTGGCTTTGATGGTGCGCTGGCATCCAACCACGGCGTATTCAGGCTCGCAATGGAGATCGGGCTTGAAGTGATCGCAGACATGCCGCTTAACACGTTCAACCGGCGGTCACTTGGATTCTGGGTAGAACACGGCGCCAAAATGGCGGTGTTATCACCAGAACTCACGCTTGCAGAGATACAGAGAATCGCGCCGCATGGGGCGGTCGAGTGCATCGTGCACGGACGGCTCACGCTCATGGAGTCCGAGCACTGCGTGGTGGGCGGGATCCTGGGCGGCACGGGCGAGGTGGGTGATGGGGGTGAGGGTGGCAAGTGTACTGCGCCGTGTGAGGTGGGCTGCTTCGAACTGGTGGACGAGAAAGGGTACGTGTTCCCGCTCCGGATGGATACGGACTGCAGGACGCATCTTATGAATTCAAAAGAACTGTGCATGGTTGATCATGTCTCTGGAATCGTTGAAGCCGGTGTTTCGAGCATCAGAATCGATGTAATTGGGATTGATGACGACCGCGTCCGAGCGATCACGCGGTTGTACCGAAGCGCAGTTGACGGGGGTTTTGACGGGCGCGGGAAGGTCCGGACGAGGTGCCGGGATATAACCGATGGATACACAACCGGGCACTACAAAAGAGGTGTTTTATGAGTTCTATACGTTCTGCAAGCTCTACAAGTTCCATGAAGATATTTTTAGCAGGATCCATACGCGGCGGGCGGCAGATGCAACCCGTCTACAGGCACATCTACGATTTCCTGAGAAGCAGAGGCTACGACGTCATGAGCTGGCATGTTGTTGACCCGGGTTCGGACGAAAAAGAGGCGAAGATGAGTGAGCAGGAGATTTACCGGCGTGACATCAGCTTGCTCAAAGAGAGCGGCTGTCTGATTGCGGAAGTCACGGTTCCGTCGATTGGCGTGGGCTACGAGATCTGCAGGGCGCTTGAGGTGGGGCTGCCTGTCCTGTGCGTGCATGATGCGGATGCAAACGTCTCGGCGATGCTGCTTGGAAATCCGAATCGGGAACTATGGGTTCAAGAGTACTGTGACGTGAGCAGTCTCGAAAGGATTCTCTGCGAGTTTGTTGAGATGCCTGATGAGGGCAAGGATTAACTACGGTCAGGTTTGATATAAATCTGGTAATTATGACTGGAATTCTCGAACTATCTGTTCTTGTGCTGGCGATAATCGCAGCGATAATCCTGTACAAGGTGCTGAAAACTGTTAAGCACATGTTGGTAAACACCGTTGTCGGTATTGTTCTCCTGGTCGTGGCAAATCTTGCGCTCGGACTCGATATTGCTTATAGCTGGGTCGTGATCCTGATATGCGCCATCGGGGGCGCGGTTGGTGCGGTTCTTGTGATCGGGTGCCACTACCTGGGACTCGCGTTTTGATTTTTGATGATTCCCGCGCATCGGCGAGGTGTCTTTAATGGCGCACACCCCCACGGATGCCGGAATCCGGAAGATCAGACGAAAAGGTTATCGATCATTGTGACTGCTAAATACTATAATGCTTAAAATATCTGGCATTTCAAGGGCGTTTGAGTCAGAGGCTGGCACAGTCGAAGCACTCCGGAACATCAACCTTGAGGTCCCTGACAAGGAATTTCTCTGTTTCATCGGTCCTTCCGGCTGTGGAAAAACAACGCTGCTGCGGATCGTTGCAGGGCTGGACCAGCCCACGGCTGGAGAGGTGCTGCTCGATGGCAGGGTCATACGAGCCCCGGATCCAAGACAGGGCATGGTATTTCAGGAGTATTCGCTCTTCCCTTGGAGGACGATACTCAACAACGTCGCCTTCGGACTGGAGATCAAGGGGGTTCCGAAGGATGAACGGTACAAAATCGCGCGAAACTACCTTAAACTGGTTGGATTGCACGAATTCGAGCAAAGCTACCCGTACGAGCTTTCAGGTGGGATGCGTCAGCGGGTTGCGATTGCAAGGGCGCTTGCAAACGATCCTGAGGTGCTGTTGATGGATGAACCGTTCGGCTCGGTCGATGCGCAGACCAGAAATGTTCTGCAGGGCGAACTGCTCAGGATCTGGGGCGAAACCCGCAAAACGATTCTGTTCATCACGCACAGCATCGATGAGGCGGTATATCTTGCTGACCGTGTGGTGGTGCTATCTGCAAGACCCGGGCAGATCCGGGAGATCCTCCGGATCGATCTTGAGAGGCCCAGGGTTCGGACGAGTGTCGAGGCAAATGTGCTTCGTGAGCGCCTGCTCGGGCTGCTTGGACAGGAGCGGACACGAGGATGCGGCGAGACTGTGTGCTGGACCGGGCTTGCTGCAGGATCTGACTAACAGATGCGTGACGGTTGATGGTGAATCCTCCCTGCATTTGATTGCAAACGGTGCAATCCAGGGTTAGATTATAGATATCCATTCTTTTATGCTTAATTGGTCCTTTTTATGGTTTTTTACTGAACTGGGCGTATCAACATTGATGCTGTGACAGGAGCTATCGGGTTTCTAACCGCGGTCATGCGTGCTGCTAAAGAGGTGGGTCGAGGACGAATGTGGGAAAGATTGGGTGAACGGACTCCATAGCGCATTGCCAGTGGCATCGGAGTGGGCAATCACCCAGTTTCTTCAGTCACGCGGCGGGATTTCGCCCGCCAGATACTACAAAGTCACCGCCGCCGCACCAGATATGCGACAGCGACGAGTCCGGTGGTCGCGAAGAGTGCGCCGAAGCCAGGGGTCTTCTTCGCCCGTGCCTCTTCTGCTTCTGTAGGGGCTTCTTCAGGAGCCACTCCAATTGCATTGTCTGTTGCCCCACCCCATACGGGGGCGCGGGTTGGAGTTACTTCAGGCATTGGTCGTACTCCCATCGGTGCCCCCTCCTCCGCTGTCACATTCACTCCTTCGCCCTCGCCCCATTCTTCGTATGCTTCGGTGGTTGCTTCGCTGATCTTATCGACCACTGGCACCTCCACGAATAACGAGGTGTATGGAGTTACGAACCCGAACTCCAGTGAGATGTCAGTAATCTCTGACACAAGCGCATCGGTCTCACCTTCAACGACCATCCGGTCCATCAGTTCCCTTATCTTCGTGTGCGCCCAGAGTTTTGGAACAAAGCTGTTCTCAGATCCGAAAACGACTGAAAATGTCTCGTCGAAGCTGTGGCTGCCAGTGCGTGTGACTGCATCGATGTTTGAGTCGATGCTTCCTGTGCCTGCCGGATATCTGGCGAGTAAGATTGCATCAGAGCCTGCAAAGAGCGTGTCATAGCCTGTGTTCACGATATCGGATGAATCGGAGTATGAGAAGCCCATGCCGGTTATCACCGGTGTTGATATTGTCTCATAGAATGTGTTCATCCCGGCTTCAGCGTCCTTTTCAAGATAGAACTGTTCTGCCACCCCGCAGTTTTCAAGGGAGAGCGCCCGTAGGAAGTCATAGTTCTCATCATCCTCGATTCCGAACGCGATTGTGAATATGGATGCTTCCGCCCCATTTGCGGCTTTTACATTATCCCGGATCACGTAAGGCGATGTCACATCACCGGTGGGCTTGCCATCAGTGAGAAACACAATGATCGGGACGCGCCCCGAATCCGCCTTAAACATGCCGAGTGCTTGCAACAGTGCCCCATTGATGTTTGTGCCACCGTTTGCATCGAGCGCGGCAACAAAGTTCGCTGCCTCTGCTTTTGTCTCTGTGTTTGCTTCCATGAGCGTGTCCCGGAACACCATAACCTCACGATCAAAGAAGATTATGTTAAAGTGATCATCAGGCGGAAGATCAGCGATTATGCCTGTGAAGACCCTCTTCACCTGCGCGATCTTGTTGCCCCTCATCGAGCCGGACTTGTCGATCACAAAGATGATCTCCTTATCAAGAGCCGTGGTCCCGAGGTCTCCCTCTGATGGCGAGAAGATGTGCATCAGGTAACCCTGTCCGCCGGTTTCGTAGAAGAGCATCTCTCCGTTCAAAGACGTGCTGTCAGTCGTGAAGACGACCCGGAGGTCTTTGTCAGGAAGCATCTTCGCACGGTATGTGACCCGTGCTTCTGTTGCAGAGATATATTTTGTGCTCGTCCCCTCAAATCCCGGGGTTTCCAGAGAGCTAATCCGGTTCACTGATGCGACTGTGATGTTTACGGAGAGCTCCGGCACGCTGTGCGCCACATCAGTCTCTCGCAGCGACAGCACGTACTCGTACTCACCAAGCGTCTTTTTAACAGGATGTTCGTAAGTCAGACGAACGATGATGCTCTGGTGGGGCTCAAAACTCAAGGAATAAGAGAATATGTTCTCCTTCTTAGTCTTTAAGACGCCCGCGGTTCTACCTTCCGAGACCGCCGCCTCAAACCGCTCATCAGCTTCTTCTTTCGGGAGCACGTCTGCTTCGTACTCGACGCCGTCGATAAAGAGGCTGAAGCCCGAGATGAATGCGGAATCAGGAATCAGGAACCTGAACTCGTCATCTGTTGCAGTATCGTGCGGGTTTGTGAGCTTCTCTTCAATGCTTGTGATTGCGTATCCGTTGTTCACGTCCGCGGTGATGTGCAGGTACTCAATTGTGGCTGGCGATGTGGTGTGAGGTGCGGTTGGTTCGGCACTCGAGGGTTCATGAAGCCAGATCGGGTCGAGTCGAACCATGCCCATATCGCCTCTCTTGATTATCTCAACCTCTGTTTTGATAACAGGGTTATCGCCACTATCATGGTAAGAGTAGACGTGGTCGGTCTCACCCAGTACCTCCGAATCGACTTCTTTACCATACCTTGACAGGCTCAGCCAGACTTTTCCCGCGTCCGGATCTATCTGCATCGCAGTAAGCAGATAGCCGCCGTATCCAAGGTCATATGATTCGCCTGGAGCCAGTTCCACCACCACTGACGGGGGTGCAGCGGCTGCACCCGGTAGCTGGGCGCATCCGACAAGTAGTATAAGTGCGATCAGGCAGACGCGAGTCCCCCTGATTCCTTCAACCGCTTTCGATGTTGCTCGTTGCAGTGACTGAATTCTATATCTCATTTGTATCTCCTCCAATATATTGTATTGGGTCTTACCCGTTCTTCTTTCGTAACAGAACCCCGACAATCAACACCCCGATCAGCGCAACGACCGCACCAAATCCAGGTAATCCAAGTATACCGCCACGGTCTGTGTATGTGGATATTTCTTCCGGTGTTACCGATGGCCCCGGTCCTGCGCCGACAGACCGCACCCTGATCGGCAGCTCGAGCGTATAATCCTCGGCATTCACCATATCACTTCCGAAGTAGTAGACCACCCTCCCTTCCACTGTGAAGTTGCCGACCTGGTTTGCAACGATCGCAACCTCGATATCCCTGCCCACACCCGGCGGGGTCTCGTAATCCGACGTGAACTGCCCGGCTCCAGACATAGCAAACCCTGAAGAGGCAACGCTCATGCCAGACGGCGGGATTATGATCACCTGAACATGCATCACCGGCTTTGTTATCAGGTTTACAGCCGAGAGCTTGAGCAGGATGTTGTCTCCGATCACCACATCGGTCCGCTCACCGTGCAGCTTCACGCTTGCGTTCTGTGGCGCTGTGGGCAGAAGTCCAGCCGATGCGACAACCGTGAGCGTTGCACTATCCGATCTCGCGGTGTGGTGCTCTCCGTGATCGTCAGAATACGAGACCTCCACAGGATCCAGGTTAAACGTGCCGCTCGCGGGTGGCTTTATGACATACTGGAGCGTCCGCGACTCGTCTAACTTGAGCAGCGGACACTCTGCATGTACAGAACCGCTCACCAACTTGAAACCGCGGGGAACAAAATCCGTAACCACGATATCCCTGATCTCGCCAGTCCCGGTTGCTCCTGCCGCCCCCGCGTTTCTCACAGTCACAGTCACCGTCGTCATGTCCCCTTCCTCGATCGTATGCGGCGAGGGCACTTTTGTCACAGCGAGCGCTGTTGCAGGATATATCTCCACCCGAAGCGCTCCCGCGTTGTCATCGTACCCACCACGCTCGCTTGTCGTGAGGCAGTCAAAGATGCTGAACCTGATCTTCTCCCCGCCACCAGTGCGGTAGAATGTGTATGTGTGATTCTCAACATCGCTTACTGCTGCACTTGCCCGCTCACCATTGAATTCGATCGAGTTGAATGCATAGGTGTATGCGTTTCCCTGCCCCATCTGAAACTGGGCATCTGCAAAGCCCCAATCCCAATCCCTCCTGAACTGGAAGACACCAGAGACCACGATTCTGTATTCACGGTCTTTCTCAAGGATTATCGATGATTCAACCGACATGCCAGTGTCTTTTGGTCCGAGCGCGTAGACCTGGATCGTGTCGAGTGGATGGTCAGTGGATGCGGATACTTGTGTCGCTAATATGATCAGCAGTAGTATGATGCTGATGGTTATCCTGTATGTCAGGGGCATTCTATACACTGCTCATAACCTCTCGTATCGCAAGAAGATTCAGCCGTGATTGTGGTTTTATTGTTCTCTGTGTCGGATCAACAAACAAGACATTTCTTCCAACCAAAAAGATTTTTTCCCCACTCATCCGATCATATCCCACCATCTCTTCCCGCTCGAAATTCTTAAACTCCGCTATTATGTCTTTTTCTGAATATTCAACCTTTCCAAGTGATATTTCATCAAATATCGAGAGCATCTGGCTTGTTCTGATTTTTAATAACTTTTTAGATTCGCTCTCTACATCTTTCCCATCCAGTTTTGCATTCACAAGCTCAACCAGACATATCGGCTTGCCGCCACAGCAGCCCCACGCAACTGCTTTCTCCTCATCGGTAAAACCATGTCCCCCCAAAAACGCGGATGTTGTCTCATGATCGAAATCATCAACCAACAGATACCTGCACCGCCCGGAGAGCATCGCCTCATTGTAAATCTGCGCGAGGAAGAGCGAATCGGAAGTCATCGCAAATACATGCGCCAGATGCTTCTCCTTCGTCAGATCTATGAAAAAGTTGAAGAGTTCATAAATGAGAAAACCATTCACTCCCACATCTCCAATCTTCTGCAACTCATCCAAAATCAATACTGGTTGCTTGCCAGCACTCTTCACTTCTTCGAAGAGTTTGATCATATACGAAAAGGCGTTCTTCGGCTTATTGTCCTTGAAAACGTAATCCAAAAACTCCTTATTTATCGGGATCCCTGCAACCTGTGTAACGGATGAAACCAGCTCCGCAAGCGTCTCCTTCCTCTTCCGTTCCGTCCCCCCGGACTCCATCTCCATCTCGAACAATGACTCGATAAAATCATCATAACTCGATAAGAATCTGGTCCTTAAATTTATGTAAAAGACAACGTATTCTTCTGGCAGTTCTTCGATCAGATGACTGATCATCGTGGTCTTTCCGGAGTTTATCGGTCCGTAGATGAAGGTGATTAAGGACGGTTCCACGCCCAGTACCGCTCGTATCTCTTTTGTCTCCTTCTCTCGATCGTGAAATTCTATGTGTCTCATCTTTTGTTCCCCCATAGATATGCTACCAGCAACCCAATAACCGCAACCACCGCCGCGAATCCTGGCGCACTCGATCCTTTCGATTCTGACGAGCTTTCTGTTCGCTCTGCACCCTGCTCTGCCTCTGCCCGCACCGTGATCGGCAGGATGAGCGTATGATCCTCAGCATCCTCGCGGTCATCGCCAAAGTAGTAGATGATCCTGCCGTTCACATCGAAATCACCGACCTGATTCGACCGTATCGCAACCTCGATATCCTTGCCGCTTCCCGGCTCAAGTTCGTAAGTGGTCGTATACTGCCCGGCTCCGGACTTGGCGAAAGCAGAGGATGTGACACTCATGCCGGATGGCGGGATGATTATGACCTGCACATGCATCGTGGGCTTGGTGATCAGGTTCACAGCCGAGAGTTTCAGAAGGATATCCTCGCCGAGCACGACATCGGTCTTCTCGCCGTGAAGCTGCACGCTCGCGGTCGAGACTGACGGGTTGCTGCGGGATGTGCCGTCGGAAGTGCCGCCCTCTGTGGATGGAATGACCTTGATAGACGCGGGTTCTGACGATGCCTCCTGGATGTTCCCGTCCTCGTCCGCGTAAGTTACGGTGGCAGGGTCAAGCGTGAATGTGCCGCTCTCCTTTGCTCTGATTGTGTACTGGAGGTCTCTTGTCTCGCCGGGTCTGATCAGGTCGTAGCGCTTCGGGTTCGGGAAGTCGCCGCTTGTGAGATCGAAACTGGGGTGGACCCTGTCAGTGATCTCGATGTCGGTTGCGTCTGTGGTGCCAGTGTTCTCGATGGCTATGGTGATTGTGGTTTCCTGGAACTGGCGGATGGAGTGGGGGGTGGGGGATTTGGTGATTGCGAGCGCGGTATGGGTTGCTGGTGCGGGAGTGGCGAGGGTGACTGTGGGTTCGGAGGCGGTGTATTGTCGGATTCTCGAGACATCAACAAACATACCACCAGAACCACGAGAGTTCGTATTCAAATGTCTTAAACTAACTAATTTCGTTCCTACAATTAAGTTTAACCCAGAAGGAGTTTTTAGTTTTCCATTAATATATATACAATATCTCATCACAGAAAAGTCAAAATCCATTCGCACATTATACCACTGATTTGTTGTGTATGATACATCAATAGGGAAGTTATGATATGGCCAACTACACGGCCAATATCCAAAATGCCCATCTGGTTTTGCAGACAATAAATATGGAAAATCGCCGCTTCCGCATACAGAATCAAAAGGAGATATATACGGATAATGATATTGATTCATTTCTGTGAATTTGAAACTACCCTCAAAAATCCCTTTCTTCATATTTACCGACTTAATTAGATCATATGGTGCTCCAGAAGCATAAGCACTATAATCACCCTGATAGGCATCTGTAGTTGTAGCCCACCCATCCGAGACATCCCATTTGTCTAAATTATCATTTTCGAAATCATCAAAAAACTCAAACACCGCCTCACCATCACTTTCACTCGCCGCACCCGGATTCCCGCACCACATCGTAACCCCTGCTTCGCCATTCGCAGGAATCTCAGGCACCTTCACCCAGATCCTCGCGCGCTTTGACCCCGCATCGAATTCCTCTATCCAGTAGCCCAAGTTCACCCCGTCCGCATCCGTGAATCTGATGTCGTCACCATCCGGCTGCGCTTCTTCTGGAAAATCGCTGCCAGCAAGCGCAACCAGCACCTGATAATCGCGGAGCGTCTCGCCAGAGTTCTCCTGAACTGCAATCTCTCGCTGATACTGCCAGCCTGCAAGTCCCGCGGATGCCGCTGCCGGCAGTGCCGCGAGCAGCAGCAGACCGGCAAGAACCGATGCCAGAACAGCCAGTCTCACTTCACACATCTTTCATCACCTCACGCACCGCAAGCAGATTCAATTTTGACTGTGCTCTCAGCTCTTTATTCATAGAATCTGCAAAAATAATGTTTTTTCCGACCAGAAACTTGATTTCATCGCTTATATATTTATATCCAACCTTCTCCTTCCCGATAAATTCTGAAAGTATCCCACTCACCGCGTCAAACATCTCCTTATCTCTCGCTTCCAGCGAATACACGATCTCTTCTATCTGTCCCTTTCTTATCTTGAGCATCTCTTCAGCCTTCCCTTTTCGGTCTTCCTCCGTATTCACGAGCTCAACCAGACATATCGGCTTTCCACCACAACAGTTCCACGCAACAGCCTTCTCATCATCAGTTAAACCATGTCCCTCCAGAAACGCGGCAGTCGTAGCCTCATCAAAATCGTCCACCCGCAGATACCTGCACCGCCCCTCGAGCATCGCCTCACTGTAAACACTCTCCATGAAAAGCGAGTCGGATGTTGCCACGAAGACCTGTGCCAGATGCGCTTCCTTTGTCAGGTCTATGAAAAAGTTGAATAGTTCATAGATGAGCGAACCATTCACATTTACGTCCCCGATCTTCTGTAACTCATCTATGATCAGTACCGGTTGCTTCCCTGTTGCTCTCACCTCTTCAAAAAGCTTCAGTATGTACGAAAAAGCATTCTTTGGTTTATTGTCCTTGAAAACGTAATCCAAAAACTCCTTGTTGATCGGTATCCCGGCAACCTTTGTAACGGATGAAACCAGCTCCGCAAGCGTTTCTTTCCCCTTCTTAAGCGCCCCCTCGGACTCCATCTCCATCTCGAACAATGACTCGATGAAATCGTCATAACTCGCCAGAAATTTAGTCCTTAAGTTTATATAAAAGACAACGTACTCATCTGGCAGTTCCTCTATCGTATGGGTGATTAATTCGGTCTTTCCGCTGTTTATCGGTCCGTAGATAAAGGTGATCAGGGTTGGTCGGCTGTCCAGTATCGCACGGATCTCTTTTGTCTCCTTTTCACGGTTGTGGAATTCTATGGTTCTCATATTGCGCGCCTCCAGATGGTTTCTCCTTTTTCAACCTGTCCTTCTTCTCTTGATAAATAATGCTACAAGCAACACCTGGACAGTGATCCCAATTCTACGCATCCCGCATCACCTCACGCAACGCAAGCAGATTCAGCCTCGACTGCGGTCTTACCATCCCATATTTCGGGTCAAGAAACAGGATGTTTTTCTTGATCATGAACTGCTTTTCAGGTCTGTATCCCTCAAAACTCACGACATCCCTATCCATGAGCATCTTCATTATTTCAACAACGTGTTCTCTTTCCACAGCGTATTTCTCCTCCTCTAACATTACTTGCGGCTTTATGTAACCAAGTAAATCAAGCAAATCCCTTAGCTGACTCACCCTTATTTTAAGAGCGTCCTCGCACTTTTCTTTCACATCCCCTCCTCCAAACTTCCGGTTTATCAACTCAACCAAACATACTGGCTTTCCGCCGCAGTATTCCCATGCCACCCCCGCCTCATCATCCGTAAAGCCGTATCCCTCTAAAAACTCCGCGGTCGTTTCACGATCGAAATCATCCACCAGCAGATACCTGCACCGCTCATTTAGCATCGCCTCACTGTAAACCTGCTCTATAAACAGCGAATCCGAAGTGATTACAAATACATGCGCTAAGTGTAGTTCCTTAGTTAATCGGATAAAAAAGTTAAACAATTTGTAAATCAGCAACCCATCGATCTTCAAATCCCCTATCACCTGCAATTCATCAATGATTAAAATGGGGGTACGCGTCTTTGATACTTCCACAAAGAACTGCTCTATGTATTTGAACATGTCCTTGCTTTTATCGTTCTTTTCAAATATCCGTTCAAACAGATTTATTGGTATCGGAATTCCACTGACTGCCCCCATATCCTTTAATAGTGATTTTGCGTACTCGGCGATGTTAGCAACCCCGCCATCCTCGTCAATCTCGAATAGGACGTTTAGGCAGTCTTCATAGTCTGTAATGAACCTCCCACGCAGATTGACGTAGAAAGGGGCATAATCCTCTGGTAGTTCTTTGATCAGGTGGCTGACCATCGTGGTCTTCCCGCTGTTGATCGGTCCGTAGACAAACGTGATCAGGGACGGCTCCGCATCCAGAATATCCATGATCTCGTCGGTTTCTCTTTCCCTATCGTGAAATGCAATTCTTTTCATGTTCTTTTCCTCCGTAGATATATCGCAACCAACCCGTCATCAGCCCCCTCTGCCTGCACACCCAGCAGGGCAGCCCGAAAAGCGCGATCACAAGCAGCACCCGGACAGCCATCCCGATTCTACGCATCCCGCATCATCTCACGCACTGCGAGCAGATTCAGCCTCGACTGCGGTCTCATCATCGTCGTGCGCAGGTCCACAAAGAGAACATTCTCCTTGACCAGATATTTCTTGGATATCTCATCCACTTCATTCATCCCAATCTCACTTCGAGTCACAAACATCTTCAAAGCAGAAGCCAGTTTCTCATAAGACACATCACAACGTTTACCACCTATCAGTATCTCACCGCCCAGCTCCTTAATAAGCTTCAACCGGGTTTCTATCTCGCCAGTCCTGAGCGTAAGCATCGCTCCCACCTTCTTTTCTCTTTCCTCCGCACTCGCAAGTTCAACCAGGCATATTGGCTTACCACCGCAGTGATGCCACACAAGTTCTTTTTCCCCCTCGCTAAGTCCATTCGCCTCCAGAAACGCCATGGTTGTTTCTTCGTCAAAATCGTCCACCAGAAGATACCTGCATCGGTCTTCCAGCATCGCCTCGCTGTAAATCTGCTCAATGAAAAGCGAATCGGAAGTCATCACGAATACGTGCGCTAAATGCAACTCTTTCGTTAAGTCTATGAAAAAGTTAAAGAGTTCGTAAATGAGAAAACCATTCACTTTCACATCCCTGATCTTCTGCAACTCATCCAGAATCAACACCGGCTGCTTACCTGAATTTTTCACCTCTTCAAAGAGTTTGATTATGTATGAAAAAGCATTTTTCGGTTTATTATCCTTAAACACGTAATCCAAAAACTCCTTGTTGATCGGTATCCCGGCAACCTTCGTAACAGACGAAACCAGTTCTGCGAGCGTCTCCTTCCTCTTCCTCGACGACCCATCAGTCTCCATCTCCATCTCGAACAGCGATTCGATAAACTCGTCATAACTCGATAAGAATTTGGTTCTGAGGTTGATGTAGAAGACAACGTATTCATCTGGTAGTTCTTCGGTCAGGTGATTGATCAGTGTGGTTTTTCCAGAGTTTATTGGTCCGTAGATGAAGGTGATTAAGGATGGCTCTGAGTCCAGTATCCTCATGATCTCGCCCGTCTCTCTTTCGCGATCGTGGAATGGGGTTCTCTTCATTCTCTTTTCCTGCGCAGATGCATCACAAACAACAATCCCGCCACCACAGCCCACACGCCGAATCCGGGCACCATGCTCTCCGGCTCTCCGGTGTCAAAAGTCGTTACATGGGGCTCTGGCTTAACGATCAGCGTGAGCGTCTCGTACCGTGTCGGGGACTTCGGACTGCCTGTAAACTGGTAGTATACTTCGCTTGCGATTTCATGTGTCTTGATCTGGTTGCCGGTGAGGTGCACCTCGATAGATCGCACATTGTCACCGGGTTCGATGGTTTGGGTGCAGGTATAAATCCCGGATCCGGCTTTCGCAAATGAACTGCTGGTAACCGAGACGCCTGAGGGTGGCTTTAAGATCAACTGGACAGTCATGGGTGGGTTTCCGATCGGGTTTACTGCGGATAGTGTGAAGATTGCATCCTCGCCTTTCTTGATCGTGGTTCTTGTGGTTCCGAAACAGACGCTTGGTCCGGTTCGCTCGACTGTTATTACAAGTTCTTCGAATCCCGAGTTTGATTTTGAATCGGTTGCCTCGACCCTGATTGTATGCATTCCGACTGTGAGGGGGCTTGTTGTCACAGTGTGTGTTCCAGCTTGGTTCTGGGATTCGAGTGTTATTCCATCGAGCAGTAGTTTTACTGAAGCAACTCCGCTGGGATCATTTGCGCCGTAAGTTATTGTTACCTTTTCGCCTTCTTCGAGAAGTCCGTTGTTGTTCTGGTCGATGGTGGCTGGCTTATCGATGCGTATCGCAGGTGGTGAGACGTCTGTGGTGGTCATGTGTGCGGTTATTGATTCTGTGACTCCGGGTTTGATATGTACCGAAGTCAGCCACTCAACGTAGCCATATTTTTCCAGTTTGAGCGTGTGTGCGCCGGGGGGGACGCCTGTGATCGTTGCAGGGGTTGTGCCGTTATATACTCCGTTGAGGTAGATGTCTGCGCCGGATGGTGATGATGAGATAGAGATAGAGCCTGTTTCCTGAGCCAAATGAGTCAAGGTCTCAGAGGTGTTAGCAGTCTCG
>JGI12150J12686_101009_pt1 | contig 38147 bp, 42 predicted proteins | sample ANMFosRound1_FD_12686 | JGI IMG/M metagenome (IMG submission 12686)
TTCGAGCTCGGTACCCGGGGATCCCACGGAAATTGGAATAATTATGAGCAACAAAGGAATCTGCACCCATGGGCGGATCGTCTATGGTGTCGCCACTGTGAGCGAGAAGGGGCAGATTGCAATTCCGGTCGATCTCAGAAAGGATCTCGAGATCGCATCCGGCGAGAAGCTCATGGTCCTGAGAAGAAGGGATGATGCCGGAATCTCTCTGATTAAACTGAGCGCGGTGAATGACCTGATGCACCAGATTCAGGAGGATGAAACCCTCTTCTCAAAGATAAAGGATACAGAGGTGGAACATGTTGGCTAAACGGCTCGTTATAGCAACGATTCTGGGAGTACTCTGCGGACTCTTCTGCATGTACGGAACGATCGCCAAGTTCCCTGAATTTGCTGCTGATACCCTGTTCCTGGCAGGGATTGTGTACAACAGGGCACTGATCGGGATTGTGATCGGGATTGCGGACAACATCGATCTCCATCCTGCGATACGGGGTGCAGTGGTCGGCGTTGTGGTGAGTATGGCGATGGCGATCTTCAGTGCCAACGGGATGATGCCACTCCTCGGATTCGGACTTGTGTACGGCGTTCTGATCGATGTTGTGACATCAAAGCTTGAAGATAGAATATAACTGACAAGGGAGGTGACAAAAATGCCAGTATGTAGAGATTGTGATTTCTACAAACCGATAGATGATTCCGTGGGCGATTGCTTTGGCATAGAGGTTCCTGGCGATGGACGTTTCCAACTGTCCTGCAGATGCGTACCAGCCAAAGGACTGATGATTGACGAATCGCGTGACTTTCGGGGGAGTTCCCCCTACCTATTTTTTTTTGTGCTTGAGATTTTACATGCATGGGTGCAGGTGCGCAGGACGAATATGTGGCACTGTCTGGAAATCCAGCGATTTTCGTAATGGTCAGTTGGATGTACAACAACGCAAAAGACGTGAAGACTGAGATTAACAACACCCTTCTCGTCTCTCTCGCCTTTGCGCCCTTCTCGTTAAATTGGAAAACAATAACGAGAAAGACGCGATGGCGCGATGGTGCAAAGAACAAAAGTCTCCGTGTGTATTTCACTGGAATTTTCGGTTGTGCCTGAATATGTTAATATCGAGACGTATCAAAGAGGTGGATCATGGCAACAAAGGAACATGCTTACGATGTTACGGATGCGCTGATCTGGCCCGGGCATTGTAGCAGTCACCACGTGGGCACTCGGCAAGGCGATAGGATGGATTTCCTCACCGGTATGGGTGGATATGATCCCAATATTCGGAGCGATTGCAACGGTTGCGGGGATTAGCATAAAAGTGGGTAGGGTGTTACAGAAACTGGGCGTTGTCATTGATGATGTTGAACGAATCGAGGACTAAGTGAAATTGACCTGCAAGAGGGTGACTGTGCTGGAAAAATCGAGAACTGAAACCTGAACCGAGACACGGAACCTTGATTTGGAACCAAACGCATAAGTACGATGACACACCAGTCTCCTCATCGAAAACTACTGATCCAAAAACGAGTTGAAATATATGGACATCGATCTAAACAAAGCACTACGAAAAACAATCAGAACGGGTAAGGTTCTCATCGGATCAAACGTAAGTATTGATGCCGTAAAAAACGACAGTAGCAGAACGGTCGTGCTTGCCGCCAACTGCCCGCCCAACATAAGGGCAGAGATACAGGATTCCGGAACACAGATCATCGAATACCCGGGAAGAAGTGTTGATCTCGGCGTTGCGTGTGGAAAACCATTCACCATAGCTACGCTGACAATCCTCGATCCCGGAAGTTCGGACATCATGCAGGTCTTCAAGGAAGAGACGCCTGATGAGATCGAGGGATGATTGTGGGTGAGATCAAACTTACGACCGCTGGCATCCGATATATTGCACTCTTCGAGAGTCTTACGGGAGCAATGGCACGCGACTGCATAGACGATGGGGATCGGGTGTTGTACGTGGTCAGAAACGGAGATATGGGGCTTGCGATCGGAAGAAATGGTGAGCACATCAACCGTGTCCGAAAGTCCATAGGCAAGCACATAGAGATTGTGGAATATTCTAGTGACCTTGCCGTATTTATGAAGAATGTGACGCAACCGGCAAAAGTGCTTGGAGTCGAACTGGTGGTGCGTGGCGGAAGAAGGATCGCCTACGTGGAGGTGCCAGCCAGCGAGAAGGGGCTTGCGATCGGCAGGGACGGCAAGAACATCGAGAAGATGCGGATACTCGCACAGCGACATCACGACATCGACGACGTAATTATCAAGTAAGGTTTAAGTTCGATAGTACAGAGGATAAATATTATGGGTAAAGGAAAATACGCTGCCCGCAAATTGCAAGATGGCAGGCAGAAAGCCAGATGGAGCGACCGCAGATATAACAGCCGTGCACTCAATCTGAGTATCAAGGCAGACCCTCTCACAGGCGCACCGCAGGCGCGGGGAATCGTGCTGCAGAAGATCGGAGTCGAAGCGAAGCAGCCAAACTCTGCGATACGGAAATGCGTCCGGATTCAACTTATCAAAAACGGAAAGCAGGTCACTGCGTTCTGTCCGGGCGACGGTGCAATCAATTTTATCGATGAACACGACGAGGTAACGGTTGAGCGCATTGGTGGACGGTTGGGTGGTGCCAAGGGGGACCTGTCCGGAGTCCGATTCCAGGTGCTCGCTGTAAACGACGTCTCGCTGCATGAGATGGTAATCGGGCGTAGAGAGAAACCAGTCAGGTGATCGAGATGAATATGCTATTTGACAGATGGGACCTCTCCGAGGTCGAGGTGAAGGATCTGGGTATCGTGAGGTATGTCAACCTCAGTCCGAAGATCGTGCTCCATACCAATGGCAAGCACAGCAGTCAGCAGTTCAATAAATCCGAAGTATCGATCGTTGAACGACTGATCAACAAGATCATGAAGAAGGAGGCGAATACGGGCAAGAAGCATCGCGCTTACAAGACCGTGAAGTCTGCATTCGAGATCATCCACGAGAAGACTGGGAAGAACCCTGTTCAGGCTCTTGTTGATGCCGTCGCCAATGCAGGGCCGCGTGAGGAGGTTGTCCGTCTCAAATACGGCGGAATCGCGGTTCCGAAGGCTGTTGATACCACATCCCAGCGCAGGGTGGATATCGCCCTGAAGCTCCTTGCAGAAGGTGCGTGGCGCTCGGCATTCAAGAGCAGACGATCCATAGAACAGGTTCTCGCAGACGAGATTATGGCTGCTGCGTCGTATGATGTCAGATGCTACTCGGTCAACCAGAAGCAGAGCCTCGAGCGAGTTGCGAAGTCGGCACGGTGAAGAAATAAGCCATGTAGCGGCATTGTCCGGAAAACCGGTCTGCCACTTTTGGCTATCCGCACGTTCCGGGGCATCCCTGGCTCTCGGAACGCGCGGGTGGTAATGCGCCATTTCGGCGGGGGCAAGTGTTAAACGTTCATCAGTCAATTATTTTTTGATGGTGCCTGTTGCAAGAGATAAGAAAGCCGCCCTGGTATCTATAGCGGTGACTGCATTTCTGGCGGCAATCAAATTTCTTGCTGGTACACTATCAGGGAGTATCGCGCTGGTTGCTGATGCGGTCCACTCACTCACGGATGTGATCAGTTCCATCGGGGTCGTCATAGGTCTCAAGATCTCGGATCGTAAGCCCACAGAGACGTTTCCTTATGGATTTTACAGGGCTGAGAATATCGTGAGCCTGTTCCTCGCCCTTGCAATCATTTACGCAGGATACGAGATTGTTCTCACGTCAGTTGAGAAGTTTACCACAGTGAAAGTCCTGACAAATGTCCCGTACGCGATCGTGGTTGCGCTGATATCGTTATTGTTCACCCTGCTTCTGAGCCGTTACAAGCTCAAAGTCGGAAGAGAAGAGAACTCACCCAGTTTGATTGCGGATGGGGAGCATACAAGAGCGGATACTTATGCATCCGCAGCAGTGCTTGTCGGAATACTGGGAAACTACATCGGTTTCTATTCCCTTGATCCGGCATCCGGCATTCTGGTCTCGCTCTTCATCTTCAAAGCCGGGTACGAAATCTTAAAAGATTCGATAAAGGTTCTGCTGGACGCATCCATCGATTATGAGAGTTTGAATCGAATACGGGAGATTACATCCGGGACTCATGGAGTTGGGGAGATACAGTCCCTTGCCGCAAGAAGTTCCGGGAAATTCATATTTATAGAACTGGGGATCGGAACAAAACTGAGAGATCTTGAGAGGGCGCACCAACTGAGCGATAAGATCGAAATGCGGATCAAATCCGAGATACGGAACGTTGACAGGGTACTAATTCATATCGAGCCCGAGGAGCGGGAACTTATAAGGTATGCGGTTCCATGCACCGAGAACAATGGTACGCTATCCAGAGTCTCCGAGCATTTTGGGGGGGCGGAATACTTCTGCATATTCGATATGCAAAGAGGGGATAACGAGATCACTGATATGAGATTTCTTAAGAATCCATTCGTCACATTGGAGAAGAGAAAGGGACTCAAGGCTGCCGAACTTCTGGTTGCCAATGATATCGATAAACTGATCACAAAAGAGAGTATTGCACAAAAAAGCCCGTTCTATGTCCTGGATGATGCTTATGTGGAGTCTGAAGTGACCAATCTCGATACCATCGGAGAGATCATCGCCAATCAGGCTATGTGCAATCACGACAGATCAACATATAGATGATGCGGAGAATCAGCAAAAGACAGATTCGCCGGTACCGGGAACTCACAAACATTGCGATCAAATACGGTTTCGGATATCTGGTTGATCGGTTCAATCTCCACCCGATAAGGTCGCTTACGGATCGTGTTGCAGGGACGCATAAGGTGCATCCCGAACTCTCTGACCCTGAACGGCTCAGACTGATGCTCGAGGAACTCGGACCGACCTACATCAAGTTTGGGCAGATACTGAGCACAAGGTATGATCTCCTTCCGAAAGAGTACATAAAAGAACTCGAAAAGTTACAGGACACCGTGCCACCATTCAGTTATACCGATGTGTGCCGCATCGTAACCGAAGAGTTCGGGATGCCAATCGATCAAATATTCGCATCCTTCTCGCACAAGCCGTTCGCATCAGCCTCTCTCGGGCAGGTGCATTCCGCAACACTGCAGAGCGGCGAGAAAGTCATCGTGAAGGTGCAGCGTCCCGTAATCAAAGAGATAATCGACGCAGACCTCAAGATTCTCTATGATCTCGCACATTTTGCAAATCATCATATCAGAGAGGCACGAGCATTCAATCCGGTCGGATTTATCTCCGAGTTTGAACGAATCATACACGCAGAACTCGACTACACGCTCGAAGCGCAGAATGCGGACGAGTTTCGAGAAAACTTCAGCGAGGATGCCACTGTGCACATCCCAGAGGTTTACTGGGACTATACCAGGTGGCAGGTACTTACAATGGAGTTCATCGATGGAATTAAGATCTCTGATCTCGACACAATGGATGCGGCGGGCATGGATCGTAAAACAATCTCCCGCAATTTTGCGCGCTCGTTTCTGAAACAGATATTTATACATGGAATGTTCCACGGAGATCCACATCCCGGAAATGTGCTTGCCACGGATGATAATGTTGTGGCATTCATCGATTTCGGGATAATCGGACATCTCGATCGAACGACCAGAGACGATCTTGTGGATTTTTTCATCGCAATCTCTGAAAATGATTCCGACACCGTGATTGATGTGCTTGCGCATACCGGCGCAATCAACTACGATGAGATCGACCTTCCGCAATTCAGGTTTGAAATATCGAATATGATCCATAAATATTACGGGAAATCACTCAGATACGTGAACACTGGTGTGATGCTGCGTGAAATGATCGATATGATATTGGAACACCATGGAAATGTTCCATCAAACCTTGTTCTCCTATCAAAGGCGTTGATGATCGAAGAGGAGGTATGTTCGCAACTTGATCAGGATTACAACCTTCAGGATCTGGCGAAGCCGTTTATACGGGATCTGGTATCGGAGCGCATGCGTCCAACACGCATAATAAGTGAGTGGATGCGGATGATTCCGGGGTTTGGACGGCTTGTGCGTAGATTCCCTCATCGGATAGACCAGATTCTCATGCGTGCGGAGAAAGGGACGCTGCGCCTCGAGTTTGAGCATCACGGGCTTGATCATATCGTCTCCGAACTTGACACCATGAGCAACCGAATCTCATCGAGCATGATAATCTCTGCACTCCTTATCGCTTCTGCGCTGATCATACAATCCGGCATGAAACCATTTGTATGCGGGGTTCCGGTGCTTGGCATAATCGGGTTTGTGATCGCGGGCATTTTTGGTATGTGGCTGGTTTTTTCCATAATGCGGTCAGGGCGGTTCTGATTGCGAAGCTCATTTTGTGGCGGTTGCGGTATAACGTAGCAATGCCATTCCGTGCCAACCCCCATAAAAACAGATCACTCACGTAGCATCTCTGATCTCTCCTTAAACCCGATTGCAAACTTCAGGAGAACAGGGGTTACGAGAACCGAGACCGCAACCATCAGAACGATCGCAGCGAATACCTGATCATCGATTATGCCCATGTTTCTCCCAATCGAGAGGAGCACAAGTTCAACGCCAGCTCTTGGCATCACCCCAACACCGAAGATCAGGCTATCATACGAATCAAAACCGACGATCTTTGATCCGATGAATCCACCGATCAGCTTTCCGGAGAGTGCCATCACAACCACAAGGACTGAAAGTATCCCTGCCCCCGCAATCGAACCGGAGTTGACCGAGAGCCCGATGAACGCGAAGAAGATCGGAATGAATACCCCATAAGAAATCCCGTCGACCTTGCTCTGAACCTCCTGAATCTTTGCGAGCGGCACACTCGATAGGGCTGCCCCACCAATAAACGCTCCGATCACTGCATGCAGACCGAATGCCTCTGCAAGATATGCGGAGAATAGAGCAGTCATGATGACAAATGCAAAGATCGATTCCCTGACGTGCATCCTGTGAACGTACTCAAAAAGCACAGGAAAAACCTTCCACCCGAGGATTACCATGACTGCTATGAAACAGAGAATCCTCGCTGCGATTGCCAGCAGGTGCATACCGGATGGCATCTGCTGATCCGCAGCTATCGAGACCACAACCGAGAGCATGAATATCCCGATCAGGTCATCAAGGATTGCGGATGCGAGCATCGTTGAACCAACTTTCTTTGAGAGATAATCGAGATCTATGAGCGTTCTCACCGATACGCCGATGCTTGTTACGCTGAATGTGACTCCTATGAATAGGCAGGTCATGAACTGAAACTCGAATATCGAGCCGATCAGAAACCCAGAACCGAATGCAACCAGAACCTGAGATATGGTCGGGACGAACGCCACTTTCGATGACGCTTTCAATTCCTGCAGATTGATCTCTTTGTATCCAGCGGTGAAGAGCAGAAAGATTGCGCCGAGTTCACTCAAAAATATCAGCGCATCGTTATCAGGGCGGATGAGGAATAGTCCAAGGGACACACCCGCCGCAATCTCACCGAGAATGCTCGGAAAACCGGCTCGCTCGACGACCTCTCCGAATACCTTTGCCAGAAATAGGATCAGAAGAAGTTGTAGGAGTATGTGCATGCGTCAGTCTCTTCTTTTGCAAATTTCCTTGACGATATCTCTCTTTGAGAGAATGCCGACGAGTTTTCCGCAATCAACCACAGAGACGCGATAGACATGATGTTTCAGCATCAGATCAGCGGTCTCTGATAGGCTGGCGTCCACAGAGACGGTCACCGGGTACGGCATCATGATCCCTCTTGCATCATCTCCAAGCGATCGCACGACCGATAAGTGCGTCTGTCTGGATGCGGGAATCTGCTTAAAGAGCAGAATCTCGAGGACGATGTCCTCACTGATTGTCCCTACCAGTTCACCGGCATCGGTTACAACAGGATAGCTGTGGTAGTGGTGTCTTCCGAACAAATCAAGGATGTCATCGATTGTGGTGTCCTCGGTAACGGTCACAACGTCCCGCGTCATGATCTCGGCTACACTAACCTTCGTATAATCTACTACCATGCTCAATTAAATCGCTCTGATCCCACTAATATCTTGCGGATATTCGCAGTACTCAAGATTTATGCCCAACCACGCAAAATATATCTCACGAAGATGTCTGTTCCAAAGAACCACCCGCGATACCAGTCCCTGAAAATCCGGGAACGTCTGGTCGAAGGCGTTGCGTCAGGTATCGCCTCGCAGGTCGGTTTGATTGCGCACGGACGCGGCGAAGCATTCGACTATCTGATAGGCGAACGCACAACCGCCTCCGCGATGGAGGGGGCGAGGGCGGCGGCGGCTATGCTGCTCGCAGCAAAGAATCCTGTTCTCTCGGTCAACGGCAACGTCGCTGCGCTCGTTCCCAATGAAACAATCGAACTCGGCAGGATTCTGGATGCAACAATTGAGATTAATCTCTTTTACAGAACCGATGAGCGGGTGCGTGCGATCGCAGACCATCTGCGTGCGCATGGCGCATCCGATCTCCTGGGCGAACATCCCGACCCTGACGCAGCACTCCCTCTCGCACACCCCCGATCACTGGTGTGCAGAGACGGCATCCATGCCGCCGATGTGGTGCTGGTTCCGCTTGAGGATGGGGATCGGTGCCAGACGCTGGTTGACATGAGAAAGTCAGTGATTGCAATCGACCTGAATCCGCTATCCCGGACCGCACAGAGTGCAACCATCACAATCGTCGACAACGTGGTTCGTGCGATCCCGAATATGATCGAACTCGTGCAGCAGATCAGGGATTTTTCAGAGGATCGGTTAACTGAGATTATACTGCAGTATGACAACCATGACGCACTGCAGAGCGCGATTGCGGAGATTGTAGAGCGGGGTTGGAGATCGGAACTGTCGTGAATGGAAAAACGGGGACTTTATATTATCTTCCGAAATCAATACCCTCGCCATTAACCAGTACTAATACTACCGATTTTCGCTATGCTGGAAAGGATTCGCTGAATTAAAATTGGATCTGGTTTTTTAGTACCTTCGCCACCATGTTCGTTGGTATAACCCGGCTTTTAGCGTTCGGAACCTTAACACCCACTTTATAGTAGCTTATATGTTCACGAAACATTAAAAGTAACTACTCACGTTTTAGAAACCAGTAGACTTTTATGTCATTTTTAAGCTACATCCTCAACAGTATGTCCGAATACCCCTACTTCTGAACAATGAAAATTGGCTCTCCGCTGTTTTGTGTGGGTAATACGGGCACAATCGAAAATCCCAGTGAAATATACCCGGAGACTTTTGTTCCTTGCGCCATCGCGTCTTTGCGTCTTTGCGTTATTGTTTTTCGATTCAACGCGAAGACGCGAAGAGTGTTGTCAATCTCGGTCTTCACGTCTTTCGCGTTGTTGTATATCCAACTGACCATTACGGAAATCACTGGATTTCCAGAGTGCCCATTCTCTCAAGTTCAACTGCCCACACATCACCGCTCCTGTACCGCCCGCATCTCCACAGCGACCCCGCGGCTCGACTCAACCATCTCACGTCCGTTCATCATCGCCACCCCCACCCCAAGTGCCCGCTCCCCCAGAACGATCACCTCATCCATCGGTCTGATCTGCGGATCGGAACCAGTGACGCCAGGAGCAAGAACAGACCCCTTCGGCAGGAAATTGTCGATTGTGACGCAATAGATGTCATCAGGCATGCGTGCTGCGCCTGCGAGCGTCAGTGCGAGCGTTCCATATCGCACAGAGGTTGCGATCTCCTCACGGTCCACGAGTATTCTGAACCCGTGCTGCCCCTGTTTGATCTGCCTCATCGATTTCATCCGCGCAATCGGTTTTACTCGTTTCACACGTGCGTGATCCGGGATCAATATCTCACCGACTCCGCTCCCGAACTGGTAATCAGCGATCGCCCGAACCGTCTCTAAATTGGGCTTTCTGCTTCTGTTGCGCGATTGCGATGGCACGCTTGCAGCGACACATTCCCGCAGCCTGGCAAGCGAATCATCCGATGTGGGGTTGCCGATTGCGGAGTACACAATCTCAATTCCGAGATCGCGCTCCACAATCCTGCAAACCTCTGCAAATCCGCCGCTTACGTGCGCTATTATCTTTTTGTACGCATGCTTCTCGAGATACGCACGCAGGCACGATGCCACCCAGGCAGTCTCATCAAGGCTCCACTCTCCTGTGACTGCAATATCATAGTGCGCCGCCGGATATACAGTCTCGAGTTCTCTCGGAACAACGCCTATCGGCGACGTCAGCACGATCTCATGAATATGTGATCGGCACCCGGAGAGCGCGTCCACGAACCTTGCATGCGACCGTGAGAGCGAGTACGGTTTCTTCGCAGAACACGGAAGTATCACGAGAATATCGACATCAGGAGGGCTGAACCTTGAGAGTGTCCGACCCGCGAATCTGGTGATCTCGACGCGGTTCTGCGATTCCGCGGTGTTTGCGATCATTGTACCCTTCCGCGCCGTTGGAGTCCGTTCCTCCAGGTACGCATGCTCAGAGTCCAACAATCTGAGAACTGCTGTAAGATACGGGTCGGAGCGACATTGCTTCTCCACATACTCGCGCAAGTTTCCATCGCGGATGCATTCGCGAACAGTTCTCAGTTCTTCGCCCAGTTTGATTGTGTTATGCTCTGCGAGCAGTCTGGCGCGTTCTGATCTGGGAAGGCTTTGCAGTTCTTCGGGTGTTTCCAATCCTGTGCAGATCTTGCATGCGCACGGGAATTCGCGGAGGCGGTTGAGATATTTTCCGCCGTCTCGTGTCAGATAAACGTCCTGATACCCCTTTATGATCGCTGCGGTGTCGTCAACGAGATCGATTCCGAGATAGATCAAAATTGCAAGATTCTCTGGCGTTGCGAGCGCGGGAGCGTAGACTGCGGTGTCCGCTCTTATGTTATTCTTGAGTTTCAGCACACAATCGACGAGCAGTCCTGCCCGCATCCCGAGCATCCGCGCCGCACCGATCAGATATAGATCAAGACCGTCCGGGATGCTGGTATCGATCTGCGCCGGATGAACCACCACGCCTGCCGCGCCGTCGTGTCGCATCCGTATGGGTGCATCGAATTGTTCGATCAGCTCCTGCGGTGCGTGGAGCGGCAGCGATCGGTGCGGCAGTAGCAGCAGTTTATCCGGGTCGGAAGGGATACTTCGGTGATTGTCCCACACACACCCGCAATCGATGATGCTGCCCCGATTTTGCCGGAGCAACTCGGAACTCAGGATCGCTGGTGTCGTGATTCGTCTGTTGAGCATCAATCTGCCGATTCTTGCGGCGCAGTCTCTGTGTGTTACCTCAAAGTAGCGGGTCATTTTTGTCGTGTCCTGATCGTTGATTGGCAATCGTTGGTTGTTGATCGTCAGTTGGTGCTTGCCTTGAGCGGCAGAGGCGGTAATTCCCTTGTGCCCATAATGAATCCGGAGTACCAAGAAGTTATCCGAAGGAGCAGGACTGTCAGGCTATGTGGTGTTCGAGTCATTTTTTGTAATGGGTAATCTGACCATGAACATAAGAGCGACCGATGCTCATAAAACATGATAATCAACAGGATGATTTTTGGTATCCACTCCAAAAAGTATGGTACGACTCATCTTCAGTCTTTCTGAAAGATATACATAAAAACCTCAATCTGTGTTCATCAGTGTTAATCTGTGGCTAAAAGCTTTTGTCAGCCACAGATTAACACTGATTTCGCAGATTTTACCCGCAACTCACTGGAATGGATTCATGGACCTCCCACAACATTGGATGGTGTGACCGTCCTCGAAGAGCAGTCAACGTTTTTACCACCGGCGACGACATAAGATCATGATCTCATCGGACGACCCCCAGATCCAGCGGAAACTGATGGAGATTCTGCGCGTGATCTATGAACGCGAGAGCGCGGTAGGCGCACGAATCATCTCAGACGTCTTAAAGGAGAACGGATACCCGCTAGGGGAGCGCGGCGTGCGATACCACCTGCGCATCCTCGATGAGCGCGGGCTCACAGAGCGGCATGGGTATGCCGGCAGAACGATCACCGAACTCGGCAAAAAGGAGCTTGAGGATGCACTGGTTCAGGACCGCATCGGGTTTGTGTTGACTCAAATCGAAAAGAGGATCTACCAGACCGATTTCGACCTCACATCGCGGAAGGGACTGGTAATCGCAAACATAGCAATCATCGAAAAGGATGATCTGGACGATGCGCTCGGAATCATCAGGTATCTGGCAGAGCACGAGATGAGTTGCAGAGTCAAGGTAATCAATGAAGAAGCAACCCTACCCGCGATTCCGATTCCGGAGGATCACATCGCGATTGCCACGATTTGCAGTACGACCTGTGATGGAATTCTTCTGAAACACGGAATTCCGGTCAACATCAAGTACGGAGGCATGTTGCGGTTCGATAACAATCAGGCGACGAGTTATACCGATCTGATCGCATACACCGGAACCTCCATTGATCCGATGAAGATATTCATCTCGCGGAGCATGACATCTGTTCTGGAGATTGTGAAGACCGGGAGCGGGCTTCTACTTGCGAACGTGCGGGAGGTTCCGGACTCAGCCAGAGACGAGTCGTTGCGAATTTTGAATCGTGCGATGGATGCCGGTATCATCGATCGCTACGAGATCGGAGATCCTGGCAGTCCGGTTCTCGGCGTTCCTGTTAACTCTGGCATGACCGGAATCTCGGTATCAGCCGGACTGAACGCCATCGCAGCAGTCCAGGAGGTGGGAATTAAGGTTACGGTCGAACCGGTCGCTGCTGTGATGAATTATTCGGAGTTCGAGACGGTTTAATCCGTTGAGATCACATCCACTCGTAATGCGCAATTACTTCCGGCTTAAAATCGTAGAGGAGGCTGTTTTCGACATATCCGAAGAAGAGGCACCCCTTGCATTCTTCTGCGATCCTTCTTCGTCTCTCTCTTGACGATTTCCAGACATTCGCAATCCCGGAACTAACATCCCCGAGATGGACTCTGCAGACCCGGCAGTTCTCGATTTTGCCATCTGCAGTAACATGAAGGACGATATCGCTTGCGTGGCATCTGAAATTGGGTTTCAGTTCCCTTATCATTCGCAGATAGGTCAGGGAATTGATGATCGGGAATTTGTTCTTTTTCATCTCGATTACTCGGTCAACCGTCCTTCTGTACTTTTCCAGATCCCTGATCCCGATCTCATCCCACACATCCTTCTCAATCCCGCTGAATTCGTGAATTGGCTCAAATGACACCCAGACGCCGAGATCACGAGCCAGATATACCAGATCCACAATCTCATCCAGATTTTTCCCGCTGATCACGCAGTTCATGAGGATGTTGTGCCCCGCATCCTTTGCTGTTGTTATTCCGTCCAGCACGCAATCGAAATCGATGCCTCTGATCTCTCTGAACGTTTTTATGCCATCCACCGAGATTGATAGGTAATCGAGGTCTGACAGATCACGGATTCTCTTCTTCAGAAGTTTTCCGTTGGTTATGAGTGATGTCGTAATCCCAATTTTGTGGGCGTGCTCGAGTATCTCGGGAAGGTCTCGTCTCATCAGCGGTTCGGCGGTCCACGCGTTGTAGACCCCAATACCAAAGGCTCTTGCGCAATCGAGGAGATCGAGCACCTCTCCGGTATCCATCTCCGCACCCTCCTCCTTCCAGTACTCGCAGAACCGGCACCGAAGGTTGCATCTCGCATTGATCCCGTGCGACAGGACGAATGGTCTCCTTCTGACCCTGAGCTGCCACAGGGCTCTTGATGCCAGCGCCGGTGAGAATGCCATGGGGATTTGTAGGGTGTGGATGGATTTAAGTATTGATCCTCAGACTGTGGTTGCGGTAGTCAGACCAAGACCCTCAGGCACTTCTCCGCCTCCCACCGCCGGCGTAATCGGTGGTTGTCCGAGATCGGAGAATATCTGCTGCCCTTCGGAACTAATCACCAGTTTCACGAATTCGAGCCCCAGATCAGTGTCCGGCGCATTCTTCGGAACTGTTATTCCGTACACGACCGGTTTTCCTGTAACCACGTTGCCGTTCGCCTGCACGACCTGCACGGTCCCGTACGTCTCCGCATACTCAACGCTGCTCAGATCAATCTCCTGCGGCAGTTCAACAAACAACTGTCCATGCTGCTGCGCAACGCTCTGGTAGATCACGTAGTAGTCGATCTCGCCTGCGTCCAGACCCGCAATCAGTTCCATCTCCATGCTGCGAACCATGAGTTTGGGTGATGGGGCGATGCTCTCGGACTCAGGCATCTGCATTATGTAGGTGCTGTTCGCATCATCATAGACCATCTCCATTGCGGAGTTTGCGGCGATCAGATCGCCGTAGATAATATTGTCTCCGTAGTGCGCCTCTGCGAGCTGGATCACCATCTGGGATCGGTATCCGCACGGGTCATCGTTCGGATTTGAGAACCCGAACTTGACATCATCACGTCTCAAAATCTCGTACCAGTTGTCCGCATTGATCTCGTCAGCGTATCTGCTTTCGTTGGTGTATGCGAGAACGATCCGATTTCTGGCAAACTGGGCGTACCAGTCAGCGTATTTTGGGTACATCATGCTCGGAATCAGCGAATAATCGGCTGATGCGACAACATCTGCCTCTTTGTTAAGTTCTGTCACTTTTTTGATGGTCTTTGCGCTGCCCGCAGCCTCGCACATAACATCGACTCCGGGGTGCGCTGCCTCAAACACTTCCTCGAGTTCGGCAAACGGAATCACAAGGCTTCCCGCGTGAAGTACGGTGAGCGTTCTCGCCTCTGCCTCTGATTCTGCCTCAGTCCCGGTGGCATCATGAGTGCTATCGTCGGTGTCGGTTACAGGCGTGCTGCTGTCGGTATCTGTACCGATGCACCCGAGTGTGGCGACGATACAGAGCATTATTGCTGCCAGTATTGCTGTTCTTTTCATTATATTGCCTCGGAATCGAAATCGAGCTGTTTCTATAAATGTCTTTCTCATGCACCAGTAGTTCCGAAACCACACCTAACTCCAAAAAGCGATTCCCCCACACAATCACTCAAAATAGTCTGATCGCGACCAAATTGCCCAATCGCAACACCACCCCACTCGCACGCGCCCTCAATCCTTCACAGCCACCACATCAAGTGCGGCAACCACCACCTCCACGCCGAGTGCCCCTGCCAGACTCGGGACAGTCCTGCCGCCGTCTCCTGAGATCAGTTCCTTCACATAGAGCCCTGCCTCACACTCAATTCTGATGACCGCAGAATCATCTGATTCCGAGAACGATTCGAGCAGAGCGGAATGCACCCGGCGCATCCGTGTCAGATCAGATCTCCGGTGCAGAACTCTTACTGGCGTTCTCTGGCTGATCTCGCAGGTTATATCCTTCAGCGCCCATGCGAGCGTGTCACGATCCACTCCAGCGCACGGGATCGTTGCGAGATAAACTTTGTCGTGCGCCGCTGCTTTCAGTTCCTTAACCATCCGGTGCTCAGCAGACCGCAGATTAGTGACTATGACCTTCCCCCCGCAGTATTCGTTGATCTCGGTTTCCAGCCGTTCGAGATCGATTTCTCGCTTTTTCGGCTCATTCACCTCGAGTATGAACGGTCTCCCGTCTCCGAGCATCCGTGCATCGATATCCTCCCGTCCTGCGCCGTGGAATGTGGTGTCTGCTGCATCTGTCGCCTCTATTGCCTTAACTGAGATCAGTTCGTCCACAGACTCGGAGTACATCTTTCCAGTAAAGCCGCAGCGCTCGCAGCCCGCGCCCCTGCACTCTCTGCAGAACCATCTGGTCTGCGGTATGCCGCGCACGAGTTTCTGATACCGCCCGTAGATGTATAATGATCTGATCTGCAGCAAAACCGTGTCATGGCTGATATCAAGCAGACAGACGACGTCCGGCTCTGTAAATTCCACTTCTTTCCCTGTCACGCTCGCCATCAGTTTACCGACCTCGCGGTTGGTCTCTGACTTCAGGGGCTCGGCGTAATCTGTTCCAGTAGTCTCCCACAGGAGTTCCTCATTCTCGGACAATAGCCCGCTCATCCGCGTTCCGACAAGAAACGTCGTATACTCGATGTCACCCAGACGCTCCAGCGCTCTTGATGCCCATGTATCGAGTTCCCCAAATATGCCGTTGCAGACCCAGCAGCGTTTTGGGAGGGCGATCTCGGATTTGAGAAGTTCGTCGCCATTCATATCGGCGACCATCGCAAGTACCAGTCTGATCGCTGCCCCACGCTCCCTATTCGTTGTGCCGGTGGATAATTTCGCAAACTGCCGTCCAAGACAGTGATCGCAGATCAGACCCTCGCTCAGGACGGCGCGGGCGAGCTCAAGCAGTGCCGGGTTGTCACCACTCATCCGATATCTCGATTTCGCCGCTTTCAATCGCCTTCTGTGCGGCAACAGGCGACATTCCTTCTATTGTGACGCCCATCGGAACGCATGTGCCGATAATCTCTTTCGCTGCTTTCTTTGGCACATAGGAAAGAACAGCGTCCTTCTTCATGCGTACGACCCGCAGTACCTGCTCGATTGTGAGATCTCCGACGGTCTCACCCTCTGATGACCCTTTTTCGATTCCGAGTTCCTTTAAAATCAGTGCCGAAGTCGGAGGTATCCCGATCTCGAGCTTCACGCTCTTGTCGGCATCGACGATCACCTTGACTGGCACCTGCATGCCATCAAAGTCCTTTGTTGCCTTGTTGATGTCGTCGACCACCTGCTTGATATTAATTCCGAGCGGTCCGAGTGATGGACCGAGCGGCGGTCCCGCAGTCGCTTTTCCGCCGGGAACCAGTGCTTCTACAATGTCTACCATTTTGTAATCACCTGTTGTCTTATAGCAATTGCACGATTGTATGATAATAGTTTCGGGGGGCACTATCAATCTATTGATCGGTGGGGGTTTTGTGAGGTGGGCGATATTTTGATCATCACAAAAAATATTCGCCAAAAACCCCGCACAGAAAATATTAAATATCATTAACTCACCTTAACGATATTGTGGAAAATCGTAAAGAAAGATTAAGGATATCGATTGAAGAGTACTGGCAGAGAGACCTGCCCCGGACAATGTCAAGAGAGATCGAACCGATACTGAAAAGCGATCTGATAAACGACATCATCGGTCCGAGAAGGGCAGGCAAGACGTATCTGATGTTTTTGACGATAAAGAAACTTCTAAGTAGCGGTGTTGACAAAAAAGCAACGATCTACCTGAATTTCGAGGATATGCGACTGCTACCGTCGACGCCTGAATACCTAAACGACCTCGTGGAGTTCATCCATGCAAGGAGACTTTTGGATCACGGGAAGATATTTGTTTTTTTGGACGAGATTCAGCGAATCGAGGGATGGGAATCATGCATCAGAAGCATCTATGACGAATTCAAAGGGAAAATAAAGATATTCGTCTCTGGTTCCACCTCAAAACTCACAGAATCCGAACTGAGCCATCTGTTGACCGGAAGGCATCTCACAACCCGGGTCTTCCCGCTCGGCTTTGGGGAGTTCCTGCGCTTCAAAGACGTTGGCTATGGTGGGGAATACCTGACAGAGAAAGATACAGCGACGATCAAGGAGATGCTCCGTGAGTACATCACGTTTGGCGGATTTCCAGAGGTCGTTCTTTTTAAATCAAACAAAGAATACCTTGCTCAAACACTTTTCATCGATATAATTAGTAGAGACGTTGTTTCATCGATAAAAAAGAAGAGAGAAGTCATAGAGGATTTATCATACTTCTTAGCCTCGAACATAGGAAAGCCCATAAGTTTTTCGAAGATGTGCGGAATGATGAACTCCAGAGGGGTTAAAATTTCAGTTCCGACACTGGAAAGATATTTTTTCATCATGAAGGATGCATTTCTCTTCTTTGACATCAGAATCTTCTCGTACAAGGTTAAAGACCAGTTGCAATACCCGAGAAAGATCTACGCCATGGATCTCGGGTTTGCCAATCTTTCCGGGTTTGGATTTTCTGTTGGGATCGGAAGATCGATGGAAAATCTTGTTGCGGTCGAGTTACTCCGGATGAAATCGTCGAGTCCCCTGCTTGAGATATATTACTGGAAGGATTACCAGCACAGAGAGGTTGATTTCGTTTTAAAAAACGGTTTAAGAATAGAGCAACTGATTCAGGTGACGTACGCCGGAAGCAGGGAAGATATCGCAGCAAGAGAGATCAAAGCACTGGCAAAAGCAGCGCAAGAACTGCAGTGCGATGATCTGCTCGTGATCACGTGGGATTACGAATCAGACGACGGCGCGATCAGGTTTTTACCGCTGTGGAAGTGGTTATTATACCATAATATAACACCACCTGAATCGAGGTGAACAAATGGAGATGCCAACCATACCAGAACCTGAAAAAGAGAAGATCTTCACCCGGATGTGGGTGGGGCAACTAACTAGCGCGACCGGCTTTATCATGCAGAAATTCGGGAATGGGGCGCTCGAAGAGTACAACTGCCTGATCGCGGATCAGTCTGCCGTGCAATTGAGAGCTATGTGGATTGAAAGCCCGGCGGACTTTGCGATCTCGCAGGCGGTCTATTGTGCAAACATCTTCGGAAGCGATGTCGATGTCACACCATAAACAGACGGGAGTGCCACACGAGATATCAAGGAGTGTGTCAATCTGAGAACCGTACTTGAATTCGTAGAGACGGGCATGCGGATAACGAAGGCATGGAGGATTCCGGAAGGGTCGTAGACCGTTCCCCCCAACGGTCTCAACGAAGCTTCACCCGCTTCACCTTCCGGCTTGATCGCGTGTCCTGAAACATCCTGCCGACATACGATGTTGGAGGGCACAACGGCAAATTCTACTATTGTCGCAACGATCAGGCATCAGAAGTCTGTCATCACCCTGAACTGATCGATCTCGTCCTTGGAAAGCCCCTCTATAAACCGCTCTGCCACCTGCCGCACATCCTTCGCATTCGTGATCGCACGCCCGACCACAAGGATATCCGCTCCGGCGGTTATCGCATCGTGTATTGTATCAGTCCTGATGCCGCCTGCGACCGCAATTAAGATCTTGTCGCTCAGTTCCTTGATTGCCGGGATGCTGCCCCACTGATGCTCAGTCTCCTCAATGTCAATTGCGCGGTGCAGTTCGACGACATCAGGAAGCGCCCCGAGTTTGTCGAGCTCGACAAGCTTCGGCAGCGGATCCGGTAGATTCAGCGTGTCGATCACGGCATAGATTCCGGTCTTGTGCGCCTCTGTTATCGCCTTCTCAATCGTTGAAGTGGGAGCAAGCGCAGAGATCACAACAGCGTCGGCTGTTGCGTCTGCGACCATGCGAGCCTCGAGGTTCCCGGTGTCCAGGGTCTTAAGATCAGCAACGATGAACGCATTCGGCTTCGCTTCCCTGAGCTTTGCGATCACGTCCACACCGTATCGCTTGATGAGCGGCGTTCCAGCCTCAAGAATGAGGTGATCGCTGTCCGGCAGTGCTTCTACCACACCAAGTATCTGAGTTATGTTCGGATTGTCGAGAGCGACCTGGAGATACGGTGGATCCCATAGCCGGGAGACCTTGAATCCCATGATCGCGTGCGTGCTGCGGTCTTTCTCCTCGAGAACCGTATCGACATCCGGAAATCCGTCCATCGCACGCTTGAGCGCAAGTTTCGTTGCCCCGTAGTTGTACCGGTAGATCCGGTTGTAGTCCTTCGCGTCCGGGTGGATGAAGACGCTTGCAACGATCACGAGGTCCTCTACCTCCTCTTTCGGGAGAATTCCCTCTCCGAGAGCGTCAGCGATGGCTTTTGCAACCGCAGACTGCGCGGGACCAAAGATACGTGCCGCCTGTTCCATATTCTTTACAGTGACCTTGGGCACGATCAGGGCTGCGGGCTTCGTGAGCAGGTTCGGGCGGATGACTGAGAGGAGCGGGGTGTGCCCTGCTGATAACTGTGTCATCCCGGTCGCAAATGCCTGCCCGACAGGACCCTCTTTCTCTCCGATTATCAAATCAACGTGCGCAAGTTCCGGCTCTTCGCCGATCAGTGCTTCTCCGATTAGCATCAAATGATCAACCTCATATTTACGATATTCTATAAGTGAGCGTGGGTGTCATATAATCACTTCGGTTCGGCGGGGCTACGAATGTCTCACACGGCACTGTCGATTTGTCCAGTGGTACGTGTTTAGCTAACCACGAGATTACATAGATTTCCTGAGAAAGACTATCATTTTCTCAGCAATTCTAATTATGGAATGACATTTTGTTTGGCGCATACTATCAGTATATTATGCAAATAATTAATGTGATATAACTTACAAAAGTAACACGTTTTTTAAGAAACACTATTGCAATTGTATCTTTTTTTGCTGTTTTGGGTCGTTGATGCCCGAGAGAATTTTCAAAATGAGAATTGCTGACCATTTTCTTGTGTTAATCTCGTGAAATCCCGCGGTTTTTTCACCTCAGCTAAACACATACTTCCAGTAAAATCACCATGCCCTTAGATTCTACCGCAGAGTGCGCAGAGCCACGCAGAGGGTTGAAAACGGTCTCAAAACTCTTGCGCCCCTCCGCGATGATAAATCACTTGATTTTCAGACAGTGCCGTCTCACACCCCCAGCCCCATTCCGATCTCCATCTCAACCACAACCCCTGTCTCCACCTCTGTTTTTCGCAGATACCCAATCGCACAATCGAAGTGCCGTTGCGCAATTTTGATACCCCCTGCAATCGCTTTCACAGCCCCAAAATCAGCACACGCCCCCATCCCGGATACCGCAGATACTGCCTCGCGCAGCGCAAGCATGGCTGCCTCCCTGCACACCGCCCCGATATCCGCGCCCGAGCACCCCTCCGTCATCCCAACGAGCGAGGCTATGGAGACCTCGTCCGCGAGCGGTTTTCCTCTGAGGTGTATCTCAAAGATCCTTGATCGTGCCTCTCTTTCAGGAAGCGGTATCTCGATTAGCCGGTCGATTCTGCCGGGTCTGAGAATCGCAGGATCAACCATATCGATTCTGTTGGTTGCAGCGATCACGACAACATCCCGCAGTTCCTCGAGACCGTCAAGTTCCGTTAAGATCTGCGAGACGACCCGTTCGGTTGCGAAACTGTCCGTGCTGCTTCCTCGCACCGGCACAATCGAGTCGATCTCATCAAAGAAGATGATCGCCGGAGATGCCTGCCTCGCCTTGCGAAATATCTCTCGGATTGCTTTTTCCGATTCCCCTACGTATTTGCTCAGCAGTTCAGGACCCTTGATGCTGATGAAATTCGCAGAACTCTCGGTAGCAACCGCCTTTGCGAGCAAGGTCTTCCCAGTGCCGGGAGGTCCGTAGATGAGTACGCCAGTCGGCGGATCAGTCTTGATCGCCTCGAAGATCTCGGGATAGCGGAGTGGCCACTCCACAATCTCGATTAACGCCTGTTTCTGCTCGCTCAGTCCCCCGACATCACCCCACTCGACCTTCGGTATCTCAATGAAGACTTCACGCATCGCAGAGGGCTCTATGTTCTTCATAGACTCATAAAAATTCTTCTTTGTCACGATCAGGCTGTCGAGCAGTTCTGATGGAAGTTCGTCTTTGAAATCAATCTCTGCCATTGCCACGCGCAGCGCGTGCATGGCAGCCTCCTTGCAGAGCGATGCGATATCAGCGCCGACGAACCCGTGTGTGACCTCGGCAAGCTCATCCATGCCCCTGCCCTGCATATCTGAGTCGAGCGGCATTCCCCTCGTGTGAACCTGCAGTATCTCAAGCCTGCCATCACTGTCAGGAACCCCGACCTCGATCTCGCGATCGAACCTGCCGCCCCTGCGCATCGCAGGATCGATTGCGTTCGGGCGGTTGGTCGCTGCGATCACCACGACCTCGCCCCGCGACTCCAGCCCATCCATGAGCGACAGCAACTGCGCCACAACCCTGCGTTCAGTCTCTCCTGTGACTTCACCACGTTTCGGAGCAATCGAATCGATTTCGTCGATGAAGATGATGCTCGGCGCATCTTTTTCCGCCCCTTCAAAGATATCCCGCAACTGCTTCTCGCTCTCGCCGTAATACTTGCTCACAATCTCAGGACCGCTGATCGACACGAAATTCGATGATGTTTCGTTCGCCACAGCCTTCGCAATCAGCGTCTTCCCGGTCCCGGGAGGTCCGTGCAGGAGAACGCCCCGCGGTGGTGATATTCCCAGTTTCAGGAAGAGTTGTGGGTGCCGGAGCGGAAGTTCAATCATCTCGCGGATCAGATCAATCTCACGCCGCAAACCGCCAATGTCCTCGTATGTGATCCCTGTTGCGCATATTTCATCCGTGATCGGGCGCCTCTTGACCATGATCCTCGTATCCCTCGTCACAATGACGACGCCTGCTGGTCGGGTTGCGGTGACCACGAAGACGAGCGGATTGTCCACAGTCTCGACTCTGAGATGCTGTCCGGAAGCGACCGGTCTGCCCTTGAGATGGCGTATCAGATACTGCGTTCCTCCGGGAAACGAGACGCTCTGGGTCGGGGTGAGCGTAATTCTGGTGGCGTCCGCCGGCGTCACCTTGCAGACCCGGACCCGGTCGTCGATCGCAACATGAGAATTGCCCCTGGTGTGTCCATCGATTCGTAGCAGGTCTGTTCCAGTGTCGCCAGGATAACCGGGGCGCACGATTGCGTACGCGCTCGTCTCGCCTGTGATCTCGAGTATGTCATCCCTGTCCACACCAAGCTGGTCCATGAAATCCCGGTCGATGCGTGCGATATCACAACCGGCGTCCCTATGGTACGCCTCTGCCACACGCAGCGTGAGTTCCTGTGCACCGGTATCGTTCATGCGCTACAGTAATACCCTGCTTGTTTGTATTTGTTTCGGAAGGGGGAGTCACCGCGCTCGCGAATTTGGTGAAATGATGTGAACGGCATAATCATGAATGACCAGTGGGTTCACTGGAAAACGAAAATCCGATTGTATCGTGCATGCTCAACCCCGCAATTCGCGATATCTCCCTTTTCCTACATGGTACTGCCACCTCACACGGTTCGATCACCACGATTACAACCGCCAGCTATTCGTAAGGTTTATAAGAGATGAACAACATCTAACTATTATAATAGGGGGTTACCTAATCGATGGGGCGTCAGCATCAATCATATTTTCAAACTGAAAGCGTTATATGCCAACTGGCTGGTAGGGCGGGCGAAATCCGCTGCGATAGAATTGTAACAATCATGACCATCCTCGCGCTGGTCTTTATGATCTTCTCGACGACTGCTGCGGCAGAGAGTTACGGTGATGAGATCTTTGAGCGGGAACTTGCGGTCAACGCTGGTGTGACGATCCAGAATAGCATCAAGGTGGAGGTTGTCAGCGTGCGCATGGACATAATCGACTCTGCAAAGTTTCGTGTATCGAGTTACCAGATGCCTGCGAGAGTGATCTCGGTATTTGTGGGTGATAGTCCCACAGCATACAAAATACAGAGCGGAACAAGCATATACATCGATGCGCTCAGTGTGTATGGCGATTCCGTATCCGTCAGGGTCACCGGACCTGCGGAATGGAGGGTGACTGATTATTACACGGTTGATCCGGACGAGACTGAAGAATCCGGAACCGATACCAAAAACAATGTCAGCGCAGCCACCGTACCAGAGCTCGAGATTGCGAGAACACTTGACACGGGCGTTGCAGAAGCCGGGCAGACGGTCGGGGTGACGCTCAAGATCAAGAACAATGGAAACGGGACCGCAACAGATATCATGCGGGATGAGCCCGAGATCAGGGGCACGTACAAGGAAGGCTGTCCCACAACAATCGAAGATATAGCAGCAGGGGAGACCAGACGGATGAGCTATGATCTTAGAATAGTGGATGCCGAGCCCGGACAATACGAACTGGACCAGTCCCTAATAAATTACAAGAGCGAGTCCGGTGCGTCGTATTCATCTGAATCGCAAACCAACTCTCTTGAGATCACAGCCGAGGAGGTTGTGTATCCGGAACTTGACATCATGATCGATTCTGCTGAGAACGGCATCATAACCTGCGGCGAGGATATAAGTGCGACCGTAACAGTCACAAACGTCGGGAATGCCACTGCCGGAATGGTGAATATCAAGAGTCAACTGCCTTCTGATGTACAGGTGGTGAAAGGCGATATCGAACCCGTGTACGAATCGATTGCGCCTGGCGAGAGCAAGGAATGCGATGTCATATTCCGCACGCACGGTACCGGCAAACATACAATCGAGATGGAGGCGCTGTGGGAGGATGGGGCAGAGACTGCCAGCCTCGAATTCTGGGCAGAGAAGTCGAACCTGGAAGAGTATTACCCGCACATCTTAATAGCGATTTCGGCAGTCTTGTTGCTGATCGGGATCATAAAACGACACAGGGCTTACTCTTACTGAAAACGATGGACAGTAAGAACGGTAAAAACAGTAAACAGAATAAACAGAAGGATAGAGGGGTGGTAAAAGCATGCTGAACATACTCATTCTTGGACTGGGACAATGCGGAAATCGAGTACTGGACGCAATCAACCACGAGGCGTTTGGGAGCAATGGCACGTTTGCGAAATACTATTCGCGCCAGAAGTTTCCCGCGTCTGTGAAGACGATTGCGATCAATACGGCGATCAATGATCTGAAAGGGCTCAGGGACACGCTTGCAGAGGATCGTTTGCACGTTCCACACCTGCACGGCGTTGGTGCGAACCGGAACGTCGGAAAGAAGATGTTCGAGGAGAACAAGGAGATGATTCTGGGAGAAATCGATAAAAGAGGGTCGTTTGATCTCATATTCATCATCACATCCACCGCAGGCGGGAGTGGATCGTCGTTTGCGCCGCTTCTCGTGCGTGAGCTGAAACAGACGTACAACGCTCCGGTAGTCTGTCTCGCAGTGCTCCCGTTCAGAGATGAAGGCGCAATCTCGCTACAGAACACTGCGTTCTGTCTGCGGGAATTGGTCGAGATGAAACCCACCGGCGTACTGCTTGTGGACAATCAGTATCTGAAGAAGTACGCAGGCGACATCAAGTCAGCTTATGACAAGATCAATACCACGACTGCAAGGCGGATACTCTTCTTAATAGAGGCGCTCAACAGCGAGATGCTGATGGTTACCGATCTCGGCGATCTCAAGACCGTGATGAGCGGCGGAGTCGGCATCGGGACGATGGGGTTCTACGAGAGCTCAAATGGTAGCACCGTCAAATCATCCATTCTCGGGAGTTTCAAGCCGAGTGGGCTTCTCTTTCCTGCGAATGTCTATGATGAGGGGGCACGTGCCATGCTGATCATCAAGGGCGACAAGAAGTACCTCGACCTCGACATGATCACCAAGACCGTGGACGAACTCTCATCAGAGGTCGGGCAGGTATTCAAAGGAGTTCTCGTCAAAAAGGGTCCGTCAAAGGTTCTCTCGCTCTTCACACTGAATTCAGTGCCCGAACTTGAGAGAATATACTCATCTGCAGCCGATGTGATTCGAGTCGAAGCGGGTAAGCGAGAAGCATCGCAAAGGCAGCTTAAAGATGCGTTTGCCCATATCGAGGATCTTGAGCCGATATACTGAGGAGTTGGTACGTGTTTAGCTAACCGCAAGATTACACAGTATGCGAAGCAGCGACGCGGCATCATCGCAAGATTTCTGTGTTGATCTTGTGTAATCTGTAATGGTCGGTTGGATGCGTAACAGAGACTTTTTGATTTGTTCTGGTCGGTTGAAAAACATGACGCCAACCCGGCAGATGCAAGTACGATTAGATGGGCGTAATCAGTGAAATCAGTGTTAATCTGTGGCTAAAAGTTTTATTTGCCACTGATTAGCACAGATTACGCAGATTAACGGTGTAAATGACTTTTCATATTGATAGTGCCCCATTCTGGAAGTTGTGCTTACATAAGACACCCCGGTGTAACCAGAAAATAATAAAAAGTCTCGCATAACACCGCGATTGACATAAACGACATCAGTAAGGAATACAACCGCCCCATTCCCAATCAGCGGTGTGATTTGTGGGGTATGAAGAAATCAAGTCCACTACCACTTAAGACCAGAGAGTTACCAAAAATCATGGTGACCGGAAAGTAATAAGAAGTCTCGCCCCTGATAGCCGAGCCCATCCAGAAATTGCCAGCACCCAGACAAAGATCAAATATCGCCCACCATATAGATAGCACTAAGCTCAATTAAAGTAACACTCACCACCACCATCTCCCCACACTCCACTACCCGCAACAATTTCAGCCGTGAAAAAACAGCCCCATAAAAACAGCCCCAGCTAACTGCCTTTCACCCACTTTTGCACGATCCAACAGTCTATAACTTCACAAACCGACTACACCATGCTTTATTTTTGAAATAAGCAATGATGTTGTGGGTACAGCCGATAATAATAGCTCCTTTCAGTTTGCTTTCAGGGAGCTTATAGTAGCACTTGCTCCTTCTGGACTCGATATTCCCAAACGGTCGCTCGCCAAGTTTCCGCCTGTTGTACTTCTTTCTCTCAAAGCGACTCCGGGCTGCCTTTCTTCTGGACTTTTTGGCAGCTCCTTTCCTCTGTTTTACCTGCAACTCGATAGGAGACTCGTCCGCAACCCGATAGTTCTCTTCAACATCGTATTCGGGATCGGCAAGAACTATCGAGCCAGCAGGCAGAGACCGTATAATATCACCAATCTTGTTCGAATGCTTCTTGATGCTTCTTATCGTATTCGTAGCAATTCTTACAAGTGCCTGATACTGAAAATAGTCCCGTATGAGTCTTATTTTCGTCAGTACTACACGTTCGACCAATGTATCGCCACTTAGCGCCGAACCATCAATAACGAAGGTGTCCAGATTCTCCTCGAATTTTGAGAACTCTTCTTTCGACAGATCATCAAGTCTCTGCAGTGCTTCTTCCATCCATTCCACTGGAATCTGCGTAAAGATGTTATGCAGCTCCGAAGGGGATGGATAACGCTCGCTTTCGTCCAATACCATATCGTACTGCACATTCGAGAGTTCTGCAGACAGATCCACGAACGATCTCATTCCCTTGACCAGAATCGCTGCTGCCAGTTTTATTCGATCGTATACAACCGGTCTACCCTTTTTTGAGGTTTTCAGGGGTGCTTTCAGTTCTTTCGCGACGCGCTCAGCCAGTTCCAGCATCGCCCTGAACGAGATCTCGACCTTATCGGTGACGCCCCTGAACGGTCTCCTTGTTTTTACCGACCACGGCTGCTTGCGTTCATCTCTCAGTGAATATCGTTCTTCTCTTAATATCGCCTGAATTACTGACTCCTCGGCTCTTTCGCTGGTCAAATCCACCGCTTCTTCAATGGATAGATTCCCCTTTATTAGAGCGATGATATTCCCTGGAATCAGGCTGAATGGCAATGTGTTGCCTGTTAGAGGCAACCATTCTCTCACCGAGAGAACCTTATTCACTGCGAATATCGGCTTGTTTTCGGCAATGTTTATATGTCCCGGAGGTGCATATGCCCCTGGAGTTGTGAAACTCCGTCCATCCGCCTCAATCATAAGTATTAACTTACGGTGGATGGACTTAAATATAATTGTGGTTTGTTTGGTTGGATACGATCATTGCTGATGTAGAATGTATAAAAGAAGGAAATGGAAATATCCTACCATCGGGATAATTATTAGATGACTGATTTGCTCAGAGATTCGATAGAGGATTCTTGAGGTACAGCGCGGATTATGATTTAGTGGATGGGCTCGGGCGAGACACAACTCAAATTAGATGCGGAATGGCTATAAAGGAGAAGAGTTCGTGGTCGGATGTTGCAGTGTCAAATAATCGGACAGAGCACGCTTAAAAGGTTCGCTTTAAAGTAATGGTCAGGGAAAATAGATGGACAATCAAGAAATAAGGAGCATAATACTTAGAAAATGTTATGATCATAATCAAGAAAACCCAGGCAATTTCTTAGACTTTAAAGAATTTACTAAATTGGGAATGTCAAGTGAGGAAATTACTGTAAATGCAAAATATTTAAGCGAAAAAAGATTGTTGGATGTAGCGCCTTCGAATATAGGTACAACGTTTCCGAGTCCTGGTAAAATTACAGCATTTGGAATGGATGTTATTGAAGGACCTAGAACTATTGGAAGTCAATTTTCTTTTGTTCAGAATAATATTCAGATTATTAGAGGCGGTGTAACCGGTTCAGTGATAGCTCAATCATCAGGAGACCAAATAATTAACATATCAGAAAGCTTTAATCAAATTTATAATAGAATCGATACCCAAGAAGATTTGGATTCTTCTACAAGTAACGGACTTAAAAAAGATATTAAAGAATTGGAAGAACATCTAAGCAAAGGCAAAATAGACTTAGAATGGATTTTAGAATGGATTAAAGAAAAATCTTCAAAAATAAAAGAAAAAGCAAGTTGGGCTACCCCGATCATCCAAAGTGTGATGATTGAAGGCATAAAGAAATATTTATTTCAATAAACTTGATGGATGCCCCCGACTTTAGTCAGAGGTGGCGAGGCTGGGGCGTGAGATGGGGTTTTTTGTGGGGCGGGCCGTATATATATATCAAAAACCAGATAACTGGATTGTGCGGTTTGGCCTGGCACCCGAGCACCACGTAAGCTAACAACCCATCACAAGCCAAAAACCGTAAAAACAACCAATTCAGCAGAAAAGAACATATACCCATAGCCACTCCACCACCACAACGCACCAACTATCGATAAAATTTCAAAAAGAGAACCGCATCCCACCAACAACAAATTCAACACCCTCTCTCTGACTATATCCGCACACCCGTCTTCTTGAATTCTTTTTCGCTGAATAAAATAGTATAATCAGAGATAGCAGTAGCGCGCGATATCTCATGAGCAACATGTTCACATTCCTCTCTTGTGCGGGCATGAATCATTGTGTACAGGTTGTAGTCCCATTCCGGATATCTCAGGCGCTCGTAGCAGTGCGAGACCTCGTCAAACCCCGCCATCACGGCTCCAACCTCCTCGGTGCGCTCATCAGGCACATTCCAGGCACACATCGCATTCGCAACGATTCCTAACGTGCGGTGCCCAATCGATGCCCCGAACCTGCGTATAATGCCGCGCTCAATCAACGACTCGATCCGATCGGTCACTTCGTCTTCGGAGACGCCGAGTTCGTCTGCGATCTCTTTGAACGGGTTCGGAACAAGTTCGATTCCATCCTGTGTCAGTCTTATCAGTTTCAAGTCTGATTCGTCCATCCTCACATCCCTACCGCCTTGATTGATCATACCTCAAACCTCACTCCGATCTTGAACAGCCGCTCCACAGGAAGATCAAGGAATGGGTACCCGAGTGCATCAATTTCGCGTATCAGCTCGTGCAACCGCTCCTCGCTTCTTGCGGAGACTGTGAACCACATATTGTAACTGCCCGGTCGCAGGTAATTGTGGGAGACCTCGTCAAACTCATTAATTTGTGCTGCGACCTCGTCGATTGCATCATCAGAAACCCGCATCGCAATGAGTGTGCTGGATCCGCCAATCCTGGCTGTGTTGATGATGGGACCAATCTTCCGGATTACGCCGACATCCGTGAGTCTTTTGAGATGGTCGATCACATCCGTCTCTGATATGCCAATTTGATCCCCGAGTGCCAGAAAAGGGCGGGAATTCAGCGGAAAGTCGAGCTGAATAGTATTTATCAGCCGCCTGTCGACCTCGTCAAGTTTGTCTATCATCGTAAAATTTCTTCATCCGGCGCCGGTACACGCCATACCGATCCTCTGGCGAATATCTTGCCGGACGCGGGTTTAGGGCGTCAGAACCGCACGCTGGACAGATTGTTTTCAGCGTGTATCGGTTGCACTCCCGGCATTTAAGAATTTTCGACTTCAAAACCGCACGACTCCCTACTGCACTCGCTCTTCGCGTCTGCGGAATTCGCCGACACCATCCAGATGCCGTATCTCATCGATCGCCCGCTGAGCAGAGCTTTTTAATGCTTTTTCTGCCAGTTTGTAGTCGGGCGCGGTGACATGAATGCGATATCTCGGCGCTCCGACATAGTTGATTGTGAGCTCAATGTCATCTCCCTCGCCATCAACGGCTTTCGCAGCCGCAGCAAGCGCTTGTTTGATCGCGTCCACCCCATCCGGTGCAGGGCAGGTCATATCAAGAAAACCTGTAATGTCCACGGACGGAATCTTCACGTTCTCGGCTGCGATCTCGGCAATCTTTACGGCATACTCCTCTTCGATTCCGGAATCGATCAATACAGACTGTCCAGAGACTACAGCCTCTTCAAACGCAGTATACAGACTGCCAAACGAGTCTAGCAATGCAATGCAGATACTTCGCTTAATATCATCGTTGCCATCGCCGACTGCAAAGCCGATCCACTTCTCGGCACGAAGCTCGCTCTTCCATTCTTGAATCTTTCCCTTCCGCTGGTGCTCATTCACATCCTTGTACGAGAGATCAATGTGACCGCGCTTTGGGTTTACGGCAAGCACCTTGCAGACGATCTTCTGACCCTCGCGCAGGTAATCTCTGATATACTTCACCCACCCTGAAGCAACCTCGGAGATGTGGATCATGCCCTCCTTTCCGCCGTATTCATCCAGTTTCGCGATCACGCCAAAGTCCATCACCTTCGAAACGGTGCATACAACGAGATCACCTGATTTGGGCCACTCTCGCATCAATCTCACTCCAAAACTTCAACAATCGGGGTGAGTATCTTCGATCTACCACCTGTTGGCTCTGCGAGTGTCCGCCCGCAAACGATGCAGGTGACCACGGTGCTGGCGTTTCCGAAGATTACCTGTTCGTGTTCGCAGTCAGTGCATTTGACGCGCAAAAACCTGCTCCTCGGAGTCGGTACGATCTGTTTATTCGGGTTCATTATGATTCCACCAGTTCAAACTTGGCTGCTCTGAAGCATTTTCGCACATGTGCCTTGCCGCATTCGGTGCAGCGGTATCTAAGATGGACCTTTTTGGTTGGCTTATCGCCTCCCGGAACCTTCGAGAACTTACCGCTGTTTCCAATGCTCGTCTGCCGCTTCTTCTGCCGCACGATTCTGGTCATGGATGATGCTTTCTTCGGTTTCACACGCTCGACCTTGTGTTTCGTATGCTTGTTACAATATGGGCAATGCGTTCGAAAAGTTGCTGGCATTTTCATTGTTTCTTTCACCTGCTATCCAACTTACATATCTGACATAATAAGGGTAATCCATCGACAGCGCAACAGATGCACGCACTCACGCTACTTCACACCCTTCGTAATCTCCATTATCACCTGATCCTGGGTGGTCCCTGTCCTCTCTGCCTCGAACGTCAGAATGACCCGGTGGCGCAGGACAGGGCACGCCATCGCATGTAGGTCTTCACTGGATACGAAGTTGCGACCGTGGATAAGCGCTCTCGCCTTCGATGTCAGTATCAGGGAGATTGAGGCACGTGGAGACGCCCCGTATTCGAGGTTATTCCAGTTACGAGTTGCAGTGACGATATTAATGGCATGCGAGGTCAGTTCATCAGAAATGGGAACCTGTCTTACCAGACGCTGCAACTTCAGGAGCACATCCTTTTGGACGACCCTCTGTACGTCCGGTTCGGATGCCGCCGTGTACCGCTCCACTATGACGCGCTCCTCTTCCGGAGCCGGGTAAGTCATCAAAACCTTCATCAGGAACCGATCAAGCTGCGCCTCCGGGAGCGGAAATGTCCCTTCCATCTCAATTGGGTTCTGCGTGGCAAGAATAAAGAACGGAACATCCAGTTTGTATGTCTCGTTTCCGGCGGTGATCTGCTTCTCCTGCATCGCCTCGAGAAACGCGCTCTGTGTCTTCGGAGACGCACGGTTGATCTCATCTGCGAGAACGATGTTTGCGAAGACGGGACCGCGCTCGAACCGGAATTGCTTTTCCCCGGCGTGCTCTTCCACAATCATCGTGCCTGTGATATCGGACGGCATCAGATCAGGCGTGCACTGTATCCGGTTGAACGATAGGTCCATCGCCTTTGATAATGTGTTTATCATGAGCGTCTTTCCGAGACCCGGATTGCTCTCTATGAGTGCGTGCCCGTTAGAGAGCAGCGATATCAGCAGGTCTTCCAGAGCATCCTTCTGACCGACAATGACCTTTCCAACCTCGCCCACTATGGAACTTATGATCGTCCCGGCATTGCGGTACGTCTCAGAGAGATCGGTTTGGGATGGTTCTGTCATGCGAATATCTATGCTCCGCACCGATATAAATGAGACTCATAACCGAATATTTTATGAAGCATAACGTCACCTGTCAACATGCAGGGCCCGTGGTCTAGTCGGTTATGACACCGCCTTTACAAGGCGGGGATCATGCGTTCGAATCGCATCGGGCCCACGCGGGGCTGTGGCCTAGCCAGGTATGGCGACGGGCTCCAGCGGATAAATGATGAACAACGGGTCTACTGATGCCCGCCCGACGGGGTAGGCGTGTGAGGAGCCGTTGGAGCACTGACTCGTGCTTTCCTCAACCAGAGAGGGTTCGGAGAGACCCGTCGATCGTGTGTTCGAATCGCACCAGCCCCACTATCTTTTCTGGTTCTGACGTTTTCTGTGGTCGCTAACGGTGGTTCCCTCGCGTATGCAAAAAACGCGGGCGCATCTCTCTCAACTTTGCGTCTCTGCGACTTTGCGACCTTGCGTTATATCAGAGGAACGCAAAGACGCGATGACGCAAGGGCGCAAAGATTGGAAACCGCAGAATCCATCAGAATCAGGAAAAATGATAGCCACAGAGAGCACAGGCGCGCCGGGAGCACAGAGCGAAGATATTTTGTGCCCGCGCTCTCGCGCCGTTGACAGCTTTGTTTAAAGAACCACAGAATCCATCAGACTCGGTATTTTTTCTGGCGCCTCTCTACTTGATAGGGTGCGCGGAAGACTTCTGCGCGTCCATCACCTCAGCAACAGGTCATCGCAACCGTTCCCTTGTGTACTTCAGGAAATCTCTGCACGCACCTGACCAACCGCTGATTATATACCATACCGATGAACTATTGCTACTATGTACTGTCTATATATTTATTTGGAAAAACTACATATACTCTCGTTGTCTATGTTACTGCGGTGATACCCCAATGGAGAAATCACGCATAACACATAGTTTTTCGTCACATACAACAGTGGCGACATTTATCCTGGCCGTTGCAGTGGTTACAGCATCGCTGCTCGAATCAGGTTGCATCGGCGGTAATGATGGCGCTTCTTCATCGCTGAAATTGCAGATCGCAGGATCGACAACCGTTCTTCCGATAGCAGAGGAATGTGCTCGTGTATACATGGAGGCGCATCCGGGCAGTCAGATCTATGTCTCTGGAGGAGGCTCCTCGCATGGCGTAAAGTCGGTTGCCGACGGCACAGTGGACATCGGAGATGCATCCCGTGACATGAAGGATTCCGAGAGGGAGTCCTACCCGAATCTTATGACTCATGGCATTGCAAAGGATGGCGTCGCCATTGTTGTCCACCCATCTAACCCGGTCAGCGATCTCACGATGGAACAGCTTCAGGGCATCTACACCGGCAAGATCACAAACTGGCAGGAGGTCGGAGGCGCGGACGCAGAGATCATGGTGGTTTCAAGAGAAGAGGGCTCAGGGACAAGGGATTGCTTCGAGACCTCGGTTCTGAAGCCCATCAAAGCAGAAGTCACGGATTACGCGATCGTTCAGGATTCGAATGGGAAGGTGCGAACAACCATCGCTGGGAATGCGAATGGAATTGGAGTCTTGTCTCTTGGATACGTTGATTCCGATGTTAAGGCTGTGAGGCTCGATGGCACCATCGTCACAGTCGAGAATATCCGAAGCGGCGAGTATGCAATCTCAAGAACGCTTCTAATGATTACGGATGGCGAACCGGACGCGGATGAGCAGGCGTTCCTCGACTTTGTGCTCTCGAGTGAGGGGCAGGCGATCGTTTCAGAGGTGCACTTCATACCGGTCTCGGAGTGATGAGTGCGAGTGAGGGTGATTACGTGACACGGATCGTGCATCTTTCGGATATCCACGTATCAGACGCCCGCTTTCTTCCGGATGTTGCCGGAAAGGTGGTAGACAGCATCAACGAGATCGCTCCGGATATCGTGGTCGTGACAGGGGATTTGACCCAGAACGGCTCTTATCCCGAGTTTGCAGGTGCAAAAGAGTTGATTGACCGGATTGATTGCGAAAACAAGGTGATTGTTCCCGGAAATCACGATTCGAGAAACGTCGGGTACCTGTTCTTTGAGGATCTCTTCGGAGCACGCAACTCATGCCATTCCTATGAAGACGTCACGGTTGTCGGGGTGGATTCGTCCCAGCCCGACATCGATTGCGGGCATGTCGGCAGGGATCTATATGAGTGGATTGCGAAGAGTTTTGAGACAGACGGTTTCAAGGTCTTCGCGCTCCACCATCACCTGATCCCGGTTCCGATGACCGGCAGGGAGGAGCAGATTCCTGTTGATTCAGGCGATGTGCTTGAACTGCTTGACAGGTGCGGCGTTGATCTCGTGCTCTGCGGGCACAGGCATGTGCCGTATGTCTGGCGGCTGAATGAGATGTTCGTCGTGAATGCGGGGACTGCATGTTCAAACAAGATCAAGGCGAGGACGACGCAGTGCTACAACCTGATAGAGATCGATTACGGGTATTTGCGAATTTACCGGGTACTTCCGGGCGGTGAGCAGGAACTGGTCGCTGATCGGGTTATGTCACCATGATATGGGCTCCAATACTACAACCGGGTCAATCGAGATCGGGAAACGGGCAGATCTGCTGCTTGTCTCGGAACGAATGGGGCTTCCGGTTGTCACACGCACGATTGTGGGCGGGGAGGTCGCGTATGCGGCAGGCGGTGTGAGATGACGCGGATTGGAGCGGCACTGGATCTTCGTTTCGGGAAAGATACGCTACAATTCCTGGATTTTCTGTATTCGAATGGATTTGACCATATCGAGGTCAGAAAGGACAACGATTACGTATACGGACCGGTGGACTCTGCTCTCCTGGGGCGGGTTCTCTCTGAATACGATTTCACGATCTCGTACCACGCTCCGAGCCGGGAATTTAACCTTGCGAGCGTGAATGAACGAGTAAGAGCGTCCTGCGTCGCTCAGGTGATCCGGATAGGCGAGTATCTGCAAGAGGTCGGTTCAAAGGCGTGGGTGAACATACACGCGGGGCACATTCCGGAGCAGTACCATAAACGAGTCACTGCAAAGGCTAAAGAGAACATGAAGGCGTCACTGGATGAGATTGCGGCGGCTTATGTGGGGCTGGATACGCGACTCCTGGTTGAGAACGACAGTTTTGAGAAGCACATAACCAAATTCGGGTTGCGCCCTAAAGAGATTCAGGATATCCTGAACCGGCACCCCGGTTTTGGCATGACCTTTGATATCGGTCATGCCCACCACTCGGGCATCCCGCCTGAATGGTTCATCGAACGTATGGGGCGTAAGATTGAGGTTGTACATCTGCATGACAACAACGGTGTGTATGACGAACATCTTGCACCCGGCAGGGGTTCTGTTGATTTTGAAGGTATCCTCTGCCAGCTTGATTTTTGCAGCACGTATGTGCTTGAGATGAAGACGTTACCGGATGTTATCGCGGGCAGGGAGTTTATTGAATCGCTGGGGCTTATGAAATGACAGAAAAAGACATTCAAATCAAAAGTCGTGGATTAAACCTCTGGTACGGTGATGCACCGGCATTAAAGGACGTAACAATCGCAATTGTTACGCACAACATGCGGCAAGCAGCGAGAGTATTCGGTCACACGGCATTCTTCCTTCTCAGAGGGACAATTGAGCTTGGAAAGATGAAGCAGATCTTTAATCCGGAAAAGAAGAGTGCCGAGGATTATATCACAGGAATGTTTGGATAGAAATAAGGAGGACTATGATGGTTCAAGAACAATACTACAAGAAACTTGTAAATATGCAACAGAACGTTTTGAGGCTCGGAGAACTGGCAAATTCAGCGATCAAGGACTCAGTTGAGGCACTACAGGATCACAATGTCGAGCAGGCAGAGGCTGTGATAACCGGCGATGCAGGAATCGACAGTCTTTCTGCAGATATCGATGTGCTCTGTATGCACCTTCCCGTACTGAAGCAGCCAGTGGATCGGGACCTGCGGACGATAGGGGCTGTGGTCAAGATCAATCTCGATATCGAACGGATGAGTGACCTTGCCGTGGATATTGCAAGGGTTGCAATCGCAACCAGGGATAAGAAACACGTCAGGTCATTGATCGATATCTCCGCAATGGCACATATAGCGTGCGAGATGCTTGGCGACGCACTGCGTGCCTTTGGTGAGTTGAACTCAGATCTGGCTTACAAGATTGCAAAGCGTGACGATGAGATCGATGCGTTGTTTGACCAGCTCAGGAGGGTGTCGATTACGCTGATAGTTGAGGATATGGAACAGGTCGAGGATGAATCACAGTTGACGTTTGTGGCACAGTATCTTGAGCAGATCGGAGATCATGTCGGCAATATCTGCGAAAGCGTGGTGTACATGGCAACAGGTGACCGTTTGAAGTTGAACTGAGGGTTGCAATGGACACCAGAAAGGTGCAGGTGACCGGGAAATCGACATACATCGTCACGCTACCGAAGAGATGGGCTGTCGATTCGGGGCTGGTCGCCGGATCGCTGGTCAGGGTCGCATATCTGGATGACGGGTCGATTGTGATCACCCCGCTCGAACACGGGCAGGATCCCCGCATGAAGCGATTGAAATTCGATAAGTCCACTGATGCGACCATGCGAGACCTCATAGGCGCGTATGTGATGGGATACTCGTCCATCGAGATCTATGCGGATCACATCCCAAAGGAGATGGCAAGGGATGTGAAAAGAACATGTCATAATTTGATCGGTTTTGAGGTGGTTGAAGAGACTGATAAAAAGGTCATGATCCAGGATCTCCTTGATTTGGGGGAATTTACGATAGAAAAGGGGATCAAACGGATGTCATCGCTTGTATCCCTAATGCTTGATGGTTTGATCAATTATCTCGGGACGGAGGATGATGAAATCTTGAGAGAAATCATCTCACGGGATGCTGAGGTCAATCGGGCGTACCTGCTGATCTCAAAACAATTCGTCAATCGGTTGAATCTGATCAGGTCACTGGAGACGGATAAATTGAGCCTCATCGAGTCGTTCTATTATCGGCTGGTAGCAGGGAATCTCGAGCGGATCGGGGATCATGCGGTCAAGATCGCTGATGTGTTTAGCCACACTGGCGTCCCGGCTACTGCGTTCCCGATCAGGGAATCTGTCAGTGTTCCGCAGAATCTGGTTGCAAGTAGCATTGAATCTCTCCGGAAGTCGAATGTATCTCTTGCAAATGAGGTTATCTCAGAGAATGCCCTGGCAAAAGAACGGTTAGCACAGTCGGTTTCCGCTGCCACGTCTGCCACAGCCATTTCCTCACCGGAAATTGTCTTTGACAGTCTTATCAGGATCGGTGATTATGCTACAAATATCGCAGAACTTGCAATCGATCTATCGCAGCTATAAGACGATTCCACTCGTTCTCTCTCTTGCGGTCGTAATCGATTATGCGCTCACATTCTATCTTGCGGGGGGAATCGAGAGGATTCTTAAGTATGAATACAGCCCGACACTTGTTTATGCGGTCGAACACAACATCGTAATTCCGTATCTCATGTTTACGGTCTTCTTTTACTACGCTGCCGGATATATTGTGCTGAAATATCTTTGGGATTCAGGAATATACTACGTCGGCGTCTACATCATCCTGCTGATGAGTATCACGCATGTTCTTGGCGGGCTGTCATGGTACGTTCTCTCCGCATGGTACTCGAATACGGTGCTTGCGCTCTCGCTCACCTCTGTTGTGGTTACGATCGCGGTCTTTGGCTACGAGATTCTCAGGCAGATATAATCTTCTATATAGTTTATTTGTGCAAGGTTTATCAAGGATCAGAATGGGAGTTTAAACCATGAAAACGATCTTCAGTATGCTGGTTGCAACGATACTGTCACTGTATACATTCTGCACATCCTGCTGGTATGCGCCGTCCGTAATATTTGATTCGGTCATGCCATTTATCTTTGTTGCTCTATTTGCGTACCTTCTGGCTGTGTATGTGGTGTACGTGGGATCCTCTAGAGTCG
>JGI12150J12686_103359_pt1 | contig 37649 bp, 43 predicted proteins | sample ANMFosRound1_FD_12686 | JGI IMG/M metagenome (IMG submission 12686)
TTCGAGCTCGGTACCCGGGGATCCCACCCTGCCGGAGAATGTTGCCCACACCAATTATCTCCTGCACATCCTTTATTGATGACCAGACCGGATCCGGTGGAACCGTGTCTCTTTTTGGCCCTGTTACGAGATGCATGTCCCTGACTGCGCCAAGCAGGATGAAGAACGCTTGTCTAATATCTTCCAGCTTTGTAAGACCTTTAAGTTCAACAAGCAGATCCTCACCATGATCTATCCGTGCGACGAATATCCTGCCGATGCAACCAGTTCGGTATTTCATCTCAATTAGTCTCGTTTGCGCCTTTCAGATGCTTTTTCACACCATTTAGCAGTTCTTTGCGACCGAATGGTTTGGTAATGTATCCGTCAACGCCAACAACGTGAAGACCAATCATTTTATCGATGGACTGCGACTTAGAGGTAAGCATTATCACTGGAATGTGTTTTGTGTCATCGTTTTTACGGATTGCCTGGTACACTCCCCATCCATCGATATCCGGCATCATAATGTCTAGCAAAATCAGATCCGGCTTCTCTTCCTCCTTAAGTTTGTCCAGTGCCGCCCTGCCATTATATGCAGGGATGATCTCGTGCCCTTCATTCGTAAGCACAAGTGCGACCAGATCAACAGTATCCGGTTCATCATCCACTACCATAATCTTTGCACACATTACCATAACGTATCTGCGGCAAGGCATAAAAAAGTACGCCTTATCCGCCATCACCCGATCATTATGTGCTTCACTTCAAGGTATTCCCGAAGCCCATATACTCCAAGTTCCCTACCGATCCCGCTCTCCTTGTACCCGCCAAACGGCGCATGTTTTGGCGCGCCGTGATATGTATTTATCCACACGGTTCCTGCCGCAATGCGACTTGCGACCCGCTTTGCATGTAACAGGTCCTCAGACCAGACCGCCCCGGCAAGCCCATACCTTGTGCCGTTTGCAATCTCGATAGCCTCATCCTCCTCGCCGTACGTGAGCACAGATAGTACTGGTCCGAAGATTTCTTCCTGCGCTATGCGCATGTCAGGCGCAACGTCGTCAAATACTGTCGGCTCGACAAAGAACCCGCGGGCCCCATCGACTCCGCTTGTGCCACCAGCACCCATATCAAGACGTTTTCCGCCGAAAACAAGTTTTGCGCCCTCCCGAGTCCCGTATTCGATGTGTTCGCGGTCTTTTTCCAGCTGCCCGGCACTGATTACAGGTCCCATGTCAGGATCGGTAAGTCCGTCCCCGATTCGCAGCTTTCCGGTTTCCCTGATTAAATGCTCCATGAACCGGTCGTGGATGCTCTCTGGCAAAAGCAGCCTCGAACCTGCTGTGCAGACCTGTCCGGCGTTAAAGAATATTGCAAAGACAGCTCCTTTCACTGCTTTTGCGATGTCTGCATCCGGAAGTATGAGGTTTGCAGATTTTCCGCCGCATTCAAGTGTGATCTTCTTAAGGTTCGCTGATGCAAGCTGCATGACTTCTTTTCCAGTCTCAGTTCCGCCGGTGAATGCAACCTTATCGACCTTTGTGCTGCCTGCAAGCGCAGCTCCAACCACGCTCCCCTGTCCTGCAATCACGTTCATCACGCCGTCCGGACATCCTGCCTGGTGGAAAATTTCCCCGAGTTTTAGCGCGGTAAGCGGGGTCTGGCTCGACGGCTTGAGCACGACCGTATCTCCGGCGGCAAGCGCTGGTGCAACCTTCCATGACGCCATCTTAAGCGGCAGGTTCCATGGGACGATCCCTGCCGCAACACCGATCGGCTCGTAGACGACTGTGCTGTGTTCATCGAGTTGCTCCTCAAGCGGTCTCGTGAGACCTGCAAAATAATCAAAGAAGTCTGCTGTGTCCAGAACGAAACGCTTAGCCCATCCAATTGGCATTCCGTTGTCCAGTGTTTCGATGCGCGCAAGATTATCCACGTCCTTTCTGAGCAGATCCGCGGCTTTCTGCAGGACGCTCGCTCTAAGTGGTGGACTGGAGCTCCAGTTCGTATTATCAAACGCATCGCGTGCTGCATCGATCGCTTTTCGTGCATCACCGCGCTTTGCAGCGGATGCAGTTGCAAATTCCAACCCCGTTGCCGGATTGATCACCGGAAATACGCTTTCAGACTCTGCTTCTGCCCATTCACCATTGATCCATAATTTGTAGTGCGTTGCCATGATGATCCACTCGCTGACCTTTGACTAACTCCTGACTCAATATGTCACTTCAATAAAATACAGCACCCGGGATTGGCAAGATTTGCAACCCTACGCTGCTATGCCGCAGCCACCCCATTACAATTAATGTATGTGTTTAGCTGACCACGAGATTGCATGGATTGCCATACCAATCCCGTGGTATTTTTGCCTCAGCTAAACACCTACCAATTAATTATCGCGCAGACTTTGCAACCCGTTCGATGCTCTGTTTCTGATTTATCGAGTGGCATCTGACATCATACGATGCAGCAGCCATGATTTCGTCTGCAAGACATTTCTCCAGGGATCGCCTGCTCTTGAGTGCAGCCCGTTGTGCACCGGTTGTGATCAGCTTGAGCGCGATATCCACCCTGCGCTGGGACGCGGTATCGACAGCCTTTGGTACGGCAATACCACCGTATTTAAGACGGACAACCTCCTCCCGGGGTCCTGCATTTCCGATGGCATCAACAAGGAGCTGAACCGGATTTTTCTTCGTTTTATCGTGGATGATCTCGAATGCAGACCTAACAGCCCTGTACGCCAGCTGCTTTTTGCCGTTGTTCGCTGCCTCTCTCATAACCCGATTGATCAGCCTCTCAACGATCGGGATGTCCGATTTATTGAACTGCTGGTTGGCATGTTTGCCACCGGTATGTAGCACAATTCTTGGACTTAAGTTGATATATCTCCTAGTGCCCAGGTCCGCGCTTTCAACCTCTGAAAGGTCCCATTTATCAAATAACAGTTGTTCAGTCATCAAGATCACCTGAGTGGCTTCTCTCTACGTCCGATAACCATTTCACGTAATGACACGTCGTTTACCGCGGTCACCTTGAACCTGACACCTGGCAGGTCGCCTTTGGCGCCGTGCATCCGACCACCGATACGCTCGACAGTCACCTCGTCATGCTCATCGATGAAATTGATAGCGCCGTCGCCCGGACAAAATGCAGTAACCTGCTTTCCGTTTTTAACCAGTTGTATCCTGACACACTTGCGTATCGCAGAATTCGGCTGTTTTGCCTCGATACCGACTTTCTGCAGAACAATTCCACGTCCCTGCGGAGCACCGACGAGCGGGTCTGCCTTGATATTCAAGCGGAGCGTGCGGCTGCTGTAATTCTGATCACTCCATCTGGCTTTCTGTCGATCCTTCCGCAGTTTGCGGGCAGCGTATTTTCCTTTACTCATATAGTCACCATTTGATCGGTTTTAAACTTAAACATTATCTGATAATCACATCGTCGATATCCTGATGCCGATGTGCAAGCAGCCGCATCTTCTCGATGTTTCTGCCATCCTTCCCAATTGCAAGCCCCTTCTGATCCGCGGGTACATCCACATACACGACCCGCCTGCCACCGCGCACGACCGACTCGATCCCGATCATGTTTGCCGGCTGTGTCACATTCTTCATAAATGCGGCAAGGTCGTCAGAGTACTCAACGACTTCGATATGTTTACCTATGGATTTGCTGGCACGTTTGACATGTTCGCCGTCACGCCCGATTGCAAGCCCCATATCACCATTTTGTACCACACAGAGTATCCGGTCCCCGTCATCGATGCAGTCGCGTGCAACAGCACCTGTAAGACTTTCAAAGAGTGCAATATATCGGATACCCTCTGTGGTGAGTTTGATTTCACCCACGCCTATCCCTCAAGTTCGTCAGGTACCTCTTCGGACCGCAATTCATCTTCTTTAGCTTCTTCTTCAGGATCGAAGACCTTCATGATGTTTGAATCGCCGGGGTCGATGATCGCCATCGTGGCAATGGTAAACGGTTTCCCGCACGCAGTTCCGAGATCCACACTCATTCCCGGATACTCGATGACCGGTACGCCCGAATCGTGTATCTGCGATCTTATGTGGGCTGGGCAGTTGGCAGCAAGTACAACCGTTAGATCATTGTTATTTTTCACAACGTCGAGACACGTATTCGATCCGATGAGAACTTTGCCGGATCTGATTGTTTTTCGAAGTGCTTTATTTAGATCAATTTCCATGTATTTCAACTCTTTTTTTGAACTGTAGTTTTCGATGTGAAATAGTATGTCACTCTATTTATGCGTTTGGTGCGGCATGAACTGCCGCGTCGCAGAAACGATAGAACAACGTCACGACGAGAGGGGGATTTGAACCCCCGAGGTGCGATGCACCACTGGATGTTTGCACAAAATTCGGGGTTCGAACGTTTAGCAATCCAGCGCCATACCGGGCTTGGCTATCTCGTCATCACAATACCAGTGGGCAACATAGATATTAATCTTTTCTGAAATCAGGTGCATATCCCCATGACATCCTGATGCGAACGTGCCGTTTTTCGCGATCGTTTGCGTTTTTGGTCCATTCGCCCGAGCTCACAGTCCCAGAGGATAAAGACATACTCATTGTTTCTGGATATCTCACTTAACAAAACCGGGGCAATTTGAGCTTTGGGTGATGCGCTGCTGGTTAATGGATATAGGAGATTGGTTATAATTCCGAGAAAGGTGAAAAAACCGATGGAGTTGAAGAATCTTGAAAAACCAGGGAAGGGTGACAAAGAGATGATCGCCAGGCACTTCTCGATAGAAAACCAATCGGCGGAATATGCGTGCGATTTCGGCGATGACTGGAAATACCTGATATGACTGGAGAAGATTCTTCCGAGGGGTGAGGGCACCAAGTTCCGGTGCGCATCAAATGGAAGCGAGCCTGCCCTCCGGAGGATTGTGGTGGGGTGTTGGGGCTATGACAAACTACTGGAGGCTCTACAGGACCCAGATTCTGCGGAGGATAAAGAACTACTGGGGTGGATCGGTGAGGGCTTTGATCCCGAATACTTCGACGCGCAAGCGATTTATTTCATGAATTCCGGTAGGTGACCGATTCCGGCGCAGTTTCCGAGCCTCTGCAATCCACAAAACCCCCTTCTCGAATGGGACCGCGGCGATTTGAACGCCGGTCGCCAGATCCCCGACCTGGCAGGATGGACCAAGCTACCCTACGGTCCCGAAGTCATGCAAGCTCTCGCAGACGTCCGAGGTCGCTCATCATCTCTTTTTCGGATGATATTTTCTCTTTTTCGAGCGTTTCGACGATGTCGCGGAGCAGGATATTGAGCCGGTATACTTTAACAGGTCTTCCCTTGCCCAGCTTCTTCTTCTCCTCTCGTTCAACAACCCATTCTTTCGCGCGCAACACCCGCATGGCAGCGCTAACTTCTGGCTGCCGAATGCCGGCTGCAGCCTCAAGCTCTCGGGATGTCATCTCGGCTGTGTTGGCGAGACATGCAACGGTCTTTGACACAATCTTTGACAGTTCTAGACTCTGTAGCAGATTAGATATTTCATGCTCCCTGTCACCCATAACCTGTATTGATAACTCTTTCATTAATATCCACCAGAATATACATTAGTTCTTTCTCTTTATAAAGTTTGTGCAAAATATAATGAAAGTCGAGAGTGGTGGGGGTGCATGGTATGTGCTTGCCATTTCATTTTGTGGCAGATGGTTTTGTGTGAGATGTTCTCAAATAGGCGCTATCTGAAAATCCGAGGTATTTCGCTGAACATTTCGATTATATCCCTCAAATTCCTCTGCAAACAGTCACGCACGCCAGACTCCGGTTGACCGCCCCTCACGCCGATACTCTTTAATACCCCTGGCGTCGAAGTCTGCTGTATGTGCCCGGGTGGCCTAGCTGGGAGGGCGCCAGACTCATAGGGAAAAAACAAGCGCGCCAAACCTGAGACATCTGGAGGTCACGGGATCGAAACCCGTCCCGGGCACTTCACTCATTTTTTACATATTCAACCACTTTTTTATGATCCCTCACAGTTCCATATTTCCGGTTGAAAATGGTTAATATATTCTTTACGTCCCGATCAAGTAGATAATCCGCCTGGAGGTGCTTTGTAGTCACGTATCCAGGCCAATCGATGATTTCGACACCATCAGGGCTAACAAACACATTGTACTCGCTTAAATCAGAATGAATGAACCCGAATTCATACGTTTTCCGAACCTGCTCGATGATCCGGTCCAGAAACCAGCCCGGGTCATCCACCGTCGTCTTTGATAGTTCGATGCCGGGTGCCACGCTCATAACGACCACATGCCGGTTGTGGTCTATGCATCTTGGTACAGCGACAGAGCCATGCAGCGCGACTAACGCCTCATGCTCACGCCAGGCAGCGCGTCCGGCGATGAAAATCCAGTGATCCCGCCCCCCGGTATCGCGCTGGCGCGTCACCTGTTTAAAACTCGTCTGCCCGGCGCGGTGAAACTTGAGGATCACCGGCTCGTTATCATAGATCCCTTCATACACAACTGATTCCTTGCCAACGCCGATCCGCTCTCCTATCGCAGACAGCCCCCTCCGCGTCAACATGCCGAGCGCAAGCATATCATACCCTTTGAAATAAATTTTGCAGCCCTCATAAGGCACAATAGTTTTTTTGATGACCCCGAACTCAAGAAGCCTGTCGATACGATACAAGACTTCCTTGTCACGTAATTTCGCAAACGTGTGTATCATATCCAGCGGAACCCACTGATAAGATTTCATACCAGCTTCTATACCTAAAAGGGTGCGAAAATCTCTTTTTTCCAGTTTTTTAAAAACCGCGCTGTTGAACATCAGAGTAAAACATGTAGATACACCAGATTTAAACCCTGTGTTTGTCTTTGATCTTTGAAATAAGCCAAGGTCCGGATTCGAACCGGAATGGTATCGCTCTGCAGGCGATTGCGTAGCCGCTCCGCCACCTTGGCACCAATGTCCCGGGTATGCTGATACTGATGTCGATGCTGCTTTGCATCCCGATTGAATGTCTTTAGTGTCGCGTCATATAAAAGATTTGCATCGTATCGTTGATTGCAGTCACACAGCCTGAAGCGTACATTCATAGGGAAAGCCACACGAGGAACGCTCCGAAATCCGGATGCGCGAATCATCGAGTGTTATGTGTTTTTGAGTATTTCCAACTCGCCTGATGAAATCAAACGTCCAGCCATTGACCATATATTCATTGAACAATAAGAGAATCATAACAACAAACAAGAGGTAAGTTACATGACCAGAACCAAACACTTGCTACTTAGTATCAGCATTGGCATCATGATCGTCATTGTAGTAGTATCTGTACGGAGTTGTTATGCGGCAACGCCCGAAGACAAGATCCGGTTTACAGACCTGCCTCCGACAATCGATATTAAACCCGGATCGCAGGAATCCTTTGACGTGACACTCAGGAACTTTGGAAACCAGTATGCAGACGTGTCCATAAATGTCAGATCGTTGCCGGATGCGCTAACAATCGTGAGCGGCGATGAAGAAAGACTACTTGATATGGGAAAGTCGGTGACATATCCTATCACAATCAGCGCAAGCGACGATATCGCGCCCGGCACACACCAGTTCGAGATTGCAGATAAGTCGCATGTCGATCAGCACACATGGGAGACTATCAGCGTGCGTGTCAAAGGAAGCGTGCCGACACCACCGGCGGATGCCACGTCAGGACAAACTGAAGCGAAAAAGTCTCCGGGATTCGGGGTCGTTGCCGTGATGTTTGCTTTGCTGCTGGCGTATCGCTCCGGTCGTGCACAACCGTAGACCGCGGCAACCGATTCTTTGCATCACCTTTATCCATAATCCTGACAAATATAAATTTGGATACAACAGAGGATGTAGAGGCGGACACAGAAGCAAACAATGTACAGGTGATATTCATGAATGAACTTCAACTAACGGTTGCAAAGGCGTATCCGAAGGATGCGGGACGGGGAATGGCACGCCTTGACCCATACATCCTTCAAGCGCTCCAGTTGTCGCCAGGCGACATCGTTGAGATCGAGGGCAGGAAAATGACGGGCGCTAAGGTCTGGCGCGCCGACAGGCAGGATTGGGGGCAGGAGACGATACGGGTCGATAGTTACGTACGGCAGAACGCGGGCACCGGGATCGGAGAGCGGGTGAAGATCAGGCGTGCGTCCGCGAAAGAGGCTGAGAAAATCGTGTTCGCGCCACCACAGGGCTCAGAGGTCCAGTTTGGGGCTGATGCCGAGATCATCGTGAAGCACCAGATGATCAAGCGTCCGATCATAGTCGGAGACGTGGTTCCTATCCTGACGTCACCCTCGCCATTTGGCGGACAGATGCTGCCACTGATCGTGACCGAGACCGAGCCAGAAGGTCTGGTGCTGGTTGACAAGCGCACAGCGATCGTGCTGCTCGAAAAACCGGTTATGGGCTTTGATTCTGCGAAAGGGACTGGCATCACTTATGAGGACATCGGCGGGCTTCACGAGGAGGTAAAACGGGTGCGCGAGATGATCGAACTACCCATGCGGCATCCAGAGGTTTTTCATAAACTGGGTGTCGATCCACCAAAAGGTATATTGATGCACGGTCCACCCGGAACCGGAAAAACACTGATCGCAAAAGCTGTTGCAAATGAATCAGGCGCGCATTTCCTTTACATTGCGGGACCTGAGATCATGGGCAAGTATTATGGGGAAAGCGAGGAGAGGCTGCGAGCTATTTTTGAGGAAGCGGAAGAGAAATCTCCTTCGATTGTTTTTATCGACGAAATCGATTCAATCGCTCCGAAAAGAGAAGAGGTTTATGGAGAGGTGGAGCGGAGGGTGGTTGCCCAGTTGCTGTCACTGATGGATGGTCTCGAGGATCGGGGGCAGGTGGTGGTGATCGCTGCAACGAACCGGGTGAATGCGATTGATCCCGCGCTCCGCCGCCCTGGCAGGTTTGACCGGGAGGTTGAGATTGGCGTACCGGGCATTGAGGATCGTGTTGAGATTCTGCAGATTCATGTACGCGGGATGCCGCTTACCGAGGATATCGATCTGGATGAGATTGCTGAGATTACGCACGGCTTTGTTGGCGCGGACCTCTCTGCCCTGACAAAGGAATCTGCCATGAAAGCGATACGCAGGTATCTTCCTGAGATCAATCTCGACGACGAGGAGATTCCCCAGGAGATACTGGACGGAATGACGGTTATGAAAGTGGACGTCGATAACGCACTGCGTGAGATCGAGCCATCTGCAATGCGCGAGGTTCTTGTCGAGATTTCACATGTTTCATGGGATGATGTCGGCGGACTGGATGTTGCGCGGCAGGAACTTCAGGAAATAATCGAGTGGCCACTCAAGGAGCCGGGGCGGTTTGAAAAAATGGGTATTACGCCGCCAAAGGGGATTCTCCTGTACGGACCGCCTGGCACCGGGAAGACGCTGCTTGCGAAGGCTGCTGCAAGCGAATCAAATGCCAACTTTATCAGTGTGAACGGTCCGCAGTTGCTCTCGAAATGGATTGGCGAATCCGAAAAAGCGATTCGAGAGACGTTTAAAAAGGCAAAACAGGTTGCACCCACCATCATATTCTTTGACGAACTCGATGCGCTCGCCCCGGTACGCGGAGCCGACACTTCCAAGGTCACAGATCGTGTGCTTAATCAGCTGCTCACCGAAATGGACGGCTTGCAGTCGCTGCAAGAGGTGGTTGTGGTCGCTGCAACCAACCGCCCGGACATCGTCGATCCCGCGCTGATACGACCCGGAAGGTTTGATCGGCTTGTGTACGCAGGGGTGCCAACTAAATCAGGTAGGGAAGAAGTCCTGATGATCCACACAAGGGGGATGCCACTTTCTGATGTGAATATCAGTGAACTTGCTGAGCTGTCTGAGGGTTATGTGGGGTCTGATCTCGAATCGCTCTGCCGGGAGGCTGGTATGCTTGCGATGCGCGAGGACTTTGACCATGTTGAGATGCGGCATTTTGAGGAGGCGTTGCAGAAGATAAGACCGACTGCAAGCGCTGATCTTACCGATCATTACCAGCGTGTGCAGGAACAGTTCAAAGGCGGAGTCGCAAAGAAGGAGCAGGGGTCATATATAGGATATCGGTAGTAGAGTTAGGTAACTATGTCAGTCATACTTGTAACTAATGACGACGGCGTCTACTCATCAGGAATCCGGGCAGCACACGAAAGCGTCTGTGATCTCGGGGACGTCACTGTTGCAGCACCCTCCATGCAAAAATCAGGCGTCGGGCGGTCTGTATCAGTCTTCTCGCCCCTGCGGATGACCGAGATCGAACTGGAGTCGTTCAGTGCTTATGCGGTCGGTGGCACGCCCGCAGACTCTGTAATCCTTGCGATCTTTGTTATTCTGGACAAACTTCCTGAGTTGTGCGTATCGGGTTTTAATATCGGCGAAAACATCAGCACCGACACAGTCACCACGTCAGGCACGGTTGGTGCAGCGCTTGAGGCTGCAAGCTACGGCATACCAACGATTGCGGCATCGATCCAGGTGGCGGACCAGGGCGACAAGTTTGATGACCACCGGCATTATGAATACGACTTCAGCGTCGGCGTCGATCTGGTCAGGCGAGTTGCAAAACGCGCGCTTGCTCATGGTTTTCCCGAAGGCGTAGACTTGCTCAACATCAACATCCCGAGGGATGCGCTGCCAGATACCAAGATCGAGATCACCCGGTTGTCAAGGAAGATATTCAAGACCGCGGTTGAGCAGAGACATGATCCGCGGGGTCGCCCGTACTACTGGATTAACGGCGATCTTGTGCAGGATGATGACGCGGGCACTGATGTACACGCATTCGCACGCAAGCATATCTCGATCACACCACTCTCGCTTGACTCGACCGCCGGGATCGACCGGCTCACGACGTGGGAGATTCCTGAAACGCTCACCGAGGCGGTTAAAGCACTTTATCAGGAAGGGTGATGCGAGAGCGGTCCGGTGGAAGCGACCGATCTTCGACGAACATGCGGCTGAGGCGCGGGGCTCGAAGCTCGTAGTATGTAATATCTGACGAGTGGAACATCCCGTGACCTATAAGGCATGATGTCATATTAGTATACATAGGGCGTGCATGAATTTCCTCATGACCCCCACATCGATAACTTTTAAATAAGATAGCTCCAATGAAAAAGTCATAAAGGTCTATAACCTTTGATTATACCGTAATAAAGGAGGCTAAATATGGCAGAACATATGGCAGAGTATTACAGTGGTTTGTCTATTGACAATACCATGACCTTTCAAGTTGCGCTTGTTATTGGTTTTCTGGCAGTCATTGCCGCTGCGGCTGGTATCCTGTTTCAGATGTCTAAATGGGGTTACGGATCGGCAGGCTATGGCAAAGGCGGTCAGGGGGGCAGTATCGTAGCGTTCTTGAAGCTGTTTTTGTCCCAGACATTCGACAAGAAACATGAGCAGGGCGTACTCACGACTCTCGTGATGGATATCCTGATCCAGCGGCGCATCCTGAAGCGCAGCGTACTCAGATGGGTTATGCATATAACGATCTTCTGGGGCTGGATAATGCTCTTCTTATTCTCGATGGGAATCTTCGTGGTGGAACTTCTCAGTAAGGCCGGCATATATCATGCTGAGGTGCATCCACTCGTCGAGAACTTTCCGTTGATTGTGACGTTGAACTCGGTATTCGGATACGTACTACTCTTTGGTGTGCTGATTGCAATCGCACGGCGGCTCTTCATCAAAGAGGTTCGAGAGGGCAACACGTTCTATGATACATTCCTTATCTGGGGACTGTTCGTAATCGTGATAACGGGCTTCATCTCAGAGGGCATTAGGTACGCTGGCACCGAACACGCCACCGCGCTCACCGATTTCTGGAGTCTTGGAATCAGCAATGCGGCATCACCTCCGGCAGCGCTCTTCCACGTGGTGATCTCGCTTCTCTTCTGCGTTGCGATGATACCATTCACGAAGTACATCCACATCATTGCAACCCCGCTCTCGATCCTTGCAAAGGGTGGTGGTGAATAATGGCACGAAACGAACCATCACTTACAACTGAGCGATTCACGACATCGCAGCTCATGGAGATCGACGCATGTACACGGTGCGGCGAGTGTTTGAACTGGTGTCCGGTCTACGAAGAGGTCCAGCAGGGGACATTCGTCCCTGAAGGTAGAGAGGGCATGAACGATGTCCAGAAGATGGACTTTGCACCGAAGAACAAGCTCACCGGCATGAGAGAGATGCTCAACAAGGGTTATGGCTTGCGCGCAAAACTCTTTGGTCCGAGGCAGATTCCGGAGGACGATGTCCTCAAGCTGAAGGATGAGATCTACCACTGCACAACATGTGGTATCTGTTCCACGGTCTGTGAGGCATCCATCGATACGGTGGAAGTTTGGGAATCATTCCGCAGAAATGCTGTTATGCACAAGCGCGGACCATTCGGCAAGCAGACCGGTTTTGTGGATCTTTTGGCAGCCCACAACGTCTTTGCCGCTGACCAGGAGGATCGACTCTGCTGGGTTCCTGAGGATGTCGAGATCAAGGACAAGGCAGATGTCGCATACTTCACAGGGTGTACCGCAGCATATCGGATGCAGCGGGTCGGTGTTGCTACAACGCGAGTGTTGCAGGCACTGGACATCCCGTTCACGATGCTCGGACCTGAGGAATGGTGCTGTGTATCGGTTCTCGTAAGAACCGGGCAGCTCGAGCTTGCAAAGGAGTTTGTGAACCACAACGTGAACGCGATGATCGACAAAGGTGTCAAGACCGTGATCTATGCGTGCGCGGGATGTCACCGGACGAGTATTATCGACTGGCCCAAGTTCTACGAGGGCGGAGATCTCCCGTTCGAGATCCTTGCAATCAGTGAGTACATGGACCGATTGCTGGATGATGGCACGCTCAGTGAGAGCGACTTCGACTGGAAGCACCCGCTGAAACAACGAGTAACATTCCACGATTCCTGCCACACAGGACGGCACGTCGGAGTCTATGACGAACCGAGAAGGATTTACAACATGGTTCCAGGCATGGACTTCGTTGAGATGGCAAGATTCAGGGAACTGCAGCGGTGCTGCGGCGCAGGCGGCGGAATCAAGGCTGGTGTCTCCGATCTTGCGCAGGCGATGGCGCAGAAGAGAGTTCAGGACGCAGAACTAGTGAATGCCGACATCATCACAAGCACATGCCCATTCTGCAGGCGTAACATCATGGACGGCATGAACGCGATGGATACGAAGATCATCTTCAAGGATCAGCAGGAGATTCTTGCGGAAGCGATGGGACTTGATCTCACGCTACCGGATAACCCGTACATAGACAAGCAGATGTGAGACTCGAGTATATACAATGGTTGATTTATTCAACCATTTCTATTTTTATTTTTGTTGAGAAATAGACTTAAATGTTATGGAATAGTCCATAACAACGAGGTGTTGTCTATGGTAAAGTTTCAATTCTTATTACCAGTTGATGGGTCTGATTACTCCGAAGTAGCTATTAAGCACGCCATACGGATGGCGGAGATGTACAACGCAGAGATTTCGCCGATCTACGTTGTGGATAGCAGAATATACAAGGACGAGGAAAGTGTCAAGGAGCAGACAGCGATCGGACAGTCGCTGGTGGACGCTGCGCGGGATCAATGCAAGAACCACGGAATCGGGGTTCTTGAGGCAAAGGTCCTGACCGGATCGCCACACAACGAGATCGTGCGGGCGCAGAAAGATATCGATGTCAGTCTGATCATTCTTGGTGCTTGTGGCGCGGATCGTATCGAAGATGAAACGATCGGCAGCACCGCAGAGCGAGTACTTCGCGGTGCGCGATGTCATGTGCTGCTGGTTCGTGACCGGCTCGAAAACGACGATTTTTACAAAAACATCCTGATCCCATCGGATGGTTCGCTCGATGCCGAGTATGCCGCGACGTTTGCTGCAAGTATTGCACACAGGTACCATGCCAATTTGACAGTTTGTTCGATGATACGCACCGGTAGCAAGAAAGATCTGGCAGAGGCTGAACAGATCACCGGTGACGCAGTATCGCTCGGCAAGGCAAAAGAAGTCGAAACTGATTCACTGATATGGGAAGGAAAACCTGCAGTTGAGGTATTAAAGGCAATCGATACTACAAAGACAGATCTCACGGTGATCGGATACACCGGAAAAGGCAGGGTCTCCAGATGGATACTCGGAAGCGTATCTGAGAGGGTTGCGCGAACCGCGCCGTGTTCGGTATTCGTGGTGAAGAGCGTCCGTGCTGAGCGAGTATACAGTGTATCGAGATGAGAGGCAAATAACAATGACAAAATTCCAATATCTGGTGCCGGTTGATGGTTCAGCCCATTCAGACGCTGCGATCGCACATGCCGTGCGGTTCACGGAGATATACGGTGCTGAACTGACCGCCATCCACGTAGTGGACTCAAGCATATACAAGGAAACAGAGATCGTTGAACAGATGCAAGCAGCCGGAGAATCCTACCTTGACTGGGTAAAGGATCTGGCAGCAGAACAAGGAGTGACCGTGAAGTCGGCAAGGGTGCTGGTCGGATACCCGTTTGACGCGATCCTTGATGTGGCAAGCGAGATTGATGCCAGCGTGATCTTCATGGGGGCAACCGGAGCGGGCCACACCAGACGCATCGGGCAGGTTGCGAGCCGCGTGCTCAGGGGTGCTGATTGCCACCTCATGCTGGCACGAGGGGGCATCCCGACTGGAGACTACAAGAATATCCTGATCCCGACCGACGGCTCAAAGGATGCCGAGTATGCCGCGCAGTCAGGCGTTAGCACGGCAAGGCGGGTCGGCGCAAAGATCTCTGCATGTAACATCGTTGATCTTGGCCACATCACTGACACACGCGTGGTCACAGCCGGCAGCGTTGGCGCTGGCAGGCATTACGGCGATGTGATAAAACTTCCGGAATCTGCTGTGAAGAGGATGCGTCAGCGTCTGCTCGACGAATCGGCAAAGATCGCTGACCGGGTCAAGAGAATCGCCGAGTCAAAAGGCGTCAATGCAGAAATCATCGTGCGCGATGGCAAGCCTGCACCTGAGATCCTGAAGATCATACGGGACGAAGGGGTTGATTTGGTAGTGATGGGATATTCTGGAAAGAGCATAGTTTCAAAGTTATTTATCGGAAACGTTGCCGAAAAGATCGCATCCACCGCGCCATGCTCAGTCATCATCGTCCGTGGTGCCAGAATGGAACGGGTCGTTCCGGTGCATGAATAAGCCCTGGACCAGTTCCGGGGGCTTATGGGTGGGGGTTAATACTTTATCATGGAATCAGACGGCGTTTCAAAACTCATAGAACATAGATGGACGATTGCAGTCGTAGCGGGAGTTTTAATTCTCGTTTTAGCGGTCGCCTACATTGCACTACCACTCCTCGATGGAATCGTCCTTGGCGTGGTCTTTGCTTATGTCGGGAGACCGATCAACAACAAATTATTGAGATATACGAAATTAGCGCCGGTTGCCACAACAGTGTTCATCATCACGCCAATCATACTCATACTCGGCATTGGAGCGATTGAAATCGTAAATCAATGTATCTGGGCGATTGGTCACCACCATGAGATCACAGAATCGCTCACAGTTACGATCGCAAGTCTAAACATCCCTGATTACATATATTCAGATGTTTCGATAACGGTTGAGAACCTTATATCCACCGCCATCGGCATCGCGGGGCAGATTCCGGCGTTTGATTATGCAAAGAGCATCACGATACTTGCCATCAATTTCATAATCTCAATATTTGTCTGCTTCTTCCTTTTGAAGGACGGAGCCAGACTGACCGAAATTGTCAAGAACCTGCTTCCAGGGTCCGGTCTTCCGATTGTCGATGTATTCGCAGCACATGCAGACCGGACGCTTGCAGGAATATTCATCGGCAATCTGTATGTTGCGATCATTGCCAGTGTGACATCGCTCTTTGTATTCCACTTCTTTGAAGTCGATCATGTCCCTGCGATGGCGTCGCTCGTCTTTCTCGCATCATTGATCCCGATATTTGCCGGGTGGATGATTCTTACCCCTATTTCAATCAGCCGCTATTTCGAGTATGGACTTGAGAATGCGATCATATTCTATGTCGTAGCTGGGATCATCATCTACGGTCCGACTGAGATTATTCTTCGCCCCTACATCGTCGGTGTGAGGTCATACACCCACCCGCTCTTGATGATGGTTATGTTCATAGGCGGCGCGTTCGTCGCAGGCATAGCGGGCTTCTTCCTTGCGCCGATGGCAATGGGGGTCCTGATCGCGGTGTACCGGACGTATAATGACATGACCGAGGGGCGAATCGATGTGGAAGTACCTAATCTACTAGATAAGCCGTGTTAGCCAATTGAGCTGCCGCCCGGGGTTTATTGGTTCGATGTGACAACGTCATGGGTTTTTCGGCGGCAAAATTCAGTAGTGTGCCGATCCCGGATGGTTAATGGTGCGTGTTTAGCCAACCACGAGATTACCCGGGGTATGTACACGTGAAGAACCTGGAAACAATGCGGCCATACACACGACTGCAATTCCCGCATGTCCACGTTTGGATTAGCTATTACACTCAAAAAAACATTTCCGCAAGCTCTTCTTCCAGAAAAGGATTCATTTCGGCAGAGTATCCGTGCCCTTCCTTCAAAGCGGTGTGCAGCGATTTCCGACCGCCAATCTTCATATAGGTCTGCTGTGCACTATCGTACGGAATGATTGTATCGTTTACGGAATGGATCATCACAAACTTCCTCGGACTGATTTCATTCAGGTATGTGTCAGGATCGATCGATCTGTAGAACCGAACCATATCAGGGTCTTGTATCTGCCCGGACGCGACCGCCGCATCGATTCCGTAACCACACGTACTGATCGCGATCACACCACACGCATCGCTGTCGAGTGCTGATGCGATGATCGCAAACCTGCCGCCGTTGCTCTCGCCAAGGTACAGGGTCCGGGCAGGATCGATTGTTGGTTGATCCCGCAGCACTCCTGCGGCGGAGAGCGCGTCATGCACCATTTTGTGCTGCACCGACTCTTCATCACGGAGAAATGCCGCCAGGTCTCCTTCCATATCAATTCCGCCGAGATTGCGCTGATCGATTGCGATGCTCCCGTAGCCAAGACCGCACAGGTACTTTGCAAGCCTCTGCTCACCCTCCTTGGTCACGGTTGCGCCGGGCAGCAGCACGATGCCCGGGACCCGGTCTTCGGTACGCATAGTGTGCGGAATGCGCAAAAGCCCCGCGATAGTGGCATCCCGGCTCGTAAAGTGGACGCCGTGAAGTGTGTAATTATCAGCCGTCCCAAGCAGAGTTAATTGATAATCCGGCTCGCATCCCTGATATTTCAAAAATCCATCATCGTCAACGCTCCATTCTTGGCTGGTGATGCATCCGGTGATAACGACTGCGGGAATGACTGCAAGAGCCATGATGATGATGCTGATGATGGCAGGGATTGCAAACGGTCGTTTCATTGTCTCAGCCCTTTGCCACCCTTGTTCCGGGTTCATCGCCTGACAAGAACCTGGCGATCACATCTTCCTTTGAAGCATTGAATATATATGAATTAATATCAGTTTTGATTGCGAGCAGTTCAAGCACCTTGCCAAGCATCCCGCCGGTCACGTCGATGCCTTCTGACCCCTGGATATGGGGTCGCAACGACTTGAAGTTTGCCGGTGTGATCAGTGGGATCACTGCCCCGTCTGCAAGCACGCCATCAACAGCAGTGCCAAGCCCGACGCGGGCTGCTTTGAATTTGACCGCAAGATAAGTTGCCAGTTGATCACCAGAAACGATCGATGCGCCAGTTTTCAGGTCCATCACCACATCACCATGCAGCACAGGCACGATGCCGCGGGAAAGCATTATCGCGATCTGATCGGTCTCCATCTCGGCGATGCGCCCGTTTTCTGTCACCATGCAACCGAACGGATGTAACGGCACGGCCGGGACTCTGTTTTCAACCAGGGCGTCGATTACAAGATCGTTTAACGATGATACTGCCCTGTGGATCTCGATTATCCCGGAATTGGTGAACCCGGCAGGCTTGCTGTGTTTCTTTGCCTGTGGATGCCCGAACGAGCCTGCGCCATGAATAATAATCAGCGGACCACCTGCGCCCACCGGTGAATCCTGTGAGATCGAGGATGCAATCTCGCGGGCGCATCTCCGGATTGCAGCAGGCTTAGGGGTTGGCGTGTCGGTCTTCTCGGTGAGGATACTGCCTCCGAGTTTGAGGATGGTTGGGAACGCGGTCATTATACTTGTGTTTTGATGAAACTGGCTATTGAAGTGCATGATATAAATACATTTTAGTTTTTTGCTGATTAAAAATCTCCAAGTTTGGTGTTTACCGCCTTCAGTTCTTCATTTATTGGTAATATATCAAGATACATTGTCGGATATGTCTTGTTTTTGCGTTTTTTAGCCAATTCAAAACCACCACGTTTTTCGTAGAATTCTATCGAATCTTGTTTTGAGTCAACTGTTATAAAACGACAACCAACTTCATCGGATATTTTAAGTGCTTTGCCAACAGCGGCAAGCAATAAGAATCTTCCCACGCCTTTCCGCTCATATTGCTCATCCACAGCCAACCGAGCGATTTTAATTGCAGGATATTCTTTATACGGCACCTCGATGCGTCCGTCTGTTCGCACTTCTTCTTTTTCAATAATATCGGTAGTGAAGGTTATATATCCAACCAATTGATTGGAATGGCAACAAAGGAATGTTTTGTTGATAAGTTCTTTTTGGTTTTCGAGCGCATCTTCTTTTAAAAACGCATTTAAGTCTGCCGTTCTTGATTCAAAACGCGATACATCATGCCGTTCGGTGTATGGAACTATTTTCAACTCATTATAAGAAAAGCGGGTGTGCATAAATTAGAATTTATGTGTATTGTACACCCTAATCGCCTCTCTGAAAAATGCCACTTGCTCTTCGGTGACTCTTGGATTGCGCATGCGTTCCTCAAACTCACGAGCATCATCGCCTTCGAGAACTAAGCCAAGTCGGATTGGTTCTGCCATGTTGTTCATCTCCTATTTTAGCCGAGACCTACTAAACATTTAGCCAACGACTGATAGAATATCCTTAAACGTAATCATGCATAAACGTTGTTCACGTAATTACAACACCACACGATTCTTTTTTAAAAATACATCATTTATAATTCATATTCGATGACAGACCCACCCCAAAACCCTTCCGACCATCCGATTCACACCCGACCCCCAACACATGAGAAAGCATCGTGATAGTCTCCCGAAGTCACTAAACCTCGGACTTAAGTACGGAGCCTGTACATAGTGATTTCATGCCGCTCACCTTACCGTTATGCTTAAGGTTGAATTCATCAGTTGCCACGCCAACAATGGTACTGTAAGACTGCCATATTAATCGCATGACTTTCATACGATTTGTGGCTCGGTCGTCACGATACTTAAACCTGAGCGTCGATCCCCTCTTCTGTTCGTTAAAGTGATCTTGCTATAAAATGCGGGGGACCTCTTATTCATGGTGGTGTGACGCTCCTGGTATGTTATTACTTGTGAGCTCCTGGAAGCTTGCGCTCTTGCTCTTGGCTGTCTTTACATGCGCCATGATTTGTTAGGGTTTCCGAAAAAAACCTAATTTAATTAGGGCATGGTATTTGTATACCTAACAGCACTTTTTTGATTATAATTTGGTAGGATAACCTAAATGGTGAAGCAATGCACATAAGCTCAAACGACATGAATCTGACACAGATGGCGCCGGGCAAGCCCGCAAGAATCATAGGAATCAGCGGCGGTCACGGCATCAGACAGAAACTGCTTTTGAGGGGCTTATCAGAGGGCAACCTTGTGCGCGTGATCTCTAACACCGGTCCGGTCACGATCGAAGTCGATAGAAACATGATATCGATTGGTCGCGGGGTGGCGCGAAAGATCCAGGTTGCCGCGGTGTGATAGAATGGGAAAAAAATTATCCGAGATGGATTACGATGAACAGGGTACTATAACCGCGATAGAGAAAGATCTTCGGACACGGGTTGCCGGCATGGGCATCAGAGTCGGCAAGACGCTCCGGATGGTTACGAAACAGCCGATCAAAGGTCCTGTGGATGTGATTGTCGATGGTGCAGAGACATCGCTGGGACTTGATATGGCAGAAAAGATCACTGTGGATGTGGTGTGATGAAAATTCTTCTGATGGGACATCCCAACGTCGGCAAAAGCGTCTTCTTCAACCGTTTAACAGGAGCAAACGTTACCGAGTCAAACTATCCGGGAACAACGGTCGATTACACAAAAGGATGGATGAAAATCGAAGGCAAGGACGTCGAACTCATAGATGTACCGGGAACGTTCTCTCTTGATCCGAAGGACCGGGCAGAAGAGGTCGCTGTTGCGATGTTGCATGAGAGCAAGGATGTGAAGGTGATCTCTGTAATCGATGCATCCAAGATCGAACGCGGGTTATATCTCGCAATGGAGATCATTGAGGAGGGTTATCCCCTTGTGATCGCGCTTAATATGCGGGATGTTGCTGAGGATAAGAACATCGTGATCGATGCCGGCAAGTTAGAGCGGATTCTTGGTATCCCGGTGGTTTCAACCGTCGCAATCGCGGGTGAAGGGATCAAAGAACTCGTGTCAAGGATCCAGGAGGCAAAACCGGTCAATGTGGCTGATATCGCTGCAAATGCTGCAAATGTTGCAAGCACCGCAGATGCAGCCGCGGGAACTGCAGGAACTCTCGGAGGTGGGGCATGAAACTGAGTCACGAAGAGCGATGGGACTTAATCGACATGATATCAAGAGAGACTGTGTCGTTTGGAGCGTACAGGCACACGCTCAAGGATGCGATCGGAGAACTCACGATCAAGCCCCTGACCGGCATTCCAATCGCAATCGCTGTCATGTATGGTTTCTGGAGTGTATTCGGATCGTTTGCAGGATTTTTCACAGACGGATTCTTTGTGAGATTCTTTGATGCATACTGGCTGCCATGGCTCCAGGAAGTATTTCCCGGACAGGGCAGCTTTTTATACACCATCATGGTTGATGCCGGCGGAATCGAGAGTGGCGAGTTTGTGCTCTCTAGTAACTGTCTGGAGTCGTTCGGTGTCCTGACATCCGGACTTTTTGTTGCAATCGGCGTTGTTCTGCCGGCGATAATTATATTCTATCTGACGCTTGCACTTCTTGAGGATATTGGGTACATGCCAAGGCTCGCGGTCCTGATTGATACGATGCTGCACAAGATTGGTCTGCACGGGTATGCGATCGTGCCAACGATCCTCTCGCTCGGGTGCAATGTGCCAGGCGTTGCCGCGACACGAATCCTTGAGACAAAGAAACAGCGATTCATCATGATGACACTTCTTGCAATCTTCATCCCGTGCGGCGCGCAGATCGGGATCATGCAGGATGTGGTTCCTGACCTGATGGGCTGGATTCTGCTCTATCTGATCATTGGGTACTTCATCTTCGGTTACATCTTGAACAAAGTCATTCCCGGAAGGGCGCCTGAATTTTTGATCGATGTGCCGCCGTACCGGCGACCGATGCTGAGTAATATTGGTAAGAAGGTGGGTGGCAGGGTCAGGGGCTTCTTCGTGGTCGCACTCCCATTCGTCATGCTCGGCTGCGCCATCGTGGGCGTTCTCTACCAGTTTGGCGTCATCCGGTTTCTTGGCGATCTCCTTGCGCCGATCTTCGTCGGCTGGTTCGGCGTACCAGCAGAGACTGCAGGTCCGCTCATCGCTGCGTTCCTCCGAAAAGACCTTGCGGTTGCGCAACTATCCGTAATCGAGATGACAAAGTACCAGATGATCACTGCCGTCGTGCTTGTCTCGATCTACTTCCCTTGCGTTGCAACGTTTGCGATGATGCTAAAAGAAGGCTGGAAAGAGCTGATCGGGGCACTGGCAGTTCTTGTAGTGACTGTCTTCGCTTATGGTGGACTGATACACCTGATAGGAAAACTCCTGGGGGTGGCGTGAGAATGGCTGGACAATCAACATCACAAACATCACAAACATCGTCATCATCGTCCGCATCACCGGTTGCTGTCATCTACTTCGCCATACTTGGCATCGTAACAGTGGCAGCCGGACTTACAGACCTGCTCGTAACAGCAAGCGGCAGCGAGTTTGCTTACGGGATCCTTGAGGTACCAAACGACCTCTTCAGAGGCGGATGGGGCGGACTCATTATGCTTTTTGCGGGGTTGCTGTACCTCTCAGGCGTCAGGAACATGGACGACATCCACCAGTTCGCAAAGGTTACCATGGGAAGCATACTGATCTGGATCATAGCAGGGTGCGACATCTTTGCGAGGATCACGGAATCGATACCAAGCTATTCAGAGGAGACCGGACCATGGTTTAACACGCTTCCGGGCTTTATTGAGGCGTACGCACCGCCTTATGCGCCGGCGGTCTTGCTGTTACCATTCTCGCTCGTGGTGCTCTACTACATCAGCAAGAGGGCATCCGGGGAAACCAGGGGCGGGAATTCATCGTGAGCAGAATGGAAGAGGTTCTGTCAAGAATCGAGAACGGAACCACCATCGATATGATCGCAAGAGAGCTGGACATGAACAAGTCCACTCTTCTGGCGATGGTCGATTTTTTAGTGGATGAGGGATATCTGGAGGTCGTGGGCGCGGGATGCTCCTGCGCAACCTCCCGTTTGTGTGAGCAATGCCGCGGCACGAATGCGGGTCCTGAAATGGCGATGTATATGCTGACCGTAAAAGGCATAGGCATGATAGAAAGATTGAACTTATAGGTTGCCCTAATACTAATCATGCTGTCCAGAAAAGCAGAGGATTATTTAGAAGCGATCCTCAACATCACAGAGGAGAAGGGGCATGTCCGGATAAAGGATATAGCCACCACCCTGGGTGTAAGACCGCCAAGCGTTGTCGAGATGGTAAACAGACTCGATAAGAAGGACATGGTTGAATACAGAAAATATGATGGCGTGACACTGACGAAAGAAGGGAGAGCGATTGCAATAATCGTAAAAGAGCGGCATGATATCATAAAATCATTCTTAGAGATTATAAATGTCCCTGAAAAGATTGCAGACACGGATGCCTGCACAATGGAGCATGAGTTACATGCGATAACAACAACCCAGATCAAAAATCTGGTCATTTTTGTAAAAGACGCACCGGAGTATCCACAGTGGCTTAAACATTTCGAAGACTTCTGCGCAACCGGGGAGCATCCGTGCGTAGGAAAAGAGCCTGGACACAAGACCAAAGCCTAAAATCTGGGAATGGGGGCAAACCGGCACAATTATTGCGTTATCTGCCTATTCTCGCTTAACCTCAACCAGCCGCGTCCAGCTCATACCAAAGTGGGAGATATACGCGCTTCCAAGCATCAGTGTCACCGAGTTCTTTACGAGATGGTCAATCCCGGCAGCAGCGAGCCCGATAGCCGGGTTGATTCCGCCGAGACTGAATATTATAGTCAGTGCACCCTCATAAGTCCCTATAGCGCCAGGCGTGATCGGAAATATCTTTGTGAGATTTCCAACAGCGATTGCAAGAAATACGAGTGGGATCATAGAGCGCGATATAGTCTCTGAAAAGGCGTTTAATATCACAAAACAGGTGACGGTATCGACGAGCCAGACCAGCAGCGAACCTGCAAGAATTGTGAGAAATGCGCCCGGATTGGTGGACACACCCGCGATCTCGCGGACAAAACCCATCACCACCCCGCCGATCTTTGTGCGGATCTTCAGGGACAGGATGAGCAGTATGAATGTGGCGGTCAGGAGAAGCCCTGCGAAGGCAAGGACATTAGTTATCCACCGGTCGATCAGCAATCCGCGAATGCATACAAGGGAAATTGTGCCGATCAGGGCGATCGCGAGGATGTCGAATATCCGCTCGACGGCAAGTGAGGACAAGGCTGTGGTTAGCTGAACCTTTTTCATCTTCTTAAGCAGGTATGCGCGGGTTATATCACCAATGCGGGCTGGAAGGATCACGTTCGCAGACTGGCTCAATGCGATGCAACCGACCAGAAAGTTCAGGTCATATTTATACCCTGACTGCGCGAGAATCCGCTGGTACCTTATGCCGCGCAGGGGCCATGAGATCAGGTATATTGGTATGGAGAGTGCTATTATTGCAGGGGACGCGGTGCGCAGCGCATCTACAACGTCTTCACTCCCAACCAGTTTCATTATCAGGAACAGGATTAAAACTGCGAGAAACGAGGTTATAATGATGCTGCGTCTTTTTATGTTCATCTAAATCCAAACTCCAGCCGCAACCTGAGAATTGCCAAACCCATCCCGACCACATCCCGCTTCATATCGACCTTGGTAGAACTACCCGGTCTCCACTTGATCGGAAACTCTGCCACCCGGTATCCGGCTCGCTCTGCCCGGACCAGAATCTCAGTATCCCAGAACCAATGCTCATCCCTGACCTGATCCAGCAGATCAAGGAGCACACTACGCTTAAATGCCTTAAATCCACACTGGTGGTCGTATAATTTTGATCCAAGCATCGTTCGAACCAGAAAATTAAATCCCTTACTTGCAATACCGCGTTTTGCTGATCGCACGGCGTCGCTCTCAGGCATCATGCGCGACCCGGTTGCAAGATCGTATCCACTCCGTATCTGATTGATCAGTTCTGAGAGGTGTGACATGTCAGTTGCAAGATCAACATCGATATAGACAAGAATATCGCCGTGGGCTGATTTGAATGCACGATTAAGTGCAGTTCCACGACCCAGCCGCTCATCAGAGTGCAGATGCACCACATAAGGATATTCTGATGCCAGACTCTCAGCAATTTTCTCAGTTCCGTCAGTTGCCCCGTCTTCTGCAATAATAATCTCGAAGGAGGAAGTTATTTTACCTAAAACATCTGCCGTCTCCATTACGGTAGCATTCAGCCTATCTGCTTCGTTGTATGCCGGGAGTACGAGTGAAACCTCGATCGTTCATCACCTTTCTGGTTGTTATGAGCTTGTGTGTGGTATCGGGCATATATAGATTGTCTTGGTAGGCTCGTGTCAGGACGGCGAAAGTGGATTTGACCGAAGAACTGATAAGGCATCTGCAAGGAACAGACGGACATGACTGTCCCGGAAAACCACCCGCGATACCAGTCTCTCCTGATACGGGAGCGTCTGGTTGCAGGTGTCAAGGCGGGCATCACCTCGCAGGAGGGTTTGATCGCACACGGGCGAGGCGAGGCGTTTGACTACCTGCTTGGCGAACGCACCATTGACTCTGCGGTTCACGCAAGCCGGGCAGCCGCAGCCCTGCTGCTTGCTGCAAAGCACCCCATACTCTCTGTAAATGGAAATGTGGCAGCACTTGTGCCAGACGAGATCATTGAGTTGAGCCGGGTTACGGGTGCGCAGATCGAGATAAACCTCTTTTATCGGACCGAGAACCGGATACGTGCGATCGCGGACCATCTGCGTGCGCATGGTGCACCTGCATCAGAGATTCTTGGCGAGCACCCTGATGCGGCGCTCCCACTTGATCATGCACGATCAAGGGTCTGCGCGGAGGGCATCCATGCCGCAGACGTTGTGCTGGTGCCGCTTGAAGACGGAGACCGGTGCCAGGCGCTTGCCAGCATGGGAAAGTCGGTGATCACAATCGACCTGAACCCGCTGTCAAGAACCGCGGAGGCTGCAACCATCACAATAGTCGATAACGTGGTTCGCGCGATCCCGAACATGATCAGGCTCGCACAGCAGATGGATGGGCTGCCAGAGGACCGGTTGAACGAGATCGCTTTGCAGCATGATAACAAAGAGGCATTACAGGACGCAATCATGGAGATTGTGTCACCGTGGAAGGGGAAAAAGGAAATAGAGCCAGGGGGAACAGAGGTTCTTCGATAGTTCGCGCTGCATGCGCTCCATGATGGACTATGCATGTTTAGCGGCATCTGCTTTGAAATCACCGATCAAGGAGTCGATCTGAGCCAACTGTTCTATGATGTCGCGAACGTTGGAAAGCTTACCTTGACATCGTGCGGAATATTAGTGGCATTATTCCCGGTTTTACGTCCTTAGCGGGTTCTGACTGAAAAGGGTCCATCGCCATGCTCGGGGCGCCCATGAAATTCTGATTGATCCTGGCGGTTATTTCTTCAAATATCATCTTGTAGGCGGTGCAATGTGGGTCAACCCCCTCTATTTCGCCGTTGCTTGGTACCATGGCATTGTAAGGGCATCCTCCACGGCAATAACTGATATGGGGGCATTCTTTGCATTCCTGGTCCACATAGTCCTTGAACTTGTGCATACGCGCCCATGCATCAGATTTGGCAAGGTCTTCCATCGCAGGGTGGTCATAAACACTGCCCATCACATACTCTGGCATGCCCACAAAGCGGTAGCAGGGGTATATGCTCCCGTCAGGTCCCACCGCAAAGGTACTATCCATGCAATCCACGTAGGTGCAGACCGTGCCACGGCGTGTGAAGACGCATTTGCACAGATGGTCGATATTCATAACTTCAATCTTGTCCATATTCTCCAGATATTTATCCAGAAGGAAAATCAGCAGTTCTCCATACTCTTTCGAATCAAGCACCCAGTCATCAGAGCTTTCAGCACGTAAGGATGGCAGCGCAGGGTGCAATTTAAGAGTTAGCCCATTTTCCAGGAAAAAATTGAAGATATCTTCTTTAAGCTTTACGGATTGTGCAGTGAATGTGCAGATGAATCTCACATCAAGACCATTCTCTCTGGCAATTTTATAGCCCTGCATGGTCTTATCATAGTATCCAATGCCCCTCTGCCGGTCATTAAGCTCCTTTGGACCATCGAGGCTGGAACCGATCGGGATATTATACGCAGCCAAAATCTGTGCTAATTCCGGAGTCATCTTCCAGAGATTGGTCTGCAGGGCAAAAGCCGGTTGCAGATGGCTTGCACCCTCAGATAGTAACGGCAGCGCTTCCCGGTAAAAATCCGCGCCGGCAAGGAGCGGTTCCCCGCCATGGAATGTGAAGGTGACCTGATCATCTCGGAAGTCTTTGAGCCATGTAACCACTTCTTTGATGGTTTCAATGCTCATTATCGGGGAGTTTTCCTCTGAACTCCAGCAATAACTACAATTCGAAGGACAGCCCAGTGTTGGGATTAGCATTACGTGAAAAACCATAATAACACCTCTTTAAATCTCATTTTAGCCATGTTTTAACCTTCACCATAGTACTAATAGTTTTGGCTCTTTGGTAATTCGCGTTGAAACATCTCGTAGATAAATTGTGTCTGCGATGTGTTGGGGATGTGGGGATCACGAATGGCACGAATAAACGAATTTCACGAATGCTGAACCGGAATAAATTCGTGTCATTCGTCCAAACGTGCTAATTCGTGATAGAAACTGACATAACCCGATAAAATTCCCGGTAAACACCTGGAACTAAAGTATAACGATTTGGATAAATGAGCAACCTCTTTATAAGTGTTGGTCACTGCAACGCGAGATACCAGAGATCCATAGTTTTCCTGCATTGGGGGTCTGTCACATTGTGCGGGGTCAGCTCAAAACTCCGGTTTTCCGGATATCCAAAAACCTGGGGGCGCAGTCAGCACCAGACGCAAATCGACAACACCTTCAAAACCACGCTAACACCATGGTGGCGTGGCAGCTCCTCACACCGGCACAATTCATCTACGAGATGACCTGCAACGCGAATTGTCAGAGCATCACCGGTCTTTATCCCGCAACAGCTGTTCACACCGCTTTAGATCCTGAACCGTGTTCACATTCAGCGCAACCTCGGTGTCAGGAAGAATCAGGTTAAAATCGGGTTGCTCCTCGTTGATTAAGCTACCATCAAGGATATTGATGCCGCACGGGACGATCAACTCGCCGTCACGATTGAATACTGCAGTCGGACGCTGCCCGAGTTTTGTACAGACATAAAGTGGGGTGTGAACCGAAAGCGCAGGCTCTTCTCGCTGGTCGTATGTCGAAACAACCCTGTCAATCAGTTCCGGCGTGACAAGCGGAAGATCAGACATGACAACGAGCGCAGGCGCCCCGATGCCTGCCGCCTGTATCCCGTGAACCATGTCGCCTACATAACCGAGACCGGGCGCAGGGATAACCTCGACATCATCACGCGCCGCCAGATACTTTCTGGTCTCTGGCACGCTTGGTGACGTCACAACAAAGATGCGCTCGATTGACGTGCTGCGCTTGAGCGTATCGATCATATAATCGATGAGCGGCATCCCGCGGAGTTCAACCATCGGTTTCTCGCCGCTCCAACCGTTCGTAAAGAACCTGCTTCCAACGCCGCCGGCCATCACCACTGCATGCATTTCCCCGGGTCACCTCTTGCTATTCTTGCCCTTCTCACCCTTCCCACACTCGCTGACGCGGTTAAAGAGATCGACGTGGTATTTCACCTGGCAACAGTGTTCGATCTGGGTCGTCACCACGTATGCCTCCTCAAGGACCATTCCAACAGCGATCGTGCCGTGCCCGTGTATGATCACGCCCTTATGTTCACGTAAAAGTGGAGCAGCGTTCTCCGCGAGGTCTGAGGTGCCGATGCCGCCTGTTACGATCGGAATCTCATGTAAAAAGTATATGCCCTCACTATCGACGGGCACGATTGGCGAGTCCGCGATCAAAGACTCGATCACCGCATACGGGCAGTGCGCATGTATGATCGCAAGCGCCGATGTGTTCTGGTATATGGCACGGTGCACGACCGTTTCGGACGACGCTATCAGGTCCATGCTTGATGATTCGGAGATCCCGACCTCGACCACTGCGTCCTGATCAATCTCATCAAGCGCCGATCCGCTGCGGGTGATCAGCATCGTATCTCCGGTGCGGATGCTGATATTGCCGAAATGTGATTCGACAAGCCCGTATTCTACAAGTTTCTTTCCGAACCGCGAGATCTCTTGCCACATGGTTACCAGGTTATTCCATCCTCACATCTTGCGTTCATCGATAACAAAACCATGCGGTGTATGAATAAAACAGTTTCCTCAAAACCTTAAACAGTCTTCAAATTTCCCACCATCGCAATCTAAAATCGACCTCAACAGTTTCCTTCAGATCAGTCTTGCCCCGCCAAAACCAATCCCACTCCGTCCCACACTGCCAAACTCGGAAAGTACTGACTCAATCGTGTTAGTTGCACTGTTGGCACTGTTGGCATCGTCTTCGTGTCTTTCCGGGATATCGACCGCAAAGACCACGTCGCCAAGCATCGCCTGGCTTGCCATGCCGCCTGCCGCCTCGACCGCCTGCACTGCATCAGACACGGCATCGCTCATCAGCCCGGTTTCAACGGCAAATCGCTTTGACTGGCGCATAAAATTCTCAAACGTTGGTTTCTTCAATAATTCTCGCAACGCGCCTCGTCCAACAGGATTGATTCGGTTAGCAGTACTCTCGTCTTCGAGCAGTTCTTTTGTTGAGATCTTATCGAAGACCACCCAGAACACATTCCTTTCACCGGTGTATATCCGATTCAACCGCGCTGATGCACCCGCCGTGCGCCTGATGACGACGCCCCCAAGTGACTGCGCCACAACATCACCAAGCCCTGTCATGTTCTCGACCTCCGCGATGTGAGCGACCCGGGTCAGTTGGCTGGCGGTCTGATTGAGTTGCAGAGTCTGGTTGAGCGCAAGCGCTGTGCCGAGTGCATACGCGCCGCTTGCCCCGAAGCCTGCGCCGATTGGAATATCCGATCTGCTCCGAACCGAACATGTGCAGGGGGTCAGTCTCGAGACCACGGACTGCACGACAGGGGTGTTGCCTGGCATATTGTCATGACCGGGGACGCTAGTACTGGTGACGACCCCTGACTGGAGGGTCACCCCGCAACCAAGCGAACCCATCAAAGCCGGATTCTCGTGCTCGCAAATCACAAAGAAACCTGTGATATGGGCTGGTGCAAATGCGCTTGCTGACTTGGGATTATGTATGGTCATGATCTCATTGTGCTATATGTGCAGTATGTATGTGGTAGGTACTGCAGTATGCATGAATTGAGAGGGTGTGGCTTCTCGCCGCGCTGCATGTGTATGTCACGAAAGTCCTCGCGAATACTTTTGGGGTTTCACGCGGTTTATCTGGCATATAAGGAACATGTATCGGCATCATGTGGAGTTTTTAACCGTATCTATGTACACGCGAGATACTTCTTAATCAGTACCACCTGTGCGAATTTGCGTCTAATATGGTTTTTAGACCCTGATTTACCCCTGATTTTATCCACAATTTATCGGGAGGGCATATCGCGGTATATTTTACCGAAATATCACTCAAAACAATCGACCAAAAAGTTTATATTAAATATGGACTATATGATTTATCGGTATGACACTCATCATTCAAAGCAAACGCGATACAACAAAGTTCCAGATTCTTGTGGAGATTGCGGCGCATCAGCCGAATGTGCGCCAGAGTGAGATTGCTCACGCGCTGGGAGTTACGCCACAGGCAGTCTCTGAATACCTCAAGGAGCTGGCGAATCAAGGTTTTGTGTACAGCGACGGACGTGTCAGGTACAAGGTGACTGCAAAGGGGATCGAATGGATAACTGAGAACGCGCTCGCACTTAAACGGTATACCGGGTTCATACTTGACGAAGTTGTCAGCCAGGTCACAGTCTGGACTGCAATCGCCGATGAACCGTTGCAGGCAGGCGCCAGCGTCTTTCTGTACATGCGTGACGGATTGCTCTATGCATCCACAACACACGAAGCGAGCGCGACAGGCGAAATCCTCGCTGATGTGCCCGGGGGCAAAGATGTAGGCGTCACCAATATGAAAGGGATCATCGAGCTTCCGACTGTGAAAATCACGATCGGGAAGGTGCCGAAGATTAATCGTGGGGGTTCTGCGGCTGTCAATTACCCGCGGCTCAAAAAACTTACAGAAGGCAACAAGTTGATCGTTGCGGTGGGTGTGGAGGCATTGATATCTCTTAAAAATATTGGGATCGATGCAGATGTCATGTTCGGTGCAAAGGAGGCTGTGATTGAAGCTGCATGGCATGGCATGTCGCCTTTCGTGGTTTCAGTGGACGATGAACTGCCTTCGCTGCTCAGACGGCTGGACACAGAGGGTCTGGAATATGAGCTGCACGAACTGAAGATGAGCTAAAGTGCATGCAGTCTTGCCTCTTATTTCCGAACACGGACTGAACTCGTTAAAAGGGCAGATCATACTGAACGGGTAAAAACCTGGTTGGTTCTTATCTCTCTCGCATATTATCGATCCGATCATGGGGATGCCCACTGTGATCACAATGAGCCTGAATCCATGGTACACCGAACCAGAGCATACCATTCACCCACAATAACCGGACGTCACCTGCAATCACCGGCATATCTGCCGTGAATATCAAAAGTCCAAATTTTTTAGATATTATTTTGTAGTTGTGTCTCCCCACATTCAGGATTAAGGCATATAACGGTTTTATAGTGCCGTAATACTTCTATTCATCCCGATTACTACAAAATTACTGCAAAATTGCTGCAATGCACAGCCCCCCGGTGAGGGGAGTACTGCGCGCCCACGCGAACGGACTTTTTTTAGTGGTCGTGGTAACTATGACATATTACTAATTCCTTATATACCTATCGGTTGGGGCTGCTTTGGGGTACTATTCACGCGCATCCATACCTGCACCAGTGCAGCGTAATATTGCCTATGACCTCAGGATATCTCTCCTAAATGCCATGTCCCATAAGCTTTGAACCTGCGTCTCGGTGAGGGTGCGCGAACAGAGGTCAAATCCGCCATTGAATTTTAAACAATCCGGTTGTTAAAGACAAATAAGCGATGTTTGCCGATTTGGTGCATTATTTTTAATAGCTGGTCTGTAGAACTTGGTGATATGCACATCAGGTGTGTCTGATGAATCCGAAGTGATCAATTGTCGGTTTGATCTCTTATATCGACATGCTGTTAGGTACATTTTTAGTCTTTCAAACCGCACCAGCAACCAACAAACCATCAAAGGAGACAAAACACATGGAGAACACTGAAATTGCGGGCGATGTCGCAGACGGGCATCTTACATATCAGAAAGCTGGTGCAGACACCGCAAAGGTAGATATTGCACTAAAACGGATCATAAAACTTGTCAAAACGACCTTTGAGTTCAGAGATGCCATAGGTAAGCCCACGCTCCCGGTAGGACATTTTTCAGGAGTTATTGACATCGGAGGTGGCAGATCGCTGGCGGTCAAAACCGACGGCGTCGGAACGAAGGTCTTTATCGCGCAGCTCATGGAAAAATACGACACAGTCGGTATCGATTGCGTCGCCATGAATGTCAATGACATCCTGTGTGTCGGCGCAGAACCTGTGTCAATGGTCGATTACATCGCAATTCAGGACCCGGACCCGGACATTCTCGAGGAGATCGTAAAAGGTCTGGTTGAAGGGTGCAGGCGCGCTGATGTGACACTTTCTGGCGGGGAAATCGCAATTATGCCAGAGATGATCAAAGGAAAACGAGAGAACCGGGGTTTTGATCTGGTTGGGATGGGTGTCGGCACGGTTTCAAGCGATAAGATCATAATCGGGGATAAAATCGAGGAAGGTGACGTAATACTCGGTTTGGCAAGCTCCGGGATCCATAGCAACGGGATGACGCTTGCAAGGAGAGCTTTGCTGGATAACACGGGATTTGATGTGGATAAGCAGATCGACGGGCTTGATAAATCGCTTGGCGAAGCGTTGCTCGAACCGACAAAGATCTACGTCAGGGAGGTCCGGGAGATGCTTGACCAGGGTCTGGATCTCAGGTCGCTTGCCCACATAACTGGCGACGGGTTTTTGAACCTCCAGCGAGTCAGCGTAGATCACGGATTTAAGATCGACAGCTTGCCAGACGTGCCGCAGGTCTTCAGGCTTATCCAAGAATACGGGCCCGTGAGTGAAGAAGAGATGTATCAGGTTTACAACATGGGAATTGGATTTTGCATCGTTCTTCCTGAGGGTGAGGTGGATCATGCGATGCGGATTGCAGAAAAGCATGATACGGGTTGTTATGAGATTGGACGCATGTTTAAAGACCCCGACAAGACTGTAATTCTTGAACAACCGCGTCTAAGAAGCAATGGCAAGCGGTTTGTGAGCTATTAGATCAGGCGATTGGTGATGCGGTATATTGGGAAGTTATGCCGGGGCACTCTTTCGGTTCGCTTGAAAAATCGTGGGTTGGGTGTGGGTAATGGATCTGGTCACAACCTCCACATCTCAAATGCAATCACCGGCTGATCCAGCCCAAAATTCAGTATAACTCCGGGGTGCACCTCGCCAAAGACGCCTGAACATTTACCATCAATGAGGATCTCAGCCCGCCTACCCTCAATGAATGCCGGATCATCTGAATCGGCGATCTCATACGCAACCCCGCGTTCGTGCATTACGGTGTCCACCGCTGCCCTGATCTCGCTGAAGTTTGCACGTGGGTCGATTGCGACCGCTGCAAGATGCACTTTGTTACGCCCACCAGCGACCACATCGCCCACCTCAAATATCTGCTGCGGCAGTTCCCGGTGCTGGTTGAGCGAGAGAATCTCAAGCAGGTTCGGCAGGATCGTGGTTCGCAGGATCGTCTGCTCCTGGCTGATCGGGTGCATGACATGAGTGGCGCTTGCACGGGGTCTCTGCATCCGGTCGAAATGTACCACCTCACTGGTCAGCGCAAACGGCATCACTTCATAGAAGCTCAAGCCCACCATGATCTCACGAAGAGCCGATTTCATGCGTGAAACCGGATGTTCCTCCCCGATCGTCATCGTCTCTGGCAGCGCAGGCACGATTTGCTCGTAGCCATGTCCGATGGCAATATCCTCGAAGATGTCATAGTCATGCATGATATCTGCACGGTACGCGGGCACCGCCACCTCAATCGTGTCATCCGACCCTGACCCCAACCCTGCCACCGACTCCGGGACTGCACCAAAACGCATCTTCCGGAGGTGCCTCGCGATCTCGTCGCTGCTCAGATCAAAACCGAGCAGGGCAACTGCCTCCGTTCGGGAGATGGTGCGGATCGCAGGATTAAGATCCGGTGTTGTGTACCCGCCATTGCCATCCGGAGTGCATACCTGCACAGACTCAATTCTCCCGCCGCGTTCCGCAAGTGCGGTCACCACAATGTTTAACGCTGCAAACACCGCTCTGCCCGTTCCGGTGACTTCGATGAACAGATTTTTTGTATCGTCTTCTACGCGAGTCAATGTCCCATTAATGATCGGCGGGAAAGATAGCACGTTTTCGTTTGAATCGATGATCAGTGGGTATTTATCGAATTTGTCAGCGAGATGTGCGAATTTAACGCCTTTCGGATGTTTTTTGAGTATATCCGTCATCGACATCGGGGTATCGAAGTCGAGCGGAACAAATTCATAAGATGGCTCTGCCGCGATGTACTTAAACGGCGGTGCCACGCGATCAAGGTCATGCACACCGATCGACACCTTTGCACGGTTGCGCCCGAGTCCCCAGTGAAGATCCTCCTGCAGGTTCATCAGCGATTCTATGGAGTATGATGTAAACTTAAGGTCTTTTACCACTGCACATGCGAGAAACGGGCGTATTTTTCCGATTTCGTGATCGAACGTGATACTGATGTCTGATTTTGAGACCTCGTATGTTGGGAGTCCGGTCTCGATATCCAGAAACCCACGCATAGCCCGAGCCACACCCTCGACGCTGTACAGATCGGGGCGGTCAGGGAAGAACTCAATATCGATATGGTCATCCCGCGCACGCTCGATGTCAGCGCCGATCATCGGGATGTGTTTGATGATTGCTTCCCGGTCAGCGCCGATCAGATCCTCAAGGTCATCGTAATGCAGTGTGATTACCGGCATGGTAGTGAGTTTAAGCATGGCTATAATTAAGGATTAGGATCACTCGGGTGCATTGAATGTATCAGGTGGCGTAGCCCAGTTCCTGTGCAGCACGTTCATTCTCCATCTTGATATTGAGCATCGACAGATACAATAATGTATATGCAAGTATATTAATCAGCAGGGTGTACACGATGATCGGGCTTTCGATGCCGCCGCCTTCGCTGGTCAGGTCAGGATGAACCTGCAATGACCAGATCTTGATTGAGAGATAACTCATCGGCACAGCGGTGAATGCAATGATTCCGAATACGGCTGAAGTGCGTGCACGGTTATCAGAGTCAATCGATCGGCGCAGCAGCACGTAAGCCACATACAACAGTAACAAAATAAGCTGAAGTGTTAAACGCGGGCTCCATTCCCAGTAGATCCCCCATGCACCTTTTGCCCAGAACATGCCGCTTAAAACGTTCAGCAAACAGAAAAGAACCCCGATATCTGCGGAAGATGCTGCAAACACGTCCCATTTCAGATTAGAGGTCTGTAGGTACCTGATGCTTGCAATGAATACCACAAAGAACGCCACATAAGAGACCCATGCGAGCGGGACGTGGAAATAGAAGATCCGGTAGCTTTGCAGGAGATTTTGCCACTGTGCATCGGTGTGCAGAGGCGGGCGCTCCGGGGTGATCGCCGGACTCGTGAACGCCATGTAGGTAGCCGCGACAAGAGCTACGATGGTCAGCAGATAGAGTATCTTGATGTTGTTTTTACTCATATTATAGGTTACAAATAACACATCCATTCAGCCATCGAGTACTCAAACCCATCCATCAACTTAAAATTGACCTCTCCGAGCGGTAATGAATCGTATTTACACAACCTCAGGTCTCCACACTGCTTGTAACATGCTGTACACGGTCGAGGCATAATCATTGGTTTGGATCGCCGAATATATTAAAGGCTTGTACCGGGGGTGGGACGCGGCGGGGGTGGGGCGGGGGCGGTCAATGCGTTTCGTTTGACTCCTGCATACTCGCAAAAAGTATTTATAATCGAATCAATGATGCAAACGTGTATGATATCCACTATATTTTCCCCCCGTATACTGAAGAAAGTGTTGCTGATGACTGTGTTACTCTGCAGCGTAATCGTACACGGATGTGTCGACAATACTAATACTGATGGTACTGATAGCATCGACAGTATTGATAGTGCAGACAGTAATAGCGGCGCAGAGATCCCGGAAAAGCTCACAGTGCTTCATGCAGGAAGCCTCACGGTTCCGTTCGCGAAGCTTGAGGAGGTGTTTGAAGCAAAACATCCCGACATTGATGTACAGTGCGAGGCTGCCGGGAGCGCAAAGACCATTAAAAAGGTAACAGAACTCCACAAAGAAGCAGATGTCGTTGCGTCTGCTGATTATTCATTGATTCCAGGTATGATGTATCCTGAGTATGCCAATTGGTATGCACAGTTCGCTAAAAACCAGATCGTACTTGCATACTCTGATAAAAGCAAATATGCGGACGAAATCAACGCGAGTAACTGGTATGAGATCCTGAGAAGGGATGATGTTAGATTCGGATTCTCAAATCCCAACGACGATCCGTGCGGATACCGGTCCCAGATGGTGATCCAGCTCGCAGAAGCGCATTACGGCGACGACATGGTCTACGAAGACTTAATCGAGGCAAACTCCGATATGTCAATGACCTACGGTGATGCAAACGGCACGTATGTCCTGTACCTGCCAGAATCAGAGAGTATCAATCCGTCCGCCAAACTTATGATTCGCAGCATGGAGATGGAGCTTATTGCAGGCTTGGATGCACAGGAAATCGACTATTACTTCATTTACAGAAGTGTGGCAAAACAGCACGACCAGTTGTTCGTGGAACTGCCGCAAGTGATCGATTTAAGCAGCGTTTCATACACCGACACGTATAAAACGGTGCAGGTTGTGCAGGCAAACGGCAACGTCGTTACCGGAAAACCGGTTGTGTACGGAATCACGGTGCCAAAAAATGCACCAAGCCCCGGCATGGGACTCGAATTTGTGAAACTTGTGATCAGCTCGGAAGGGCAGCAGATATTCACCGATCTCGGGCAACCACCGATCACGCCGGCAATAGGGAGCGGAGAAGTGCCGGAAGGACTTGGATCTGAATTAACTGAGCAGTAAAAGGGCGTGCTTTTGCTGGCGTGTTGATTGCGCCAGCATATCTCCCCCTTTCAGCTATTTTGGGGTGGTTTTTAATTTTTCCCAGCAGTTGAGGCGATGGTGTATGCACACTCGATCCGGGCTATTTGGTGACCTGGCTCTTACGCCCTACTATATGCCACTATGCTATGGAATCCGGCTCCAGTGTCGGAAATAAGAGGATGTGTATGCTGACACAGACCGCGATCAGGATCAGCACAACCTTTCCGAGTACGAACGGAACCACAAAAGCTGCTGAATATCCGATCGTCAGTGTCAGAAACACAACCGACAGGATCTTTGTCCTCATCGGAATCCCTTTTCCATCGTGCCAGTTTCTGATGTAGCTCCCGAACCATCGGTTGTAAAGGAGCCAGTTGTACCAACGCTCCGAACTTCTGGCATAGCAGACTGCGGCAAGCAGGAGAAACGGAGTGGTCGGCAGAAGCGGGAGAAAGATCCCCGCACCCCCGATTATCATGAACGCCGTGCCCGCAATCTTAAGGAGCATTTCAACTACCCCTTTTGGTCGTTCACACATGGAGTTACCTTGGTCTGTTAAGTAGTGGGATCCTCTAGAGTCG
>JGI12150J12686_103135_pt1 | contig 37573 bp, 35 predicted proteins | sample ANMFosRound1_FD_12686 | JGI IMG/M metagenome (IMG submission 12686)
CGACTCTAGAGGATCCCACTTGGTATTGTCCTTGATTATACCGCGTAGGTCAAACGTTGCGACGGCACACCGAACTGCCGCTAAGCGGCGTATTCCGCCATTGCCAAGAAACTACAAACTCAAACCAGTGCTAATCTCATATTTTCATTTTATTTTTAATGGATAATTTAAGCGTGTTTTTTGAGTATATTTCACCATAACATTTCCCATCATGCATTTTTATGGATTGGTGGCGATGAAATGCGCCGCCTGCGGCGCATTGCCTCGGCTTCAAAGTATCACTATTCGGCAAAAGTGACCATATCCATCGGTCGATATTTGGTAAAAGTGATATGTTTATCAGTCATTATTTAGTAAAAGTGATAATATCTATCGGTCAATATTGGAGAAAAGTGACCGATGGACTTTTTAATACATAGGGCATAACCCCAAATATGGAAAAAGAAAAAATAATCGAAATCCTTGACGAATGGAACTTCTGGTCACATACTCCTGACTGTGGGATCTTGCGGGAATGGTATCTTCAACAATTTGAAGATATGATGGCAACAAAACAAATTGTTGTCATAACAGGAGTCAGGCGGTCCGGGAAATCCACCCTGATGAAACAACATATCAAAAAAATGATCGATAGGGGTGAGGACAGGAGGAATTTCCTTTATTTCAATTTTGAGGAACCAAAATTTATTGACGAATTGTCGGTTAAGTTTCTAATTGATGCGTTTGATGCATATCTGGAGATCGTACAGCCCACCGATACCCCAAATATATTCCTAGATGAGATCCAGCATATCGAAGGCTGGGAGCGTTTTGTGCGTGCACTGCATGAGAAGGAAAGCGCAAATATCTTCGTTTCAGGATCGTCTGCAAAGTTACTCAGCAAGGAACTTGGCACTGCACTTACAGGCAGGCATGTCGATATCCATGTGTTTCCACTGTCCTTCAGGGAGTTTCTGAAATTCAATGACCTGAAATTGGAGACAAAACTGGATATTGTGACAAATAAGTTGAAGATCAGGCAGATGATGCGAAAATATCTTTCATCCGGCGGATTCCCTCTTGTTGTCCTGCTGGACGGAAAAACCGATATCCTGCGCGAATATTTTAATGACGTTATCATTCGGGACATTGCCGAGCGGCACAAGGTTACAAAAATTGATAAATTGCGAAGTCTTGCGAAATACTATTTGACCAATGTCGGAGCTCCGGCATCTTTTCGAAAAATCGCAAACTTTACAGGAATAAGCCCAAACAGTGCTGAGAGGTATTCCAATCACCTCAGCGATGCGTATATGATCTTTTTCGTGAAGAAATTTTCTTATTCACTCAAGGAACAGGAAGTAAATCCACGCAAGGTCTATGCCATAGATCAGGGACTGCGCAATACTGTGAGCTTCAAGTTCAGTGAAGATTTGGGCAAACTTTATGAGAACACGGTATTCCTGAAACTATACAGATCGGAGGGGGATGTTTATTATTACAATGGCAAGAATGAGTGCGACTTTTTAGTTATGAAAGGGGAAGATGTTACACAGGCGATACAGGTTTGCTATTCCCTGACAGAGCAAAACAAGAAGCGTGAGGTTGCGGGGTTGCTTGAAGCCATGGATGAATTTGGTTTAAGTGAGGGCACGATAATCACGGATGATGTTGAAGATGTTGAAGAGCATGATGATAAGCGTATCAGGTATGTGGGTTTGTGGAAATGGTTGTTGGATTAGTTAAGTGAAGTTGTTTGTGGCAATTTTCCCCCTTCGGACTCGCACTTTTTTTGTTTATGAACAACTCCCTTCAACAATCTTGATCTCTTCATCCGTCAACTCATAGAGATCATACACAAGCCTGTCAATCTCTGAATCAGTCGCATCAATCCGGCGCTGAATCATCTCTTTTTCATTGCCAAGTTTCGCACCGCCGAGTTTTTTGTGGAGTTCAAGCATTTGTTCGACAAGGGACACCATCTTGTCATGTCTAACTCCGTCTTCGGAGTTGGAGATGTCGATGGTGCGGATTGGGAGATTTTCCATGTATTGACGTTTCCATCTAAAAAACCCACCCCTGATAACTGAACTAACATTCGAAAACATATAAGTCCATAGTTTTGAATTTAAAATACCTAATAGATATAGAGAATTGTTTGCTAAAATATATGATGTTGTATCTGAATACAACCCTGTATTTTCTAAACTGAACTGACCTCTTATTGCAATTTCAGCATACAGTATTTTCTCTTTTTCGAATTCTTGATAATAGTCAATGGCATCCTGAATCTCATACCATTGATATGAACCGGTTTTTCTTCCCTTCCATTCTCCTTTCCAGTCTGTAGGTTTTGGCATCAATTCTTGTTTGAATTGTTGAAGATATGACATTATCGCAGGATATTTTTTGATATCAATTCCACGCCTTGTAAATATCAAATAATTTTCTACAATCGGTTGCTTATATCTCTTGATCTCTCGACCTGCTAAAAATGGTTTAATCACTTCTGCGCTCTTTGGATCTTCAGCAATCAACCGGTCTTTTGTAACTTCATCAATAACAAATACCTTGTTTAGACCGGTCTTAATACCGTAATATATTTTCTTTTCAACATATTCCCCAAGAGGTACGCCAGATTTCATCAGCTTATCGAGTAGAGATTGATTTTTTTCATCGACAAGTGACCATCCTGCATCATCCAACACTTCTTGCCTGACAGGGTACTTATATGCTTTAACATAATCAGACAGATCAGGGCAACCAAGAGTATTTACTTGAACAACATCAAAAGATTCTCTTGGTTTTCCTTTTGAAACTCTCAAGATACAGGGATATGTTGTTGCCCGCTTAAAGACCGGAAGATCACCAAAATCAATTATTTCTTCAATTCGTTTCTGGGTCATCCATAAACGAAGTGACTTTCCGTAATTTGCTCTCATCCATTTATTAGCAACAATATAGGAGAACTGCCCATTATTTCTAAGAAGGGAAATTCCCTTCTCAATAAAATAAGCATAAAGGTCAGCCGTTCCGTGATATACTTCATAATGCTCTTTGAAATAATCTTTATATTCCTTCAAAAGTTCCTGCCTTACATACGGCGGATTCCCAATAACAGCATCAAAACCGCCCTTTTCGAAAATATCTGAAAATTCCCGATTCCAGTCAAATGCGTTAATTCTGTGAAAATCCTTGTCATCGTCAAGCGTCATCTGGACACTGGAATAAATATCAGAGCCGATCAAAGAGTTTCCACATTTGATGTTATCATGCAGGGATGGAAGCACTCTTTCTTGGGTAATTGTAAGTTGCTTTGAGATGCGCTCGCCTTTTTCACCTTCCAGAACCTTCAGGAGAAGTGAAAGTTTCGTAACCTCAACAGCCTGCTGGTCAATATCAACGCCATAGATATTATTCACCAAAATTCTCTTTTTCTCATCAGATGTAAGCCGCCAATCATCTTCACTCATCTGATAGATCGGGAAATCATGATCACTTCCTGATGCCCTTTTTCTGCCACGCCCCTTTTTCTTTGAAGCGGGTTTTGCAGGTAAAAGTTTAAGGACTTCCTTATCGGTTGCTGCTTTACCTTCCTTCATAAGTGGCACAAGATTATCCATATACCAGCTTAAGTGCCAGTCAAGAAGAAACTGGTAAGCACCAATCAAAAATGAACCCGAACCACATGCAGGGTCAAGAACTTTTAACTCCGATACTTTTTTGGGCGACTTTTTTTCAACAAGTTTTCCAACCGTGCTTTCAACAATATAATCCACAATGTATGTCGGGGTATAAAAGACACCACCGGCTTTCTTGACCTCAGGCTTCTCTTCGACTTTTGCTTGGTGAGAAGCCGTGAGCCTGATCACTTTTCCTAAAAACTGTTCATAAACCTGACCGAGAATAGTAGATGGAAGAACAGAGAATTCATACGGAGACTCTGGATAATAAAGATTTTTTATGATCTGTTTGAGTGTTTTATCATCAATTTCAAGAGATGTTGTGAGAATATCCGGCTCTTCCATTCCATCTTCCTTTTTAAAATGGAAAAGTCCTGAATTGTACTTATCATCTGCATGTAAAAAAATATCAATCAGGCTTTTGTAAACATCCTTCCCTTCTGCCTTTTCTTTAAGTTGTCCGTAATCCTCAATGCCTCTATCTTCACAAATTCTCAAAAATAAAATACGGTCAATAATCGTCTGCACTGCAAGATTAAGTTCCTGCACTGAGAGTTCCATATTTCGGATTGCAATATTCTTGGCAAGAATATCACGCCATCCCTCAATCTCTGCCAAAAACGCATCATCTATGCCAGCCGTCCCTTTTCCGCCCTTCTTTTTAACCAGACTTTCTGCAAGATCATCAAATTTACCTGTAAAAATTGAATCTTGCGAAAATATTGATTCAATTTCATCCCATTTCTCAATATAATCCTTGTAAGTGTAATATTTGATACGCCCAAGTGAAGATTTATCCTTTATAGAGGGTTTCTTTGTACAATCATATACAATGAACTCTTCGAAATCGGTTAGAATACTTAGCGGTAATTGCGCACTCCATGCATAACGACGTAGCTGATATGCAGGTTCAGGATTTTCTTTAAGGTTTATTGCTGGCTTTTTTGCCTCAACAAAAAATTTACGCATTCCGCCAACCCTAAATGAATAATCAGGGGCTTTTGTTTTACCACCCACCTTTACAGCATCTTCATGGATAACATCCTTATATCGCTCATCATGCCCCTTTTTGTTATCTACATCCCATCCCAATGCCTTAAAAAATGGGTCGATGAATTCTCTTCTTACCTGTGTTTCATTGTAAGAATTTGATGTATATTTCGCATTGTACTGATCAAAGCGTTCTACAAGTTCGATTATTTTTTGAGGGGCTGGCATATTATCACTTTAAACGTTAAGTAAGAGAGAAACAAATACCATTTTTTTCATATATGACACACCTGAAATGAGTGTTCATTATTAAACTGATTTTTGTTATGTCATATGTATTTTTATACTGTATCCTAACATATAACAATTTTGATTTTTTATGCCGTCTGCCACAATATAATTCTGATAGAAAAAGATTATCAACAATTCGGACATCGTTTTCAAGTGAGGTTAATTATGGACACTGTCAAAGATGCAGTAATACAGATGATACATGACATGCCGGATACTGTTTCAATAAATGATATCATGGCTGAATTGTATTTTAGAGAGAAAGTCGATGCCGGATTACATGCTCTTGATGAAGGAAAGGGAATAGGACATCAAGAAGCCAAAGACCGAATTAAAAAATTGATGGATGATCTCAATTGCTGACATCATCATTTCAAACACAAAAACACAATAATAATAACCAATCACCCTCAATACAAACACCTATGACTCTCCTATCCAAAAATGAACTATCAGCCCTGATCGCAGGAACCCCCCCCCTCGTTGAAAACATGATCGACCCCACCCTCCAAACACAACCAAACGGCGTCGAAATGACTCTAAAACAAGTCGAAAAACTCACCGGTGCCGGAACAGTTGATTACGACAACTCCAAGCGCGTGATACCTGAAAGCGAGATCATCGAGTTCGACAGCGAAGGATGGGTAACACTCCCGCAGGGTTCCTACAAGATACTCCTAAACGAGATCGTCAACATACCCAAATATCTGGCAGCCATCGCAAAACCAAGGTCAAGCCTGCTTCGGTGCGGTGCGACCCTTGAGACAGCCGTCTGGGATGCAGGATACCGCGGGCGCAGTGAATGTATGCTTGTTGTGCACAATCCCGCAGGCTTCAAGGTCGAGAAGGATGCGCGCGTGATGCAGTTGCTATTTTATCACCTCAACACCGAAGTTGCGGAAGGGTATTCGGGCAGGTACCAGAACGAGAATGTTTGATGTTGATTTGGGGGAAAACGCGCCGCCTGCACGCGGATAGAAAAGGGGGTTGTTTATCGTTTTTAATCAATACAATGTCAATACACTCTTGATCTTTTGTCTATCTTGATAACTCCAATTAAGTTGCCATTATAGTCAATATCATATAGAATTCGATAATCCCCAACTCGCACTCGATACAGTTTTTCGCTATACCCCCCTACAATTTTAGAATCGTGCAAGATTGGGTCTTGTTTCAGTTTTTCAAGTTTCTTAAAAATTCTGGAAACATGAATCTTATCAAGGGACTTTATGAATTTTATAGCCTGTCTGGAATATTTAATATCAAACATTACAATCCCATTTCTCTTTTAAGTTCCTCATGAGAAGTAAGTTTGCCAGTCTTTTTTTCAGCCCTGTATTCATTTAAAGAGAGATAATCATCCTCTGTCATAATTGAATCTACATCAACCATATGACCCTTGATAAAATCAAGATCTTCCCTAATTGCTCTTAATTCGTGCACAATTTCTCCAGAGTTGATTGCTTCAGACATATTTAGAAGTTAATCAGTGCAATTACTTAAATATAACTCTCATTTGTATTCCACAACATTCAACGCAGGAATAGAAAACTTCCCTTATCCTTGAACTTCTAAGAGAACAGCACCACATCATCAGAATGAAACAACACCTAACCTGCGCAAAAACTATCTAACATAAAACTCAATACACACCTCATGAGCGAAATTGGCAAATCTGTCAGGATGGAGCGGATATTCGACCGCAGTACAGGCAACACGATCATAGTCCCGATGGACCACGGCGTAGGGGCCGGTCCCATCAAAGGACTTACCGACCTACCCGAAACAGTGAACAAAGTTGCGCAAGGCGGCGCAAACGCAGTGCTCGGACACATGGGACTGCCTAAATACGGACATCGCGGCTATGGGCATGATATCGGGCTTATCATCCATTTATCAGCATCAACATCCCTCGGACCGGACCCAAACCACAAAGTGCTCGTAACCACAGTTGAAGAAGCGATAAAGGTCGGTGCCGATGCAGTATCAGTACACATCAATGTAGGAGCAGAAGATGAATCAGAAATGCTTCAGGATCTTGGATTCGTTGCAGAGCGATGCGATGAATGGGGAATGCCACTTCTGGCAATGATGTATCCAAGAGGCGAGAAAGTAGACTCCGAGCACGATGTCGAATATGTCAAACATGCCGCACGTATAGGGGCGGAACTTGGTGCAGACATCGTCAAAACGAATTACACAGGCGACATCGACACATTCAAAGAAGTAGTAAATGGCTGTCCTGCGCCCATTGTGATTGCCGGTGGACCACAAATGAACAACGAGCAGGAACTTCTTGAGATGGTATATGATTCACTTGTCGCAGGCGGCAAGGGTGCTTCGATCGGCAGGAACGTATTCCAATCAGACAACCCTGCTGCACTTGTATCCAAAATGTCAAATATCGTGCACAGCGGGATGACAGTCGAAGAAGCGATGCAAGTATAAGTACAAGTATAAGTACAAGTACAAGCATAATTTAAAGTTCAAAATGTGCGGGAAACTAAAGCTCGAAAATCCCGCATAACTCTTTTAGATCGTCAGCATTCTCTTTGGACAAGCGTTCTGAAACCGCCTGAAGCAAAATTCCGATATGCGACTCACGTACGCAATTTAAACATTCCATTCCGTCGAATATCAGATCAACAATATATTCAAGCTCCTGCTCCGTAAGTCTTGCAAGACGCTCTTTAAAATCATCATCTGAACTTGCATATCGATTGGAAACCGGGGGCAGGATCGAACGATATGCAGGATAGGAAGATGAACACCCATCTTCTGTTAATTCAGGAATCAGTTTGTGCATAATGTGCAGATCTGTATCCGATAAACTTCTTGCCATGACATAGTAACCTAAGTTCATTACAAATAAATGTTACAAACACTAAAATTAAAATTACAGAACCATCCATATAGCGTGTCAAATAGAAATTCCAACAACACTTAAATTTGAGGATTGAATGAAGCAAGGATTTTTGTTGGAATGACTTAAAAAAATCTATAGGTGGTACGATATGATTTTTTTGACAATTTTACCTTGCTTCTATATACCTATATGCTTGTTCACACTAATATATATTATGGCCACATGTTTGGCACTTTGAGCCCACATCCGCCATGGTGTGCAAAACGAGTAAAATCTCCCTCCGGTCGAATTGACTCGCACTATATATTTATAAAATATATACTATGAAAAACATGTAAGCGTCTCGATACAATTAAATGTAATGGACATATCGATGGTATATTATTCAAATTCATCCAATTCAACTTCTGAGGCTTTACCATGGACAAATATGAGAAAGTTATCGAACTGGCAAAACGGCGCGGCTTTTTATGGAACTCATTTGAACTCTACGGGGGTACCGCAGGGTTTTATGATTACGGTCCACTTGGTAGCACTTTTAAGCGCAGGATCGAGCAGATATGGCGCGAGTTATACGTGATCCATGAAGGATACATGGAGATCGAGACCCCGACTATCGGCATAGAAGATGTTTTTGTGGCATCCGGTCATGTCGGTGGCTTTTCTGATCCGCTCTGCGAATGCAAAAAATGCGGAGAAGCATTCAGGGCAGACCATCTCGTAGATAATATAGTAGAGGTTGCAGACGCGCTAAGCAACACCGAACTGGACAAACTCATCAAGGACAATGACATCAAATGTCCCGAATGTGGCGGATATCTTGGTGACGCGTACGAGTTCAACCTGATGTTCCAGACCGCTATCGGACCCGGTGGAGGGCGGCCCGGTTACATGCGCCCCGAGACCGCACAGGGCATGTTCGTCAATTTCCAGAGACTCTTAAAGTTCTACCGCGACAAACTCCCATTCGGTGTAACACAGATCGGCAAATCATACCGTAATGAGATCTCGCCACGTCAGGGTGTTATCAGGCTAAGGGAATTTACACAGGCAGAGGCAGAAATATTCATTGACCCGCGTGACAAAACACATCCAAATATAGAGAGGTTCGCAGACACACCCTTGAACCTATACTCCCAGGAAGGACAGGAACGTGGCACTATTAAGCAGATCACAATTGGAGATGCACTAAATCAGGGAATAATTGCCCATGAATTTTTGGCATACCATATCGCACTTACAAACCATTTCCTTCAGCGTGTCGGCATCTCCTCTGAACACCTGAGATTCAGGCAGCACAAGAAGGATGAGATGGCACACTATGCCATTGACTGCTGGGATGCAGAGATCGAGACAGACAGGTTCGGATGGATTGAGGTCGTCGGTATCGCAGATAGGACTGACTATGACCTGAATGCACATGCAAAAACCAGCAAGACCGAACTTTCCGTGTACATAGAATATGACGAACCAAAGATGGTCACAAGTTTTGTAGTTAAACCAAATATGGGAAAACTCGGACCCGCCTTCAAAGGAAAAGCAAAGGCAATCGCGGATGCGCTTAAAGCCATGAGTCAGGAAGAACTCGAACAGGATGAGATTATGGTTGTCGTGGATGGTGAAGAGTTCGTTGTTTCATCAGAACTTGTGGAATTTGCAGAGGAGACTGTAAAGGTCAGCGGAGAGACCGTAGTGCCACACGTGATCGAACCATCATTCGGTATTGACCGGATACTTTACTGTACAATGGAACATGCATTCAATGAAGAGATGGTTGCAACACAAGAAGGAAAAGACGGCAAAGACCCTGAAGAAGAGAGCAGGATCGTGTTTAAACTCAAGAGTGAGGTCGCACCTGTTCAGGTTGCTGTTCTGCCACTTATGACAAAGAGCGAATTGATAGCTCCTGCAAAGGAAATCGTTACACTTATCCGCGACAGAGGATTACTGGTATCGTACGACGATTCCGGCACGATTGGCAGACGATACCGCCGAAATGACGAGATTGGCACACCATACTCCATAACGATCGATTACGAGTCACTTGATGATAAGTCTGTGACAATCCGTGATCGTGATTCCATGGAACAGATACGCACACCGATTAAAAACATCGAGGAAATAATATACAGCCTTGTTTATGAAGGTAAAGAGTTCAAGACTGCGGGCACGCCTGTTCAATAGATACATAGGCTGAATACTTTCACCCCACTTGGCACAAGTTTAAAAGGTGCAAGGTCGTATTTGTGTGTGCGCACAAAAAAAAGATACAATACACCATGACGACCTACATCAAGCACTCATTGATAAAACCGGATACTGTCGAGCAGAGGCTCTACCAGCTAAACCTTACAGGCACTGCGCTTTCCGCATCCAGTCTTGTGGTCCTCCCGACCGGACTCGGTAAGACCATAATTGCTCTTTTGGTCATTGTATCAAGACTTGAAAAGATCGGGGGCAAAGTGCTGATACTATCCCCCACAAAACCACTTGTCGAGCAGCATGCATCTTTTTTGAAAAAAGTCCTCTTGCTGCCGGAAGAAAAGATACTGACATTTACAGGCAGCCTGCCCCCTGCAAAGCGTGAAGAGATGTGGAAAACAGGAAAAGTGATCGTGTCCACACCACAGGTTATTGAGAACGACCTGCTCACAAAAAAAATCAACCTGAATGACGTATCACACATCACTTTTGACGAAGCACACAGGGCGGTTGGGAATTATGCATATACCTACATTGCCGAAAAATATTTTGAACAGGCAGAAAATCCACTAATTCTCGGAATAACTGCTAGTCCCGGGAGTGACAATGAGAAAATAAGTGAGGTTTGTGAGGCACTTCACGTCCAATCTGTGGCTGTAAGGACTGAAACTGACAGTGATGTTGCACCGTATGTCCATGAGAAAGAGATCGAGTGGAAACGTGTTAAACTCCCTGATGAACTAAAAGACCTTAAAGGTCTGCTGGAGAAGGTTTTAGATGACAGGTTCACCAAATTGATTGAACTTGGATTTGACGTGCAGTACAAAAAGAGTGTATCGAAACGTGACCTTCTGGCACTTCAAAAGCGACTTCAATCCCAGCTGCGTGGTGATGGGAATCCTGCGGTCTATGGTGCATTATCCATACTTGCAGAGATACTCAAGGTCAACCATGCGGTGGAGATGGTGGAGACACAGGGTATTGAAGCACTTTCAAAGTACATGGAGCGGCTTGACAATGAAGCATATTCAAAAAGCGGCAGCAAAGCATCCAAACGGCTTGCTAATGACCTATATATTCAACAGGTCGCACATAGGGTGAAGGAATGCACAACAGAGCATCCAAAGTTAGATAAAGTACGCGAGATCGTCAAAGACGAACTTGACAATAATCCAAATTCACGCGTGATCGTGTTCACCAATTACCGTGACACTGCCGAGATGGTCACCAACGCATTGTCAGAAATAGAAGGCGTGCACCCGGTCAGGTTTGTCGGACAGGCGTCAAAATATAAGGACAAGGGATTAAACCAAAAACAGCAGGTTGAGATTATCGAGAAATTCAAGGACGGCGAATACAATACCCTTGTTGCCACATCGGTTGCAGAGGAAGGATTAGACATTCCGGCAACTGACCTTGTTCTGTTCTATGAACCTGTGCCATCCGAGATCCGCAGCATCCAGAGAAAAGGGCGCACCGGCAGGAAACACAAAGGACGTGTTGTTGTCCTTGTCACAAAAGGAACACGGGATGAAGCATACTACTGGAGCAGCAACCACAAAGAACGCAGGATGCTGTCAAATATGCAACAGTTACAAGAAGATATGCCTGTGCGCGAGTCCTTGACGGGGAATGAGGTGGGAAGTGAAATGTCCGGTAAAGAGAAACAGAAGAGACTCATTGAGTTCGATTCCGAATCGGTGACCATAATAATTGACCAACGCGAGATGAGGAGCACTGTTGCGCGCACACTTGATAAATTAGGTGTTAATGTCGTGTTCAAAACCCTTGAGGTTGGGGATTATGTACTCAGCAACCGGATTGCAGTTGAACGCAAAACTGTCGAGGATTTTGCAAGTTCACTTATCGATGCCCAGCGCAACATTTTCACTCAGATATCAAACCTTGCGCGCACCTATGACAAACCCGCACTCATTATTGAAGGCGAAGGTTTGTTTACAGCAAGACAACTTAATCCAAACGCGATCCATGGAACGCTCACCTCGCTGGCAATTGATTTTGGCGTGTCCATATTCTACACGCGTGATGCGGAAGATACAGCATCGCTTCTTAAAGTGATTGCAAAACGCGAACAGATCGATGAAAAACGGGAGGTTAACGCGCATGGTAAAAAATCATCACGCCTGCTCTCTGAACAGCAGGAATATGTGGTGTCTGCAATCTCGGAGATCGGACCAAAGGCTGCACGCAGCCTGCTCAAGCATTTCGGGTCGGTGGAAGCAGTAATGAAAGCCGACTACGATGAATTGCTAAATGTTAAACTTATCGGACCAAAGACTGCAGCCCGTATTCGGGAAGTTGTAGAAAGTGAGTATAAGGCATGATCCGCCAAAAAAACAGTTTGCCGATAAAGGCAATGCGGTGCAGTTCCAAAATCCAGTTCTTCTGAGATATGGAACAAAAATTCACCGCAGAGTGCGCTTAAGAACGCAGAGTTGTTAACTGGTTTGCAACTTCCCTCTGCGCCCTCCGCGTGCTCTGCGGTTGGTTTCTAATCAATAATCGATGGCAATTAAATGCCCCAGTTTAAACGGATGCTAGGAAGAATTACAAAAAAACAGTGTATTTGTATAGCTGTGGTAAAATGGCTGCGTAAATGAATTTGTTCTATCTGAAACTAAAACTAAAACCACTACAACCGCCGCAGGCGGCGGATTCCCACATCATTGACCACGAAAATCCTTCATATCAGTCGGATTAATCGTAATGTGTAATTTGAAAGATGTATAATTTGAAAGTTATATATTCCACGAAAATTGCGCCTAATAACTATAATTCACTTTGTCCTTAAATTAGAAAAGATGATGATTTTATCGGTGATGGCAGGATGCGCCGCCTACGGTAGGGGTTGCTGCTGGGTCTAGTGTCATGTCAACAATACAATGTCGCTAGACGGAAGGGGTTAAGACATATGCGAAAAACGGCGCGACCACAGCCGAATAAAGAAGAGCGATTACTCGCTCTCCCTCTTCTCAAAACGGTACGTGAAAGTTTCCCTTCATACCGCTCAAGCCTTTCATAACCCTTTCGGGCAGCAGTTTATTAATTATGTGGCATTAGTGTTTTTTTTTTTAAACTACAATATTTTATGTATTCATCATTTTATTTGAAGATGTGTTGGCTTTCTTACAAAAGCTAATTTTCACCCTTCGCAAGTCGAAGTATTCCATATCAAGATAAGGGTTTTTATCCAATTTTACATTTGGATGCCTAACAATCTTTGTATCTGCGAAGAATTTAAGATTGTTCGTTCCTGATGAAAATACCCATTTCCGAGAGCCTATTTCATGCCAATACTTCTTAACAATCCAAGACTTGGATTTATCTGGATGTCTTCTTTTAGCCCATGCCCATAGCATTTTCCATAACTGGTGGTCCAGTTTGCCGAATATGTCTTTGGAAACAACTGATTGGTGATAATTTGCCCAACCAGTTATAATGGGATTGAGGACAAAAATGAGATTTTCCTGCGTCCATGCTTTTGCACTTTTGGTAACATCACTAATTTTCTCAGTAATTTTACCAATGGAGTCTTTAGATGGCTTAATCAGGAGTTTCCCTTTGTATTTTCGGAAGTTCCAACCTAAAAAGTCAAAACCATCGTCTATATGAGAAATCAGAGTTTTACTCTCTGAAAGTTCCAGACCTCTTTCCTTCAGGAATGACTTAATCAATTCTTCAATTTCCTTAGCAGTTTCATCCGAATCTGCGGTTACGATAAAGTCATCAGCATACCTCACAAAATTTACTTTGTGATGGTTGCGAGATTTATTTACTTTCCCGTTTTTACTGGTATAGTATTTAGATGCAATTAATGTTTCAATTCCATCTAAAGTCATATTCGCCAGTATTGGAGATATAATACCTCCTTGTGGGGTTCCCGCTTTCGTAAGATTCAAATGTTGGTTATATACAAACCCTGCTTTGAGAAATTGTTTAAGTATTGACTTATCCATCAGAATATTGTCTAACAACCATTCATGGTTAATATTGTCAAAACAACCTTTAATATCTCCTTCCAATACCCATTGTGCCGAACATTTTTGGCTCAAACAGGTGAAAACTTGCTCACAGGCATCGTGTGTGCTTCTCTTTTGTCGGAAGCCAAACGATGCTTTGTCCGCGGTTGCTTCTGCGACTGGGTTTAATGCAAATGCATATAATGCTTGCATCGCCCTGTCGTACATTGTTGGGATACTCAAAGGTCGTTTTTCCTTTTTACCATATTTCTCAATATAGACTCTACGTAATGGTTTTGCTTTATATTTCTTGTCAGATAGATTAAGAGCAGCGTTCATTTTGGCTAAAGGTGTTGTCCACTTTACGCCATCAACTCCCGCTGTTCTTGCACCCTTATTTTGAGTTACTCTCCTTATTGCTAACATTTTCGCATAAAACGAATGGGTTAGCAAATACTGTAATCTTTTAACTAATTGCCACTTTTCTTTATTCACTGCTTTTGTAATCCTGATTTGCAGCTGATTAACACTGTCTGTAACGGTTTTCCAGTTGATATCTTTCCATTGGATTTTTCGTCGTGTGTCTGTAAGTCTCTCACCTGTTGGTGTCGTTGAATTACTTACATTCATCAGTTTTGCCTCCATTCATACAATGAAACACCTTTAGTAAGTCAGCACTCTTTCGAGTTAAGGCAAATTTTGAACCTCTATACAACTCATTACAAGTTGCCATTCGCTTTTTTTACTGTCCCCGTTACCCGCTATGCCATCGTCTTTCCTCACGGAGTTCCTACCCGTTTCCGGGAGCATATCGGGCTTACCAAGTTCTATATCACAAATAATTACGGAAACCTTAGAAGCCATCTTTAAACCGGGAACCATTTGTCCATTCCCTATAATGAAGCACGAGCCATTATAGTCTGATTCCGTACCTTTTGGTTTAAGCGCAGTCCAGTTTCGCTTATTCGCGTTCACGATTCTTACGATGATTCGCATTACACTCTTCATAGTTCCTTATCCTAGCAGTTAAAACCGGATTGGACTTTCGGATTTTTTCCACGTTGTCATGTAATCTTAACACCCCAACGTTACCATTGACGCATCTTACATTAGGATTACCCCGAATGAAAGGGGTAGCCGTAAGGCAATTTGTGATATAACTTCTTGTCGTAACGCGCATAGCGCGGCACGTTCCTACACCACTAATATAATATACAAAACGGTTTTCAAGCGGTGTCGTATTTGCAGATATGAGAATTGCATGTTTGGGTTTGGGTTTGTGGGTTTGGCAGCAGTGGAATACGCCGCCTGCGGCGGAAACTGATGCTCCGTTTTCTTAACTTCCAGTCAATTGCTACGTATTTCTCTTTAGCATCGGCACTCGCATGTATGCACAATTGCCCGCAGGTGTTCCTAAGTCGGTGCGCTGACGGTGCTGTGCAGAAACCGATCGGTCATCTTGGAGTTTAGAAAATAATGCCATGATGACCTATGCTCTTCATAATCCGATACTTGATAGTTGACGTGACACTAGCAATTTGGGATGTGCATCGACATTTTATCGAAATCAGCTAAACAAATGCAAACAATTATGCGATGTTCCTTAATTGTTCAATAACACCAAGCCCACGTTCAATGATATCCAATTGTTCAGAAATACGGCGCGGGTCTGTTTCATCCTGCATCGAATTGGCGATGTCAGTTATTTTTTTCAATATGAGTTCTTCAAGTGGCAATACCGCACCACTTGATACAATGGTTTCTGGCGCGTCTATCCTTTTGGAAACTGACTGTGGTGTTATTTGTGATGGTTTAAGTATTGTCTCGGGTATTGGCTCCGTTGCTGGCGTCACTGCAGGAGTTTCAAATGATTTTTCTGAATAACCCTCTTCTCTTGTGTTACACACCGGACATATCACATTACCATGATACCTAAACATTGGTGAACCGCAGATGTTGCAGTGTTCTGCAAGCATTGTTCCACCAAGTTCAAGCAATTTTGATATCTTTCTTACCTGTTCATTATCAGAATTCATGATTATCATCTTTCAATTAAGTGATAGACTTGTATGAATGAAAGTCTTTTTATACCATACAATTACTTAAAGATGCCTTAAGTAATACTCGTTTTACAATTTCACTTTCAATTAATCCTAAGGTGATTCAAATGTCAGTAAATCCTCAAGAAGTTATCAAGCAATCCACACAGGTTTTAGACCACATCGCAAACGACAACTCAGTACCAAGAAATATACGACGCTCTGCAAATGAGATTCTGGCCACACTTCGCAATGAAGATGAACCACTCTTTCTGCGCACATCATCCAGCATATCTATCCTTGAAGACATCAGCAATGATCCAAATATTCCGCTCCACACAAGGACACTTATTTGGAATGTTGCAAGCCAACTTGAAACAATCCCAGTAGATGAATAAAATCTTAAGTTTCGGAGTGTTTCACTCCGATTCAGGACATTCCCGCACAATGTGGATATTGGGGAATGTGATATAGTGTTTTAATCCTGCATGTTCCCCATCGGTCGGGGTGAACTTGACAAAACCATCTTCAATTTTTATATTCTCCACGACTGAAGTCCACGAATCATGTGTGTTATTTCCGTCATCGTCCACATATCTTTTTGATTCTATTACGTATCTACGATCCATATTTCATCACAATTCCACATAAGATAGCAATCCATATAAAAGATTGTGAATGATACAAACTCGTTATGATAAACGAAATTGCAGCAGAGATACAGCAAGATTTTGAAGCAAAGGATAAAGCACGTGAGATCGGCTTGAGCCTGTCGCGTGAAGTGGTTCGCACCTGTGGAACAGCCATACGCCACACCCACCGGGGAGATATTGACAAAGCTGCGAAGTTGCTTGAAGATGCACGAGGGGCACTTGAAGAGATTGAACTCCAACTTGCAGACCATCCCGACATATATTACAGCGGGTTCGTAGAACACGCTCAGCAGGAATTTGTGGAATGTGCCATCGTACACAAATTGTTGTCTAAAAATAACAGCGGTGACAATCTGCCTTCACCCAGTGAGCTGGGTGTGACAAATGCAGCATACCTCAATGGTCTTGGGGATGTGGTCGGAGAACTCCGGCGACACATACTTGACCTTATCAGGCAGGATATGCCACAGGACGGAGATCGATTTTTAGACATCATGGATGAGATATATTCAACACTAATGATGTTCGATTATCCCGATGCAATCACACGCGGACTTAGACGAAAAAGCGATGTTGCAAGGTCTTTGATCGAACGCACACGCGGCGACCTGACAAATGCGATACGGCAGCAGAAACTTGAGCAGACAATGAAAAAATTCGAATCACGATTTGAGTGATTGACACAAACATATAATGATCTTATAACGATCTTGTTACAATTATAAACGATGAAACAATGGGGCTTTTAAATGAAATTTGATCCTGAAGAAATAAAAAAAGCAGCAAAAGAGGATTTTGATGCTGCATGGAACATGGGAACCGACCTGATATACAAATCAGCCCCGGATGAACAATACCCACGCACATCGCTTGCTTTTGGAAAAGCACATCCTGTGTATGATACCATCGCAAAGATGCGGGAAGCATATCTGCGCATGGGATTTGAGGAGATGATGAACCCTCTAATCGTGGACGAGCGAGAAGTACACAAGCAGTTTGGACACGAGGCTCTTGCTGTGCTTGACAGATGTTTCTATCTGGCAGGATTACCGCGCCCAAATGTGGGAATCTCGGATGAGCGTATTGATTCGATCAAGAAAATGCTTGGCGATATTGGTGACGAAGGCATAGATGTTGTCCGCAAGGTATTGCATTCATACAAGAAAGGTGAAGTCGAAGGTGACGATCTTGTTCCTGAGATCGCAGGACAACTGGAAGTCTCCGATTCGCTGGTCGTTGAGATGATAGATCAGGTATTCCCTGAATTCAAGGAACTCGTAGCGCAATCATCAGGCAAGACCCTGCGAAGCCACATGACATCAGGATGGTTCATCTCGCTTGAGTCTGTGCTTGAGCGCAACAATCCGCCGTTCCGATTTTTCTCAATTGACCGATGTTTCAGGAGAGAACAGCAGGAAGATGCTGCAAGGCTTATGACATATTATTCAGCGTCCTGTGTGATCATGGACGAAAATGTCACGGTTGATCATGGAAAGGCTGTTGCAGAGGGATTGCTGTCACAGTTCGGTTTTGAGAAGTTCCAGTTCAGACCTGATGAGAAACGCAGCAAATATTATGTGCCTGACACCCAGATAGAAGTGTTCGCATTCCATCCGAAACTTGTGGGCTCGAACACAAAATATTCTGACGGCTGGATCGAGGTAGCAACATTTGGCATATATTCACCAACCGCTCTGGCGCAGTATAACATACCATATCCTGTAATGAATCTCGGACTTGGAGTTGAGAGGCTTGCCATGATACTCCACGATGTCACAGATGTTCGTGCACTCACGTATCCGCAGATGGCACAGTACTCTGAATGGGAAATGAAGGACAATGAACTCGCAAAGATGATATTTATCGATAAAAGACCAATTACACCCGAGGGACAGGAAATTGCAGAGGCTATAGTCAAGCAGTGTGAACTGCACAGTTCCGAGCCGAGTCCCTGCGAATTTGCGGCATGGGAAGGGAAGATTGCCAGCAAATCTGTAAAAGTGGAAGTTGTCGAGCCGGAAGAGGATACTAAACTGTGCGGCCCTGCTGCCTTTAACGAGGTGCTGACATACGAGAGTGACATCTTGGGATTGCCAAAACAGAAGAAATGGCGCAAGGCATTTGACAATGATTCTGCGCGCACCGGCATCCGGTTCATTGATGCATTCGCTGCAGCGGCGGCGTGTGAGATCGAGGAAGCGATCGCAAGCGGTGAATCGGAATGGGAGACGCGGGTTCGTATCGTAAAGGTTCCGTCCGAGATCAATATCAAACTTGAGCCGCTTGCCCAGCGATATATCACAAGTAACAAGAAGAAGATCGACATTCGCGGACCTGTGTTTACTACAGTGAGGGCAGAGATTGGAAAGTGAAGAGTGGAACGAGTGGTTCAACCCCGCCTCACACTCGAGAGAATCACTTATACAAATACAGTCAGAGATCGCATCAAAGATTGTTGTTGAGGACGATTTTGAGCCGCTCAGAACGGTCGGTGGCGCAGACTGCGCATTCGTGGATGGTTCGATCATCTGTGGGATCGTTGTCCTTGATTACGGGACTCTGGATATGGTCGAGCGCGCGCATGTTGTTCAGGACGTTGTGTTTCCGTATATCCCGACATTCCTGTCATTCAGGGAAGGCGGCGCGATCGTGGCTGCACTTGCAAAACTCAAGACGCGCCCGGATCTGCTCATGTTCGACGGGTGCGGGATCAATCACCCGCGCCGGGTCGGGATTGCTTCACACGTTGGCGCGGTTCTGGATATTCCCACGATCGGGGTTGCAAAGAACATCCTCTGCGGGAATGCCGAAGTTCCGGAATCTGTGGGTGATGTGAAACCGCTTGTATTTGAAGGTGAACAACTCGGATGGGTTGTCAAGACTACAAAACGTAGCAATCCAATCGTTGTGGCGCCTGGACACCGGGTGTCAGTAGAAGGTTCGCTTGAGATCGTAAGGCACTGCCTCGGTGGTCATAAACTTCCAGAAACAACGCGTCTTGCCCATCTGTATGTGAATGAAGTTAAGGGTGAGTTGAGGAGTAGGTCGAATGAATGAGTTGAGATTTCCGAATATCGCGAGTCTGATGGATATAGGCGAACCGATGTGTTTGACTTTTGACAAACACGCCGATGGCGAACCATCCGACCTGCTGTACTGTGAAATGATCCAGAAAGCGCGGCATGGCAAGAGTTTCTCCATGTCGGCGCAGGGCTGTCCTGTGGGTGCGTATGTTCTTGGCGTTTCTGATGATGCGCCGCATGAATATTACTTAAAGTCGGGCAGGTATGTTGACATGCAGGCTGCGCGGCGCGCGTCAGACTCACTTCCAAGAGTTGTGAAACCGTACCGATCGATACGGATCGAGCCGCTTTCTGTGAATAACGGGACATTTGATGTAATTATCCTATACCTGGCACCAGAACGAGCCATGCGCATCGTGCAGGCGTATTCATACGCAAGCGGCGCGCGGATTGTGGTTGATACACTCGGCGCGGCGTCGGTGTGCGGGGACTGCACGGCGCTGGCTATTGAGAATGGGGTTGGTTTGTCCTTTGGGTGTAAGGGGTCGCGCAAACATAGCGGCTATTCGGATGATGAAGTGCCGCTCGGGATTGGGGTTAAATTTGTCAAAACGATTGAAGATGGACTGGGACATATCCCGGAAACGCGGGATTAGATCATATTACATTCAAAAAAATGAAAATGTAGGAGACGGATATTACCGTGCTTCATAACATGATGTTTCATCAACAACCACGCGCGCAACTTCACCGATCTCGCTGCACACAACCTTGCGTATGCGCGTAGCATATTTAGGTTCCAACTGGAGCCTTGCCATTGTCATCTCGCGTTCCTCATAAAACATCTCATTACTTTGAAGTATCCTGTGTGTAGATATCTGATGCTTCAACACCCTTGCAAGAACACCAACCGTTCCACCGGTCACATCTTGCGCACTTGTATGTGTAAGAAATACATAATCCCCTGCATTGACCCTTAGTGCAGCAAAAAAATTTTGTGGGCTTCGGATTTCAATTGTCCGCAAAACATGGTTTTTGAGTTCTTTAATCACATTATAAGATATTCCGGTTAATGCAACACATTCCATAGTATCACCTTTTTTGCACGATCACCCATACATGGGGAACTCTTTTCTGGGCGCTGCGGGTTGTTCTGTTGTCCTTACATCCTCAGCAAGTTTTTGCATTTCAATTTCTATTTGTTCCGCCTGCTCGATAAGGCTTTCCGTATCAATTGAAAGTCCATATAACGAATTCAAAACTTCAATGACAACAACTGCTGCCCTTGGATCAGGGTTTTGGCTTTGTGTAGCACCAAGAAGACTTATTGCCGGGATCTCATTTACCAAACACTCACCCATGACACTGCCGGATATTCCTGATATCGTACCCATTTGAAAAAGTTCCACCTTGTCTTTTATCCTCTCGAGCATCTCATCATTCGTTGCCGCACCAAAAACCTTACGTTCCTCACCCATTGTCGCAATTCCGGCAATGGAAATTATCTCTTTTACATTGATGGATTTAGCCCACTCAACAAGAGCCTTGCTGACATCATAAGAAACTGAAGGGTTGATTGGTATATCGGACACCACGATTACCAAATTATGTTCTTCACTCTCATATATCCTGACAGGCATGTTTATGAGACCCTCATACAACACCGCGATCGGAGGGAAGTATCTCGAATCAATCGAACCGACATAATCCATATTCAACTCATCGATCATCTGCTGACTTGCAATATTCCCCACAAGACCGATGCCGGGAAAACCTTCTATTAACACCGGGTTTTCTGATTGAATGCCTTTTGTGATAATTTTAACGTCACTATCGTCATAATCTGTATCTGACAAATAACCACCTTTAGTACAATTCTATTTACTCTTAGATAAACAAGAACAAATCTTCATAGATAAGTACATCGTTTTATCATGGACAAAATAGACATACATGATCTATCGAGAATTTCTATCGAGAATTTCTGTCGAAATCCTCTATCGAAATCCTCTATCAAATAACCGATTATTCAATAATAAAAGGATATATAAGTTTAAACAATCACAAATACGGAATATAAGAGGAATGAACATGGAAAAATCAATCATATATTTTGACGATGTGGGCAAGCAGAATACAGACGAACTTGCCAGTGCAACAGTGAAACGTGCAGACGAACTTGGAATTAAACACGTAGTTGTGGCCAGCACAGGTGGCGCCACCGCGATAAAGATGGCGCAGGCATTCAAAGGCAAGGATGTTAAAATAATCTCTGTGACTCACCAATACGGACTACGTGAAGGTGGTAAATGGGAGATGGACGATGCAAATCTCAAAACGCTGGAAGATATGGGAGTGGTTGTTACCACGCAATCGCATATGTTTTCGGGCGTTGAGCGCGCGATATCAAAAAGAATTGGCGGTGCCAGCCGTATAGACGTAATATCAGATACCCTGCGCGCGGTCTTTGGAAAAGGGTTCAAGGTTGCACTTGAAGTCGCCATGATGGCAGCAGACTCGGGACACATCCCGGTTTCAAGTGATACAGAGATCATCGCAATCGGCGGCACAAGACAGGGTGCAGATGTAGCAGTTGTTGTCCGTCCTGCACATTCCCATGAATTTTTCAGCATGCAGGTCCGTGAAATTATTGCCATGCCGCGCGCGAAGGAAGATTAAGTCGAGAAAATCCTCGCTACGCTCGGATTAACTCGCATTATATATTTATAAAATATATACTACACGAAAAAATATATGACTACAAAGTGACAATCTTAGTTTAACTTTAACGTGATTAACATAAGAGGGAGTGGGTAAATGAAAGATATATGTATATCCGTAGATTCTACAGGATTAGACCTTGAACCGATAGTGAAAGCGATCCATGAATTGACCGGATTACCGACCACTGCGCGCAGCCTTAACAAAATGGGCATCCGCATGGAAAAAGAGAAATTGCAGGATGCTGAATACACAGGTCCCGTACTGGAAGAAGTGTTGCGCACCAATAAGACCACACGTTGCGTACCGGATGAAGGTGTATACAAAGGTACGCCGGTTGTAGTATCCCCAATCAGGAGCGAAGATGGCGAAGTCATTTGCGTTATTGGTTTAGTAGATATTGTTGGCGCCATAGACATCTCATGCACATTCAGTGAATATCCGGGGGTCATCGCAGAGGTCGAAGCGGCTAAAAAGCGAAACTGATGTCGGGTCGAACATACAATATCGCTAGACGGAAGAGGTTAAGACAGATGCGAAAAACGGCGCGACCACACACGAGAGCGCGGCACGTTCCCACACTAAGAACATGAAACGAGAAAATGCTCACTTCGTTCGCATTAACTCGCACTATATATTTATAAAATATATACTACGAGAAAATCATCGCTGACGCTTAAGATTTACTCGGAGTATATCTTTATAAAATACATACACTACAAAACGGTTTTCAAGCAGTATCGTATTTGCATATCTGAGAATTGCATGGTTGGGTTTGGGGTTGTGGGTTTGGCAGCAGTGGAATGCGCCGCCTGCGGCGGGAACTGATGCTCCGTTTTCTTAACTTCCTATCAATTGCTGTGCCCCTATCTTTAACATCGGTACCTGCATGTACGCACAATTGCCCGCGTGTGTTCCTAAGTCGGTGCGCTGACGGCGCAGTGTCGAAACCGATCGGTAATTTTGGAGTCTAATTTCATATGACCTATGCCTCTCATAATCGACACTTGAAAGTTGACTCGACACTAGTGTCATGTCAACCCTCTAGTGTCGGATAAAGCCGAGATAACTTTATCCGAGCATCCTCAGTTGTGAATTGCCAATTAACTTTTGCATTTTTGTTATTTCTGAATTTTGCCCATGCTATCACCTCTTCCCTGACAACCTCTATGTCATCTATTCTTCTGTTTAAACACTGCCCTGTGAGCACGTTCAACTCAATCTCAGCCATATTCAACCAACTCCCATGCTTTGGAGTGTACACAAACTCGAATCTATCCAATATTGCCTTTGCTTTATCTGGCTGAAATGTTTCATAGAGCGATCCGGGAACGTGTGTGTTCAGATTATCCATCACCAGCGTTATTTTTTCTACTTCTTCGTTTTGATTTGCGATATCTTCCAGAAAAAAAGCCCAATCCCGTTTGGTTTTTCTTTCGGTGATCTTCACCATGCGCTTTCCTGCCAATGGTTCGCAGGCGATGAAAACATTACACATTCCGCAACGTCTGTATTCATAATCATGTTTGGTTAGTTGCCCAGGTGAAGCAGGAATTGGAATTCTTGTTTCTGCTATTAGCTGCTTTGGGGATTCATCCATACAGATAACAGGATTTAGTGGATCAAACGGACGTTTGTACACATCCAACACTATTTCCATATTTGCAACAAAATTACCATTTTGCGCTGGTGGAATTACCCAACCTTTTTGTCGCCAAGGTTTGATTTCGTTTTTTTTAGAATACGACGTACAGATTCGTGGGAGATGCTATCAATATAATTAAGCTCGACAACCTTGTCGGCTAACAATCTCAGAGACCATCTCGCAAAACCTTCGGGTGGTTCACTGCAACTAATTGCAACCAAATGGGCTTCAAAATCGCCGTCAGTTTTTTTATCGTAGATGCGAATCTTCTTTTTTCCGTTTAGAGCAACTTCGATACCTTCCATGACAAAACGCTTTTTTACACGATCGATCTTTCTCATACTAATGTTCAGGATACGAGCAATTTCGTCATTGGTTGAACGTTTTATTTGATGCTCACCCTCATCACACCCAAGTAAAATCAAAGCGTTGAGCATTTTCTGAGATTTATGTTTGCCTTTGGAAGTGAGTGCAGTAAGAGTTTCACGCTCGTCTTTGGTTAGTGTCACGATGTATTTCTTCATATTCAATCCTCGTAGATTGATTATGAGGGTCATATCTAATATATCTTACGACATTATACTGTTGACATGACACTAGTGATTAAATTGTTTGAAAACTACATCCAAAATCGTTATATGCCAGAGTGAATAGTTACAGTTGATGAAAATTGATCTAAAAGAAACCATACATCTTCTTGCATCACTTGTGGTACTTACGGTAGCATTCGCATACCCTTCAACAGAACCAACCATGCTGGCTGTAATTGCACTTAGTGTTGGCAGTGGTTTCATATTTCATGAACTTGGGCATAAGTTCACAGCCCAGCGCTTTGGATATACTGCAGTATATGAAGCAAGCCCGATGGGACTCTTGCTTGCTATTTTTCTCAAAATAATAACAGGGGTCGTGTTCGCAGCACCAGGCGCAGTCATGATACGAAAACGCCAATCGTATTATTCAAATGACGACAGATACTATGATATGCTCACACAATCACGGGAAACATGGAAGATCGCGCTGGCAGGCCCATTGATTAATGTGGCGCTTGCTGTTGTGTTCATGGGAATCATGTTTTTATCAGACTCTGCACTCATGCAAACCATGGGTCTTTATGGTGCATACGTAAACGTTTTTCTTGCAGGGTTCAACATGATACCATTTGGACCGCTTGACGGCGCCAAGGTCTTTAAGCACAATCCTGCCATGTGGGGATTTGTCGGATTGCCGCTTGTGCTGATGTTCCTTATTATCTCAGGAATCCTTTGATACTACCTCGGGTGCGCCATGAACTTTTATATCGTTCAGTTTATCATCAGCGTCTTCTGCATCATCCTGCATATCGATGATATAATCCTTATTGGTAGCAGATATCAGGACTGATGCGGATTTTAATGAATATGCCGTCAGCAATACAATGATAACAAATACCAGTGCACCAATCCCAAAAGCTGTTATTGAATCCATGGACCGGTTTTAGAAAAAAAAATGAAAATAAAAAAAAGTGTCCTGTTGGACACTTTACTGTGGTTTCTCGTACAATTTGGTCTTTCTTACAATATTGCCTTTCTTTGAGTGAGCCTGCCTGAAGACCGTATCATTGGATTTCTCGATCTCTCTTGCATCAATTGCAAGTTGCGCAGATGCGCGCATCATCTCATGAGCAGTTGCAGTTGTGAGTGTTACCTGCTCGATTTCTTTCATCATGAAACATGCAGGGAAGTTGATCTGTGCAACCTTGTCAGCCATATGCAATGCAGCAAGTGCTTTTGCTTTTGCGTATGGATTAGCGAATCCTGCACTCTCGATACATTTCTCAGGTTTTGCGAGAATGTGTGGAAGTTCGAGGTCCTTGCCGGATTTACCAGCATCCGCCTGTGCAGCAACATCGTCAAATGCTTCCTGTATGAGTCTTACTACACCACAGGTTGAAAGCACTTTCATTGCATCAGAATTGAATGAAGCCATTTCTACAGGGTCAAGGAACTCAGTCTTTGCACCGATTAGTGGATCAACTGTCATGATGATGTAACCAAAGCCTGCATCTTCGAGTGCCTTGCGGTCATCCTTCTTTGTCGGTCCGTCCGAGATTACGATGCATGGTACGTCCTTATACAACTCTCGTGCAGCAGTTGGCCCCGGTGCACTTGAATTTGGACTGATCATGACGTAAAAGTCAGCATCCATCTTCTTAAGGTATTCAGTCTCTGCAGCTTCATCCTTACCCATCTTTGGACCGGTTCCTAAAGAACGAATCTCAATGCCTTCTCTTGCTGCAATCTCATCCTGGATCAAGTCAATGACCTGACTCATCCCTAAATTTCCCAATTTAATAAATCCTATTTTAGCCATTTTGAATCACACCATTGAGATTAACAGAGTTGCTTATATTATTTTTGGAATTGTTCCGTTACAGATAAATTATGAAATGTGGGTTTTTTAGAAGAAAAACAGGCATCCTGTCCGAAAGGGTTAAAAGTAATGTGATTAATTTCACATCAATCCTAATACAGTAAATGCTATTTCATTATTAGGAGTACCAAAAATTAGGTTTGATTGCGTGAACTGTACCAGTAACTATTCTAAATCAAAATTTGCAAAGGTTATTGTTTTCGACATGGATAGCACACTTATCGATGCTGAGACCATTGATGAACTTGCAGGAGCTGCCGATGTTGCAAAAAAGGTTGCTGACATCACAGACCTTGCCATGAATGGTAAATTAGACTATGGTCAGGCACTTTCAGAAAGAGTGAATCTTCTTAAAGGTCTGTCTCTTAAGGAGGCACAAGACGCCGTAGATAAAATGCCGCTAATGCCAGGTGCAAAAGAACTGGTCAAATATGTAAAAGATGCCGGATACAAGACTGCAATGGTCTCTGGCGGATTTACATTATCTACCGACCGTATTGGTAAACTCCTTGATATGGATTATGTGTTTTCAAATGAACTTATAGTCAATGACAGACATTTAACAGGTGAAGTTACAGGTCCCCTTACAAGACAAAACTCGAAAGGAGATGTCTTTGAGGAGATTGCCCGACAAAATGGGGTGAAACCTGATGAGTGCGTCGTTATCGGCGATGGTGCCAATGATATATGTATTTTCGAAAAAGCGGGATACTCAATTGCATTCAATTCAAAAGAGATCCTGCGCGAATATGCGGATGTTGTTGTCACACAAAAAGACCTTAAGGCGGTGATTCCGGTAATCCAGGCACTGGATTAAGGAACAATCGTCGAAGTATTGTGCACTAGAAATGCATGAAATGCCAGCTTTTTTGCTGGAGCAGGAGGACAAATAGAAAATGTTGAAAGAACTAAATAATAAAAAGACAATCTTAAGAGAACAGTCCGAAGAGAGTAAGAACAAACGTAATGACCTTAATGCACAGGCAAGTGTCCTTGCATCAAAACGTAATGAACTTAACAAACGTACAAAGGATCTCATAAACGAAGCGCAGGAATATAAGAAACTCCGAGACGAAAATAACGAGAAGGTCAAAGAGCACAAGGCACAGCGCGATGAGATCAATGCAAAAGCTAACGCCATATTCTCAAAAGCAGACGCAATCAGAAAAGATCATAATCTTGATGGACCGTCCATACACGATATACGCAAAGATATTGACCGTTTGGAATTTTCACAGCAGACTGAAGTGATGACCACAAGCAAGGAACGGGAATTGGTTAGTAAGATTACTGAACTCCAGAAACTGTACAAAGCCAAAAAGGTACAGATCGACGGTAATACTGAACTTAAAGCTTTTCTTGAAGAAGCACAGGCGATTCGAGATGAAGCTTCTACATTCCATACTGCACTTTCTGATTTTGCACAAAAAGCACAGGAATCTCACGACAAGATGATCTCTACCTTCAAGGAAGCTGACGTGGTACGCGCAGAATCCGATAAGGCTCACAAGGATTTTGTAAAAGTGCAGGAAGAGGCTGATGAACATCACAAAAAGTTCATTGCTGCACAAAAAGAGATGCGTGACATCGATAAAGAGATCCGTAAATTGAGGAAAACAGATACCGTTACTCGAAGAGACAGTGTACGGGCAGATGCCAAAAAGGATGCTGAAGATATATTCGATAAATTCAAATCCGGTGAAAAACTGACTATGGAAAACCTTATGACACTCCAAAAATCAGGGCTTCTCTAATCACTTTTTTGGATATCGTAAAAACCAAATCAAGTGTTTCGGTAAATCGGGTGGTTTAACGACCACCCACTAATTAATTTTATCTCATAGATTTGCTTTTACTGCATCAATTATTTTTTAACGCCGATATGCAATGTCCTAAACTCTGTATCCCTCATCAAACATGAGTCTGCATTATAGGCAGGATCCTTGCGGATCTTTTTCCATACACTTTTAAGTGTATCCTTGTGAATATTCCCGAAAGGAATTGGAATACAGGCACATGGCAAAACATCACCCTGTGGTGTCACATGCAGCCATTTTCGTCCTGCAAAACAACCGGTGGTCTTCATTACATGCGGAATTGAAAAAACACGCGGTCCATCCATTGTATCTGTGCGTGCTACAAAATCATCAAGTTTGCGATGGTCATCGGGTGAGAGGATATCATTCTCGTGATCAATCCACCTGCCTGTTGGAACGATCTCATAAAAGGAAAGTTCATGTACTTCCATTTCACATGCCAACTTGTAAAAATCATCTAACTCATCGATGTTGCGTGGGGATATCACCACATATATGTTGACGAGCAGACCTGCATTCATCAAATTCTTAACCGCACAGATGGCATCCTTATACACACCCACACGCCCCCGCATATAATCATGCCCTTCCTCGTTGGCACTATCAAAACTCACACTCACCATGTAGAGTCCCGCTTCTTTTAAACTACGGGCACGCTCTGGTGTGAGTCCAACCCCTGATGTGAACATCGCCGATACCGCGCGATTTGTATCCACATGTCGTATCAGGTCTTCCAAACCTTCATAGACAAGCGGCTCTCCACCATCGAATATGATCAGGGTTGTGCCCATGTCAAGTGACTGGTCGATCACATTCTTTACCATTTCAGGAGAAAGCCTGTCCTTATTCTTGGTATCCGGCAATGCACAGTGGATACAATTGTTCGGACACTCTTCAGTGATAGATATCGTCACCTGTTCCGGCACCATACTGCCACGAAGGGCTTTGATCTGGTTTGCTACTGAACGACTAAATGCTGTGCTTGGGATCGGTGGCATCCATGTTGAGAATATCAATCTGCCGTCTTCTACTTTTGCAGGTTTCTCCCCGTCAAATATATCGAGCATCCCGGACACCATTGGTTTCATAAGGGATGAGGCAATGCCTGATGTCTTGATTCGGACACGACCGTCTTCTACTATTGCATATACCTTAAAAAAAAGGTTTTTGTAAAGATGATACTTCATTTTAACACTTGCCACCATAACTATAACTGAAATATGAATTAACTGAACTATTAATTGGATTACCTGTTCCGAAGCAGTGCTCGATAAGACAACAATGATGCAGGATTTTTCTTTAACATAAACAGTCCTACCTGAATTGCCTGGTTGAACGAACTGCCATGTAAAAATGACAGGTCCTGATCCTTGAATGTCTTCATTATGTTGTCGATCTCATGGTCATCCATCTTCCTGAGTGTTTCAAGTGCGATATGACCAAGATAATATTCTGTTCTGAATTCACTGTTCCACTGTTTTTTGTACTGTGAAAGTACTTTTGCAGACACATCTCCTTTTGCAATCGCATCAGCCGCTACGTCCCCGCATATCTGCCCTGCACGCATACCATATCCAATACCCGATTGTCCTGCTGCACCGCCTGTGACCATAATACCATCTGAAACTATCTGTTTTGGAATTGTTGCGATTGGGTCTCCTCCAACATGCTTTTTTAGTATCTTGATATCATCAAGCCCTTTCATACGCTTAAACTTTTCAAGCCAGTTGTCAAAGAACGATGATACATCCGTACCATTTCTCCTGACATATACGCCAAGCGTTGCATAATCTCCTCCGCCCGGGGAATACGTTGATTTCCACCCCGGGGCAATGCTGCCAAGATAATACTCGAACATGTCCGCATTTCCAACACCATCCGCTTCGATCTCGGCTTCCACTGCCCATGCTATGTCATTGGGATACCGGACAGTTTTCAAACCAAGCAATCCCGCAGTCTTTGAATTTATCCCGTCAGAGACTATCACGATCTTTGATCTGATCATTCCATCCGATGTGCTCACAGAGAATGTGTCGCCGGTTTTGAGTACATTATACGATTCAACACCTGTGCGGATGTCTACGCCTGCTTTTTTGATCTTTTTTGCATAATGTTCGTCAAATTTTGTGCGGTCAAGGAAATATCCAGGAGTCTCAAGCACGATCTCATCACCGCCTGGTGCTACGATATGCATGCCTTTGAGATTGTGTATCACATATTTTTGATCAACCTTTTCACCTGCCTTGTCAAACATTCCCTTAAAGAATGTATTGGCAGGGTGTGGTGGGTGACCTAACTCTTTTTTGCTATCGATTAAAATAACATTTGCGCCTTTCTGAGACGCATTCCTCGCAGCCATGATACCGGCAGGAGAGGCACCTATTACAATAATATCTGTATTCATCAATATATCCCCTGTTACCATAAAATTGAAACATAACTTGTAAAGATTGTAGACAGTACTACGTCAACAATGAGTGAAACAAATAACACACTACGATATCTGGAACCCTGCAAAAAAAGCCTGCCTCCACGCTCAGGCAATGGGTTTTTGATAAAATCAAATGATTGTGTGAGCATCCATGTGCCTGCGAATATTGCACCTGCAAAGAAGATTGGACCAAGATGTGCCGTCCACCCGATGACAATTGATGCTACGAATCCTGCAACCCAGCAAAGTGTCACAAATTTTGAAGTTGCCGGAACGCCGAATGTGACCGGAAATGTTGGTGCACCTTTAGCACGGTCGCCTTCCACATCTCTTGCAACACCTGACAATGTGAATCCCCAGTCTGTGACACATATCATCATACCCAAGAAAATTGCAGGAATAGGCAATATTAAAGAATCAACACTTTCTTTTAAGATTCCAGCCGGGTCAAAGGCTAACCATATTCCAATTGGGACAAGACCATACGCAATTCCCACGGGTAAAAAACTCAAGAACGTCATTCTCTTTGCCACGATTGAATATATGCTGATAGTAGTGACTGCGATCAATAGTATCACAAAGGATTCAGGATTAAGATAAAGAGCTGTCACCGAAGCAATAATCGCTAGAAAAAGTGAATAAAAAAGTGCTTGTTTTTTTGATATATTTGATGAGGGAAGCGGACGATTTGGTAGGTTTATCTCGTCGATATCGATGTCACAGCAGTCGTTGAACACATACGAACTCGTGATCGCTGCATAACCACCTATCACTGCAATTATGAACGGGATAAGCGGCGGGAACGCCCCCACTAAAAGATATGATGCTAACAGCGCACTTGCTGCCGGAAGTGCCAAATCCATATCTGCGATCTCTGGTCGCAGCATTTCAATATATGGGTTTTTAGGCTTTGATTCTATTGTTGATACCAAATATATCACCTTATATGACTAAATCCTAATTTCCATATTATATATTAGCCTTGTTATAAGTAACAAGTGCAAAATACATTTCAAGTAACTATAAATATCAACACGCCAGAATTACTTTTGTTTTAGTATATATTTTGTAAATATATAGTGCGAGTTGATTCGACCGGAGGGAGAATTTTCTCGATATATTGTAAAGGATGTAGAGGACTGATATCCTCTGCTATCGAAAAGTGGAGACAGTTCTTATGAAAGTGGTTACAGTCACATTCAGTGATGAACAGTATAATATCCTTAAAAAAATGCGTATTGCCGGAGATACGGATGAGGATAAATTGAAAAGCATTTTTTTAGAATATGCTTCAATGCGCCGCGATGTACAGATAGAGTATGAGTTCTATAAACGAAAACTTGTCTGGGACAAGGTCATGCGTATACTTGAGATGGTATGGGAAGCGTATGAAGACGGGGAGGATATTGAGGATGTGGTCGCACGTTGGTCAATTGAGAAGATCGAAGCGATCGAGCATATATTGAGAGAATATATGATTGTCACCCCTCCTGACAAGAACTGGACATATCTTCCAACACACAAGTTCAGACTTCGCTGGAAACGACTGTTCAATCAGTTGATACATGAGTACCCGGAGATGTATGAGTATAGTGCAGCGTGCGCCGCCACTATCTATCTTGTGGATGAGTTCTCAATGGAGTCAATGAGTGATGAAGAACTACGTGATGATGCGATCATACTGTGCGAAGGTTGGTTCTTTGCGATGGCAGAATGTGCAGTCACTGCAAGAAGATTTATGAAAACAAAGCGGTTGTATGGGTGAGATCGTCACTTACCTGCGACCAAATCCGTTATTTACCACCATCAATTACATTTGCAATAATGGCAAGTTTGTCAAACAATGGATGTTCTAATCCATCCTTGCGTATAAAGGTGAATTCTGCATCCGGGTTAAGTTCGATCAAACGAATGGTATTCTCAAGAGCACGCCCAAGTGCCTCGTGGTCGGGAGTGGCGACAACTTCGGCATTGAAGGGATAAACTTCACCAAGTTCAACCGGATATGCGCCAAATGGCGGCTTGAATGTGAGCAAATTGTCATATTCACTGTCCCTTTTTGTAGTATTTGCGCGAATTATCGCAGTCCCTTTGATAGTGAGCCTTTCCAATCTGTTTGAAAAACGCAGGATTTCGGGACGGTTTGCAGATTCGGGACCGCAGTAGAAGAATGTTGATTTCGATGCAGGGTCGTTTTGTTCAAGCCAGTCTGTGTATTTGTATGCCTGCTTGAGTCCTTCCAAAAGACGTGGGTGAGCACGGCAGCGCAGTTCTACTAGTTCGAGCAGGTTGCCTTCTTTGATCGATTGTTTTACAAGCCTCATTTCTTCGAATGTGACATAGAGGTTGTGTCGTGCAAGAAGTTCTGTGCTGTTTTCTGCGTTTTTGAGTTCATCTGCGGTATGTATTACACAAACCGGACACGAGCATGGCAGGTAGTGTAAGTCTTCAATATGATATGTACCGTGAGATGTCATGTAACGACCATCTTTTGCATATAATGCATAGGCAGCAGAGTCGAATAGATCACAGCCGAGTGCGACTGCGAGCGCGAACATCATGGGATGTCCTGCACCGAAAAGGTGCACGGGTGCGGTTGGATCAAGTCCTTTTTTGGCTGATACAATCGCATCTACAAGGTCAGCGTAGCGGTAGGATTCCATCATGGGTACGACTGCACCGAATGGATATACGTCGAATTTGAGATCTGAAAGTTCCCTGGCACATCTTTCCCGAAGATCAGGGTATGTTGAACCTTGTACAGGCCCTGCGAGCAGCATGCCGGCTTTGACAAGTTCCCGTGCTTGTGCCAATCGCTCGATGGTTGTTTCAAGTTCGGACTCTGCCCGTGATCTTGGTACGTCAGGGGGGGTCGGGATATCGAGAGGAACGCCGATGTCTGTGCCGATCTTCTGCTGGAAGTCGATGATCTGTTCATTTGTGACCTCTACCTCGCCATAAACGGATAACTGGAATGACCCTGAATCTGTCATTATGGGACCGTCGAAGTCGAGGAGCGAGTGCAATCCGTCTTTCAATGCTTTCTCTCGAAGTTCGTCTTTGCGATAGATGATATAGGAATTTGTGATGAGTATCTCTGCACCGAAATCCCTCATCTCGCTTGGTTTTATGATCTGGATGTTAGGATTGATGACAGGCATGATGGTTGGTGTTTCTACTACACCGTGAGGGGTTGTGAGCCTGCCAATGCGCCCTGCGGCGTCTTTTTGAATTATTTCGAAATTTGATGACATCTGGAGAAGTAGATGAGAGTTGGGATATATCTAACCGACGCTCGGTCAATGGTCAAATATTAATGCGCCTCGCGCGCGCATGTCCCTGCGATGAATCAGCGATGAATCAGCGATTCACTTCATGCCGCAGGAATGTAGAGTATCCACTCTTTGCATAAAGGTCTATTAAAAAAAGTGTAGTAATAATAAGAGTGAGCACAGCAGCGATCCGTAGTTCCCGAGGACTCTCGTACCTCAGTACAATATGGAACGCTGGCAGACTTATCTTCTGTGTTCGGAATGGGTACAGGAATTACCCTGCCGCTATGGCCGCCATACTCACTTATTAAATGGATTTTTAAAGCCAAGGTCCGGATTCGAACCGGACTAGAATCGCTCTGCAGGCGATTGCGTAAGCCTCTCCGCCACCTTGGCATTGTGACGCGAAGCATAGTATTGACGCAATCGATATAAAGCTTTACATCGCGACAAATATCATTTTTGTTTGGAATGGAATCATGTATAGATGCATCGCATTCAGGACTAGTGATCAACACTAACCTGTGCGTGTACTTGATCGTACACGCATACCAGAATTCGCCTGGACATAGCAAAGTAGAGAGGCACGAATATTAGTAGTCGCGGACTGAACACCTCGTTGCCTTGGTGCGTACATCCCGACTCTATTAACCCGGTCTTTTACCGGAATTCTTAGCGAGGTCTCTTTTTAGGTTAGATTTCGAGCTTAGATGCATTCAGCTCTTATTCCTTAGTGCGTAGCTGCTCGGCACTGCCTTGTCAGACAACCGATCGACCAGTGGCACCGTTGCTCTGTTCCTCTCGTACTAAAAGCAACTTACCCTCAGACCTCATACACCTCTAGTAGATAGTAACCGACCTGTCTCACGACGGTCTAAACCCAGCTCACGATCTCCTTTAATAGGCGAACAACCTCACCCTTGGCTGCTGCTGCACAGCCAGGATGGAAAGAACCGACATCGAGGTAGCAAGCTGCCGGGTCGATATGTGCTCTTGCCGGCAACGACTCAATTATCCCCGGGGTAACTTTTCTGTCATCTTTAGCCCGCACCAAGCAGGCATAAAGGTTCGCTAGAACCGACTTTCGTCTCGTGATCCACTACGTTGCTAAATCACGTCAGGCTGACTTATGCTCTTGCACTCTTCAGTGAGTTTCCGACCCACTTGAGTCAACCATTGCGCGCCCTTGATATCTTTTCAAGGGCGTCCCGCCCCAGGCAAACTGCCCACCTATCGGGGTCCTCCTTTACGGAGTTAGGGTCGTAATCTTGAAAGGGTAGTGTCCCAATTGCGACTCCACCCACGCTGGCGCGCGGGCTTCGACGTCTCCTACCTACACTGTACATCCAAAATCACAACTCAACGACAGGCTGCAGTAAAGCTCCACGGGGTCTTCACTTCCCCCTAGAGGTCTCTAGACTCTGCACTAGAATGTAAGCTTCACCGGACTCTGGTTAGGGACAGTAGAGCTCTCATTGATCCATTCATGCAAGTCGCCAATTAAGCGACAAGGTACTACGCTACCTTAAGAGGGTCATAGTTACCCCCGCCGTTTACAGGCCCTTCTTTCCGTTGAACCGAAGTTTCAGGTACCTGCACTGGGCAGGATTCAGAGATCGTACTAGCCCTTACGGGTTTGCGATCTCCTATGTTGGTATTAGACAGTTAGAGCTCCCTGGTCACTGCGACCTGCTGTCTTCACAGCAGGCACTCCTTCTCCCGAAGTTACGGAGCCAATTTGCCGAATTCCCTTAACCAGTTTAATTCCGACACGCCTTAGCCTTTTCAGCTAGGGGCACCTGTGTCAGATCTCGGTACGGACATTTAACTCCCTTTTCACGGGCTCCCGGGTGCAGCCGACTTTCGACATCACACATTCGCCTGCTTCTCGCCATTACGGCTCTCCACAGGATTCAGTGCTTATACAGCGCGACAGCGCTGCTCAGCCTGCCCAAAAGCGTCAGTTTTATTGTTAAATGGTACAGGAATATTAACCTGTTTCCCTTTCGATGTACTCGAATTACGGTACATCTTAGGACCGACTAACCCTCGGCTGACGATCATTGCCGAGGAAACCTAGCCCCTTCGGCGGTCAGGATTCTAACCTGACTATGCTGCTACTATTACCAGGATTTTCGTTTCTGCACGGTCCACAGGACTTCACAGCCCTGCTTCTGCCCGAACAGAACGCCTTCCTACAAGATTATCTTTCGATACTCTGTGGTATCGGTGGTCGACTTGAGCCCCGTCCATTTTCGGGGCCCTAAACCTCGACTGGTGGGCTGTTACGCACTCTTTAAAGGATAGCTGCTTCTAAGCTAACCTTCCAGCTGTCTAGGGCTTAGGACGCCCTTTAGTATTAACACTTAGTCGACACTTGGGGACCTTAACCACAGGCTGGGTTGTCTCCCTTACGGACTACAGGCTTACCCCAGTAGTCCGGACTCCAATCGTCTACGACGACGGTGGGTTCGGAGTTTGACAGAGGATCGAGGAATTTCTTCCCCGGGTTCCCCAATCAGTGCTCTACCCCACCGACTATCTCAGATTAGGTCATGCTACGACATGTTTCGGAAGGAACCAGCTGATGCCGGGCTAGATTAGCCTTTCACCCCTAGGCGCAGGTCACGCGAATGATTTGCAGATCAATACCGCTTGCGGTCCTCCACGTAGCTTTCGCCACGCTTCAACCTGCCCACGTCTAGATCGCCCGGCTTCGGGTCGTATCTCAGTGACTCCACGCACTTGTATACGCCGCACCTCACCCAAATTAATGGGTTGCGTGCTTGTTGCTTTCGCTTCGGCTTCCTAATTATAAAGTTAGCCATTGCCACTTAAATACACTCCCTGGCCCGTTCTTCAAAACGTACGATACGACATCGGCAATTATGCTCGTACTATAGCCTCACGACTAATTCCTTCGCATAAAAGATCCTTTCATGCCATATCGCTCCATCACCATCAGGTTTCAGACACTTTTAACCTCCCTTCTTGGGGTACTTTTCAGTTTTCGGTCACCCTACTACTTCGCTATCGGTCTCAAGACGTATTTAGTTTTGGAAGTTGGTGCCTCCCAAATTCACGCGAGATATCCAACCCACGCTACTCAGGAACTTACTCAAATCCTTCAATTTCAATCTACGTGACTATCACACTCTACGGTCTAACGTTCCAGAAAAGTTTGACTAAAATTGAGTCGGATCTTAAAGAATAGTCCTATAACACCACATCTCCCACACATTACTGGTGGGATTCAGTTTGAACTTGTGCCGTGTTCATTCGCCATTACTAACGGCATCTCATTCGATTTCTTTTCCTGTCCCTACTAAGATGTTTCAATTCGGGACGTTCCCGATCATTACTGATCAACATACAAAATATGTTAAGAGGCCTCATTAGGAAATCCCGGGTTCATCGGTTCCATGCACCTACCCCGGGCTTATCGCAGCTTGGCACGTCCTTCATCAGCGCTTGAGCCGAGCCATCCACCTGACGGCATAATTACCAGAGTCCACCTCACTATATCCAGTGAGCGTCTGGTAGTGGGATCCCCGGGTACCGAGCTCGAA